>Ga0209611_10014860_pt1 | contig 10289 bp, 7 predicted proteins | sample S1TSphgellanicum_3_FD_187693 | JGI IMG/M metagenome (GOLD analysis project Ga0209611, IMG submission 187693) | Host-associated microbial communities from peat moss isolated from Minnesota, USA - S1T2_Fc - Sphagnum magellanicum MG (SPAdes) (version 2) | ecosystem: Host-associated > Plants > Peat... | reverse complement strand
TTTTTGTTTTTTTTTTTTTTTTTCATATTTGTGATGTCAAAATTTTGGCTAAATTTGCCACATAAATAGCAAAATTGGTCGAAATTACACTAGAAAAACACATTTTTCCAAAATTTCCCCAAATTTTAGTGTCGAAATAAAGCAAAAAAAATTGCTCCAGAAAAGAAAAAAACACTGGATCCTACTCTTTTGAAACGTGGAGAGCCCAGTAGGGGCTCCCTCGGTAGCAACTGGAACTGGTACTACCAGGACATGTACCGGAGTGTGACCAGTGATCCCCACCGTTGGTTCACATCACAAGAGTGTTCCTAACTGTTCTTAATCCACATTTCAAGTGGAACTGGGAAAACCCACCAAAGTGGAACCTGTAGATGACTCCCTGTTTGTTCCACCAGTGTTTTTGGCTTTTTCCAATTTGGTGATGCAATAGCCCAGGTGGCAATCAGCCATAACCTGATTTAGCCAAATTTGGCTATTTACAAAATATGAAAGGAAATTTTTCTATTAAAAAAAATCCCTTATATACTTATTTATTTGTGGGCTGCCTACTTGAACCAGGTATAGAAATCTGGCAATTTTTTGATTTTACTGGAGATTTCTTTTTCAAAAAAAAATCATATAATCCACAACCAAAAATTTCAAAAATTTGGCTACCGAGCAAAAATTTTGCACCCAAAAAAAAGAAAAAAAGAAAAAAAAAGACGTGTCCCACGGTGGGAAAATCCCCCCAAAAAAAAGTGACAATTGGACACCAAAATCAGTTATCGAATAATATTTTGTGAAGCAACAAGCAACCAAAATTAAATTTTTGGGGTTTTTTTTTGTGCTTGCCTTTACCATGATGATACTAGTAGTGCAGGTGCTCGTGCACCCAAGTGCATAAACTATGGCCATGCCACATGGTCAAGCTCGGAAGGTGACATTATGGTAGTCGTAAAATGATATGCATGTTCCCAGGTATAATAAGTTAACAGTTGTTGCTCCGAGCTCCCCATGAGTAAAATCTTTACACAGCAGCCTCCATGATTTGTTTTTTAATTTTTTAAAAAATAAAATTTAAAAATAAAAATAAAAAAAAATCTCTTCAAGAGTACCTTGGCAGCTTTGGAAACTAATTAATTATATTATTTGTATTTTTTTTGAAATTTTCAGAGAATTTTTTTTCTTTTGGGGAGAATATAATTTTTGTGGAGAAATTAAACTAGAGAATGTTTTGGAATATACAGGATTATTTTATTTTAAAAAGTGGAATCCTTAAATCTAAAACCTATTTGTAGATGTAAATGATCTTTACATATTGAGAAAAAAATAAATTATATATATATATATAATATTAAAAAAATAATTTCCTTTTCTTCTTTGTCTGAAATTATTTCCTTTCTATTTGATCTACTACCGTATATGGAAAATTTGGAAAAAAATTCAAAACTAATATTAGTATGGCTAAAGAATTCAGAAATATTATTATTAAATCTTGAAAAATGAAAACAGAAAATAGCAGTGGGATAAAAAGAAGGCACACAAAAATTTGCCCGTGGGGAAAAATTTGCAGCTACTCTGCCCCCAAGAAAAAAAAACTCATGTGAGCACACTTGCAATGTGCATACTTGAACTTCAATGTGTTTATTATTGGCCTTGCCTACTACCAAGGCCCTTAAGGATATTGTGTTTAGATTCATTATAGAGTATAGTAGTAGCTTAAGGGATTTTGGCCTCTAGGTAATAATAATAATAGGTCTATTTTTATATGAGAATTTTTGAAATATTATTTATATTTTGGCTTATGTCAAAACTTGAGATTAGTTATAGAGTTATAATATCTTGAAGGATTTTTTGGCTTCTTTTAGATGGAGGGTTTTTTTTTTTAATATTATATTTTTGCATGGTGAAATGTTTGAATTTCTATAATTTTTCTTTTGCCTTAATATACTTTTAAAAAATGTAAATGGCAAGGCCACAATGTGACACAACCCTTGTTTCCTTTTTTCAAAATTTTGATTTTGCAAAAGAAAATTTTTTTTGCTAAAAAACACAATATCTATGAAGCAAGGTAGTTTATTGATTATTGACCCATTTTCTCAATGAAAAATAAATCAAATCAAATCAAGTCTGAAAAAAATATTAGAATCTGAGTGTGTTTGTTCTTGGTGTTGTTGGAAAGCCCTTGGTGAGTCAGATTTAATAATAATTTATTCCATAATTTTCAGAGCTTTTAAAGGTGAGGGAGATATTGGTTTTTGAGTGTATTTTTGTTGCTGAAAATTCAAATAAATTGCCAAAAAAATCAGTTGAGCCCGTGATATTATGTTCACACTTGGACCAACGGCACAGGCTACACTAGTTTGACAATGAAAAAAACACGTTTTTTTTTCCACCAATTTCCATTCTATTTTCGAGAAAAATAAGAAAATTCCAATTATCTTCTGTTTTTGAGAAAATGAAAAAAAATAAAATAAAATTTGGAAAACTCAGTAAGGAAGTAGGTAGGTAAACAGGTCAGTAGTTACAGAAGGAAGTAGCAGAGGGTTAAAGGCAGGTGGCAACAAAGGGCCAGGATCTACCTACCTACCTACCACCCAATGAGGAAGGTACAAACTACAGACTACCTACACACCACATGGGATATTTGGAGAAAAGGCTGAATGGAAGCTTCTGATTGGCGTATGACAATAATTTTTGGGACACTGCTCCTGTGTCAGAGCTCAGGAGGAGGGGGGAGGGGGAGTAGGTACCAATCATGGGTGGTGGGGGGGAGGTAGGTAGCAAGTAGGTAGGTAGAAACCGAGACCAGGCTGCGAGGCGAGACGCGAGAGGCCCAGACTGAAGAAGCAGAGCAGCTAGGCGGCAGCCCACGAACGGCCCACCCTTCCGTTGCGGTGGCAACAGCCGCGATCCCCGCCAGATCCCAGCCTCTCACGTGTCCGGGCAAACCCCCGCCACCTTTCACTGCGGCTGCGCGACCGCCCTCGTCTTCCTCCGCGCACGTCTTATACCTCTCCTCCCGCTCCTCAAGATCCTCATAAACTCGCTGCAATTGCACTTGCTGGTCGATTCGGCCGGCGTCTTCTTCTTGTTGTTTGTTGCATTTCCAGTTGGGTACGTGGTTGCTTGTTGTTGTTGTCGTTGTTTGGTTTTGTGGAGTTTTTTTTTATTTTTTTGTTGGGTATAAGAACTTCTGCTGCTGCTGTTGCACGAGGCCCCGCTTAGCAGGAGCACGGGAAGTCTGGACCATTGTTTGTGCATTTGGGGGTTTTTTTTTTTGTTTTTTGGGTGAAAGTGCAGCTCAATATTTTGGGGCATGGGTGGTGGATTTGATGATGTGAAAGAAGGTATCATGACTTTCTCCTGGTTGCATCATCATGTGAATGGGGAGGTGATCAACAACCTTGATCACATGGGAAGTGAAGTGGAGCTGGTGAAGAGAGTAAGTGGAGCGCAGTTGTTTTTGGTAGATGTAGAGGAGAGTGTGTTGATGCAGTGCGGGGAGTTCTCGCTTCGCTTATTGAAGCAGACACACTCGCCGCTTGCAGCCGTGGTAGCTTCGGTGGGCGAAGTGCAATGGCCGGTAGGGAAGGATGCACCCATCTTGAAAGTGTGGAACCGGCGATACACTTTTGCTCTGCCGGGTTTGGTGTATGGGTTGTCGTTCCCAGACAGCACTCCACTGGCTGTACTGCAGCAGCTGGAAAGCGTCATGGATCAATACTGCACATTCGAAATTCATCAAGTCGCAGGTACACTAACAGCAGGAGGTTGGGATGACCCGGTTCTCGCTTACGTAGAAAATCAGCTAGACATGCAGCAGCACGACAACTATATAATCTCCTGCAAGATCTTGTACTGGATGCAGCAACACTACTAGTGTATGCTTCTTGAATTTTAGGATCAATGAACAACTTCTGCTTAAGCTGAAGAGAAAAAAAGAAAGAAACACTTGTGCAACCGATCCGGCACAAGCTGAGATCATCACTAGAATGTTGGTGGGTCGTCGACGACGGAGAAACTGACAAATTACTCATGTGGGACTTTTGTTTTGGGTCGGGAACATACAGCGCATGAGCAGCAGAATATGAATATTGCGACAAACGTGAAGATCGGGCCAAGAGCTGTTGGAGATGCAGCAAGTATTGGCACGTATTGGACGGCGGTGGCACCGGATGTTCAAACCACGAGCGCAAGGATCGCAAGACAGATCTGCAGCACATCCAGCATTGTTGCTGACAGTATACTGATGGGAGGTGACTGGGTGAGCTTGAGCATTCAGCAGGCGGGTGGTGCAGCAGCTTATGTGATGAAGAGTAAGGTAGTTGGAGATCAGATGCAGAATCCCCGCATTCTGAAACGCATACAGCAGGCACGCCGGATGTCTGCAGTTGCCAAGCTCATGTCCAAAACTCTTCTCAAAGGTGCTATCAGGGTCTCGGCTCATGTCGCAACTGGTCTTGGATTAGATCATCATCAAACAAATGCCAATACAAGTACAATCCGCACTAGCACTAGTGCAGGATCAGCTGCAGCTGCAGCAGCAGCTGGCGGGGGTGGAACCAGAAAACATCCTAGTGTGGCAGTAGCAAGCGTTGATGCATTTGCTAAAGTGGTGGAAGCTGTGGAAACGGCGGGTAAGTCCGTCTACGCAGCGACGAAAGCCGTGGGCACGGATCTTGTGCAACAGACGTTTGGCGCGGATGCAGGAGAATTGGTGCAAGACGGTTTTGGTGTGTTTGGGAATGCAATTGATACCGCTTGGACGTTGAACAAACTGGGATTGAAGATGCTCTTCCAAGTCACTGCTGCATCCACCATGCTCAGCTCTACTTCCACAACAACAAAATCCTCCACCACCAAATCTTCTGCAGCAAGGTCCAGATCAACATGTACAACAACAACAACAACAATTGATCATCACAATGTGCAGCAGCAACGTCCTCCTGCTGCTGCATCCATGGATCATGATTTGCAATGTCCTTATACTAATTCCACAGCTATTTCAGATCAGCAGACAACACTGGGAATATCACAACAGCAAACTACTTTGCAGAACTCCCAGACCCATGATCAGCTGCAAGACCAAGAAATGGTAGAAGCTCAATGTTTTAACTTATTTCCTTCAGAATATCTTCATCATCAGCGCAGCAGCCAGCATGCAACAGCACCTGCTTCCACTCAGAAGATGTCACAGACCCAAATCTTCTTAGGTCCAGCTGCTGCAACAATCCAGCAGCAGTCTGCAAGTGTTGGAATCAATTCCTTTGCACCATCTCCAGCTGCTGCAGTTGAATCTTACTATACCAGCTCCAGTGCACAATCACCTAATTCACTGCAATCCAATAGTGCATTTGAGCAGTATAAACCCTTGTTCCAAAAATAAGACAAATGTTCACTTTTCCAAACCCCCAGCTAGTGAGGCAGATCCTCCTCTCCATTCAACTTGCCTAAACCCTAAACCCCGTGGATCTAGGATAATTGAGATTAATTATCTCAAGATTAATCTCTTTCAATTGCAATCCAAAGGGTATGTGGGTGGTAGTCAAATCAGCAGTAATCAACGTCGTGAAGGGAAGAGACCCAGAAAAAGGAAGCAATGCAGCATTGAAGTGTGTGAGCTTCATTGTTGACCAGTCTATATTGAAGGGATTTTGTGAAAAACTGTTGCAGAACTTTTTTTGTGGCAGAATTTTGAAGTTGTGTGTTAGGCTTTTTATGATCTGTAATTCAACCTGCCTACAATGGAGTATAGTAGGATTGAGTGAAACTATGCAGGATTGGTTGCTTGGAAACATTGAGTTTCGGGTTTATGGGGTTTATTTAGGGTTCTCACAATTTGTTATCAGCAACCTAATATTTCCAGCTCTGGAAAAGCAGTAGAGATTATATATAATACATATAATATAAGAGAGTGAATTTGTGTTTCAGCATTGAGAGTCCCATATTAGTAGATGATGTTTGAATTTGTGTTTCTGCAACAGACCATTCATAGTACATGAACATGTTTGCTGTTGCTGCCTGATCAACAGGACTAGAAATTTCAATTTGAAGTGTGGATTTAAATGTGGTGAACAGAATTTCAACTTCAGAATTGCTTGGAAATGTTCATGAATGTATGATCACAATTTGTTTGGCAGCAAACATAATATACTTCCAGCACTGGAAAAATAGTAGAGAAGTGTAGGAGGGTGAATTTGGTTGGTGTTTTAGCATTGAAGACATAGTACACAATGTCTGTTGTTTTGCCTGATCAATGGGAGTAGAATTAATTCTGGATTTTTGTGCTTCAGAATTCAAGTCAACAATAATATTGTCATCGCCTAATGCTTGTGAATAGATTATTCTGCTCTTATGTCATAAATTATGAAGATAAGCACACCCACTTTATGAATACAACTGGTTAATATGTCTTGAGAATTTAGTTGTAGACAAGGAAAACTGCTGAAACAAGTTTGTGAACAAATGGGTGTTCTTGTGGCATGATTTAGACTAAAGTTCTGGAAAATTAGAGTGCCTTTGCACAGCTCTGCTGTTGTTTGAGGCTTATAATCTCGAGATTTGAGAACTTGCTTCAATGTAAAAGGAAAATATAATTTAGAACTGTGGCGCATATTTTACCTTATACAAAGTTCAAGCAACCACAATTTGGATGGAGTTCTCAGAAAGAACCGACAGAAGTATGCATTTGAAAGTTAGTCTATATCAGAAACACCCAGGACATTGTGTTTCATGAACATGAACAAATGCAAAGATTTTGAAAGTGCAATTACTGATGGGGAAAAACATCAAAATGTCATCTCCAGTTCTGATTAGTAGTTGAAAATTGGCTTTGAAAAAGAAGGAAGTAGAGAGAAAAATTTCCTAGATTATGTCATATCAACTTCTCCCATGTGCACTGGTGATAAAACTAGCCCTAAATCCAGCATGTCAGAATAAAAATCTCCTGAGAGAGAAAAACTTCTGAGTTCCTGGTGACAATGATACACTTGTCCTACAAAATTGCGCTCACAGAAAGCTCAACAAGAATCTGCTTAGATGGTATGATGAGACTTTCAACAAAACAAGGTTTTGTCCAAGTGCCTCTCTTCCTCCTGATGCTATCAATTTACACATATAAACAATTCTAATACCTGCGAGCTCAGCTTCAGGAACACAACTTGCAGTTGTTGAAGCCAGAGCCAGTAGTGTAATTACAGACCGAGTCTAACTCACTTGTTTATTACATATCAAGTCTAATTACACACTGAGTCTAATTCACTTGTTTATTACATACGCCGCCTAATCCATCTGATGGGTAGTGAGAGATGTTGGTGCCCAGCACTAACCCCACCACAAGCTCTAAGAATCTGCTGCACATTTTATTTTTTTCGTATACCCCCAGTACCACCAAAACCCAATAGTAAGTAGATAACAAGCCAATTGTCAATTTGCAAACTGAAAACCAAAAGGACTCAACCCAGAAACTATTGTCTTTTGGGAAACTTTCAAATAGAAAGCTTGAATGTTAGACATATGTTGGTTGCTTGTGCTTCAACTTTCAGCTGGAATTTGCATCTGCTACTTGAGCAATCCTCATGAATTCTTGAAAGGATAGTATGCCCAACCCGGTGAATATTTGTCAGCCAGTGATTTTTTTTTGGGCCACAAAATATTATGAGTATTTTTTGAGGTTTCTCATGCACTAAATGGGTGAAATCACAATCAAAAGAAGCGATTATGCAGGTTACTGATTAAGGATTATGCAAGTTTTTTTTTTTTTTTGTGATTTTAAGTTTTTTTCTCATAGAAAGGAAATTTTGAATGAGTTTTTGTTACTTGATATTAAATGTGCTTAGAGTTACACTAATATATAACATGTTATGTTTTGATCATTGTTTGAATATATATGCTTTTTTAAAAAATATTTCAATTTGTGTTTCATCTTGAAAAATGATTGTAATTTTAAATCATATCAAAATATACTAATTATTTTAAAGTTTAGTTTTTTGTATTATAATCTATATTTTATTTTATATGTGTTAGGTCCAAATTAGTTTAACCCAATTTTGATTAGAAAGGATAGATTGGCTAATGAAACTTTTGGGTTAACTTTAGGTCTGAGGGCAGCATATGGCATATGTCTTTCTCCCAATAGGACTTGAGAGGAGAGTAGCTTGGTTAGGATATGGGGAAGTATGTTGGCTGGATTAATATAAGACTGAGTTACCTTATCCGCATCTAGCTAAACCTATTGAATAAGAAGGTTCGGACATGGGAGATGCTTCTTAGAAGCTTCTGGTAACTAGGGTTAAGGCAAGACAGTAATAGTGGCATCTCCATGGAACTAGGAGAAAGAGGAATAATTGTTGATTTCTCTTTCATCTCCCATTGTGATGAATAGAATGTGATGGAGTGAGAAGAAATGAAGATTGATGAGGAGACTGTGAAATTTGGGTTGTTCGGGGTTAAACATATCATGAGGAAGCCACGTAGTTTAGGAGGGGGCTGGTACATCATGAGAAGATGAGTTTCTAAGGGGCCCTCCACCACGTAGCTTGGAAGAGGTGAAGGTGGAAGCATTGTTGGGTGATGATGATAGCTACATAAGAGGAATTTAGGCGTTGTTCCATTCAAGGGCATACAAGGATGAAGGTACTAAGAACTAGCGCTTAGTCCAGGAGGATAGAGGTAGAAAAGGGGGATGACTCGAGGAGAAAAGGGGTCTGACCTAAGGAGGAGTAGAAGGTTTGTCCTCTCAAGTGAGAACAAGAGAAGTAGGAAAGAAAAGAATTGGTCTCAAGAAGCTTGAACAAGTAGTGATTTCTAGTAGAGCTAGGAGGGGACAGTGAGGGAAATAGAAGGAGAAGGAGAAGAGCTAGGGCTATTTCTAGGTAGGAGTGTGTAATGCCTGGTATGAATAGGAGCTTGGCTAGAGTAAGAGAATACCAGCTAAAGATTAAAGACTCCAATGTAAACTTTTTTTTCTTTGCTGTGTGAGGCTATGATTTGAGAAAGTCCGGTGTCCATTGATGCATGTTGTTTGTGCGTGTTCTTAGTGTAACTGCCTAGTTTAGGGTTTTAATTAACTATAGTATGAGTAAAGGAATAGGGTTGTGAACTAGGTAAAAGTTGCTATCTAGTTCAGACAGGAGCATGATAGGCAACATACCTATAAAGAGATAGATAGTTATTACCTATCCTTGAGAGGTGAAACTCTTGATTTGAGAAGGTCTGATTCCAGTTGATGTATGTCATGTGTGTATGTGTTCCTAGTATATTTCACTGGTTTAGGGTTTCAATTAGTTAAGGCATGAGCACGAAGACAAGGTTGTGAATTGGGAGAGAGTTATTTTAGGGTTTCAATTAGTTAAGGCATGAGAATGAAGACAAGGTTGTGAATTGGGAGAGAGTTGTTGTTTGGTTCAAACAAAAGTAAGAGTAAGCGAGATACTTACAGAAAGATAGATAGTTATTATCCATCTGTGACACCCCTTCGATGTCCTCCGAGGGACAAGGGGAGTGGCTCACAGCAAGTTGTTATGGTGAGTTAATTTTGTGCTCAAAAATATGTCAATTTACATTACATCTCATTACACATGATAAAAGACTCTTGAAATTTTAAGATTTTGAAACATATTTCAAATTTCTGAAAAATTCAAACTTGTCATTTTTTTAAAATTGTGAGAGTTTTTTGAATGTGAGTAATAAATTATTATCAGCTCAATTTTTTCATTATCAAAATTTCCTTAGTAAGATAGTTTTTAGTTAGTCCTATGTAAAACTATCCTTACCTATGTAGGTGTTGTTCAAATTAAAAAGTCCTTTACTAAAATCAAAACTTGAAATTAATTTTTTTAATTTTTAAGATTTCAATTTCTTAAGACTCATATTAGTCATTTAACATAATTCCTCATGGTTAATAAATATTAAAGAGGCACCACATAAATATATGTAACAAAGTTTGCATTTTTTATAATCATTCTACATGGTTTTTGGTTTGTTTCATTATGATTGCACTCAATATTTTTTTTAAAAAAAATCAAATTGTCAAATTCTGAACCAAGTTTCAAAGGTAACCAACAATATAAAATCACAATCTTTTTTTTCTCATATATTTTTAAACCAAATTTGGCTAAATTGTATTGTCAGTGATAGCAACTCATACCTTACAAGATTGGGGGCAAAAACACTAGACTAACCCTTTAGGCAAGGTTTGATCCTTTGTAGCCACATTTTTTTGGCAACCCATTGATAGTACCCTACTTGAGCCTAAGGTTTGAATTTAAGTAGCCCCATGTTATTTGATGACTAGTTGACACAATGAT
>Ga0209611_10014859_pt1 | contig 10290 bp, 6 predicted proteins | sample S1TSphgellanicum_3_FD_187693 | JGI IMG/M metagenome (GOLD analysis project Ga0209611, IMG submission 187693) | Host-associated microbial communities from peat moss isolated from Minnesota, USA - S1T2_Fc - Sphagnum magellanicum MG (SPAdes) (version 2) | ecosystem: Host-associated > Plants > Peat... | reverse complement strand
AGCTAATTTTGATGCAAATCTTGGTGAATTCTGCATTTGTTGCAACTTGCCTTTAGCATTGTACTAATTAACTAGTGAATGCAGGTAACAAACTGTGGTGCAACGGAAAATTGGAGGATCAATGTCGAGCTTCAAAGTATAGCCATAAGTTCCAAGGTTTCTTGTTTTCAAAGTCAATTTTGTTGGATTTTCTTCTTACAAACTTACAATGTTGTTTGCAATCAACATAGGTGTGGGTTTCTTGAAATAATAAGAGATTAACACAATGAAAAATGGAAGAGAAAATGTAAGATGCATCTACCAAATCATGCTCAAGTTGTTGCCTACCACTATAAGCGATTTGCATATTAACAATTGATTTATTTAGTTGTAAATGACTTTTTAAAGTTGTAAATGGCATATGCAATTACAAATTGTTTTAATTGCCTTGGACAAGCCATATAAAATTTTAGTCGCAAAAGACATGAAATGGCACCTAGTTGAAATAACAATTGCATTAAAATTTGACTAACAAAAACTTTTCATTAAATTACCATTCAACCAATGTGACATGGTCATTTACAACTCGTTTCTACGACAAAAATTTGAAGTCACATATGCCTACATGGCATGGTCATTTGTAACTGCATCAAAAACTTAGTAGGTTTCATAGGTTTGTACAAATTCTATGCGAAATCCAATTTTCATAGGGTCATACAAAAATCATATCACTAGAAGAAATTTCGAAAATAACTTGGTTTTTGACAACATTTTAGTCGCAAGTGCCACATGCGACTAAAAATATATGTAGTTGCCTTGGACAAGTAAAATAGAAATCTAATTGGACATCTAGTTGCATACATTTTGTAACTACAACTTGGTGCTCATTTAGTGATATGGACTGTCATCCATATCGACGTGTACCATCATTTTGCAACTGATTATACAACTAGTAGTCTCATAATCGCAAGATGCCACCTATGCATGGACATATGACTAATATGAAGCCATGTGGCTATTTGGATTCATTATGGTCATGACATGTGGGCAAGGGTCATTCATTGGATGATTTGATTCGATGTTTACATGTGGCTGATAATGATGTGATTTTTAAATCACTTAATAATAGAAAAGAACAGTCATGATTAATGACACCTAACATTTTGTGATATATTTATAGATTACATAAATGTATTGTCTAATTGGTGACATGTGGTTTCACATGTCATTTGCTAATGAAATTACATAATAGGGTGAAATTATGTAAGGTGATACACATGTCACCATCCTATTTATCCACATTAATAAATATATAATTGAAATAAATTAAAAAATTGACATATGGATTTTATAGTACATGTGGCATGTTTGTAAATTATGTGTGCGATTATGTTAATTACATATGCACTCGTTAATTCAACTATTAGCTACATGTGGCATAATGATAAGTCATGCTTACGACTATGGTAGTTGTATATTTAATCATTAATACAATATGTATGTGACTTTATAAATCACATGTATCACATGATGTGCAAGTATTGTAATTGCAGAACACAAGATTAAACAACTACAATCACTAGAAGAAATCTTGTCATTTGCAACCAATCACAATGCAACTATGTGCCACTAGTTGTCATTTGCAATTAAATTAATTATGTTTATAACTACAAAATTGATGTGATATAATTATTTAGCCATACGTTTGCAACTAACATGCAACTAATGGTGTACAAAATGAACACATGTCATAAAAATAACAACTTAAGTGTCACAACCCTAGCCTTGGGCTCACGACCAAAACAAGGGCTTGCAAGGTTACAGGCCAAAAGGGAAGCCCGGGAGTGAAAGAAAATGTGAAGGAATGAACCCTCACACTCCCAAAGGAGCTTCCATTTTGGGAGTTGGAGTCTCGGTGGACTCTTGAATGTTTAGAGAGCGATTGCAAGGGTCAAAACCCAATGGCTCGAAGAGTTATTTATACCATTAGAAATTGATTGAAATGTAGATGTCTAAAATGGGTTCGCATCACCCATTTGGACATTTGAAACACAAGTTATGGTCAAAAGAAAGGTCGGAAGTCAAATTGGCAATTTGGCTCCCGACCACTAAAAGTCGAGAATCAATTCAATTTCCTTGCATGCGACATACCATTGGAAATTTTTTGACGAGGGCTACAACTTTGTTTTAGACCTCATCTCAATCGCAGGTCTGCACACAAAGTTATGAAGCCCCAAAGTTGCGGGAATCCCAATTTTAGCAATTTTGGGACTCTCCCGGGACAAAAAGCCATTTGGATGTAGGTTTCGTGGAGAGGCATAGAGTATACTATAAAAAGGAAGGTGATGGCTTCCCCCAAGTTCGGGCCGTGGTGAGTTTTGTGAATTCGAATTGCTCGTGGTGAATCCTAACACCAAAAGTGCTCAAACTATGCACTAACCACCTTGTGTTGGTTTTGTGTAGGTCCATGTGAGTAGTTGATGCTTGTCATGTGAACCAGGGAGCGTGCATCGACTCTTTGCTCTTTCGTTGTTTTCAGTTTAGACTCACATTTGAATCCATTAAAGAGCTTGGGGGTGCATCATTTGTAACCAATCACAATACAACTATGTGCCATTAGTTGTCATTTGCAACTAAATTAGTTATATTTGTAACTACAAAACTAATACTATATAATTTTTTAGCCATATGTTTGCAATTAACATGCAACTAATGGTGTACAAAATGAACACATGTCATAAAAATAACAACTTAAGTTAATACATGCTTCATTTAGTATACCCAATCTATTTACATACACTATATATAATAATATTATACCTTTAATACTAAGATTAAACCAATGTTAACTAAGCCAAATTTAACTAAACTAACTAAAGTTAAATTAATCATGGTTAAATTATTAAAAGGTTACATTAATGATGGTCAAACTAACAAATAAACTAAACTAATAAAGGTTAAATTAATTAGAAGAATAAATTAACATGGCTAAATTAAGTTGTTGTAAATGTTGATAATATTTTTAATTATGTTATAATACCTATGGTTAGTATGTTACACCAACCTCTAAATGCCTTAAACTAAGTAAGCTACTAACATACGTTCAATAATTATATTATAATACAATTCATCATATCTATGAAATTTTTATTATAATTATGCATATTATTACTATTACTATTATTTAATAATTAGTATTACTATTTTTAGGTATTTAAAAAACTAATCTATTAATTTTTAATATTAATATATTAATTATTCAATATCTATTATTTTAGTTTTATTATAATGCTATTAATTATATTGATACATTTATTGCTAATAGGTTACACTAACTAACCCAGACTGTGTAATAATAATAAAATATAATTAATTACCTAATAAGGATTAAATTTCATATTAATAAAAAATATTTTAAATTATTATTATTATTATCATCCTCATTCTTTTCTTTTTTCAATAACTATTATTTTAATTTAATTATAATTTTATTTATATTAATATATCTATGGTTAGTAGGTTACACTAATTAACTTGGGGTATGTAATAATATTATAATATTATCAATCATTAATCAATATTATATTAATATTGAATATTGAATATTATTATTAAATTTATTTTTAGTAATAATAATAATATTATTATTATCATAGCATTATAATATTATTGCCTATTAATTTTTATTACTTATAATACAATTAATATATATATTAGGTAAACTAGGTTAGTATGGCATAGGTACCATGTAATAGTTGCATGGAGGTTGCAATTACATTGGTTGCACTTGTAACAAATTTTTTTATTTCATATTTTTTGCCTTCCATTCCAAGTGTGCACACTATATAACTATATGCATTGGTTTTGTTCACAAATGCAATTTGGGATGAGCCAATGAAAGAGGGTCAACCCTAAATGTTAAACCCAAACACAAAATTGGATTATTTTTAACCTACCTAACTAACCTAACCCTACACGAGCAAATGCATAATTGTCGCATGGCCTTGCCTTGCCCATTATTAATTAAACATGTGTCAAAATCTTATTGATATGAAATTGCATCTTGATTAATAATAATGAAATAAGGTTCAAACTACCACATGTCATCATCTCCTTGATGCACATGGCAAAATCTTGTCCACCCAACAATTATCTTCAAACTTGTCAGTGCACTTGTAAAATGTGAGAAAAAAACTTTGTTATGAACATGTTTATAGCCCCCCACAATGCAAACTAATTTTTCATTTGGTTTAAACACAATTGTGGAGGATCATCATAATGGTTAGGAAAAGGCAAAGGGCCTTCTAGCAGTAACATGAACTTTACTTCCACCTTATAAACATCGTCTCTGATTTGTGCCCCATGAAAAATGTCTTTCCCTACGATGAACTTGGATATTTTGTTTTTAGTTAATTTTCTTTACAAGATATGTTTTCTTTTCTTTTCTTCGTAGCGATATGAGCGATGAATTGTGGCAACATTTTAACATATCCATAATTGTGTGAATATTTAGGCTATGAAGATATGTTATTGTGGAAAATATCTTAAAATTTCTTTGGATTTCTAATACAAATTTTGTATAACTAAAACTAAATATGTACAAAAACAAAAAAAAACTATAATTAAAATAGTAATAAAATATTAGGATTTACCAATCACTAGAATAACTTTTTAATTATTTACATAGTGCATTATAGAAATAATGTCTAGAACCAAGGGAAACCAGGGTCCACCTAATCTATCTAGACTAAATTCTCATTACAAAATTTTGGTAAGTACTCAATTCGCCACAATCAAATCTTGTTCTTGCTTTGTGGGGTGTCCCCCTTGCACTAGGTTATGTACTTCATGTCCATCCTACAAAGTATGATAGCTTGACAATGTACCATGTATCATGTTATACAAGTAAACAACCAAATCAACATCTAGATGAACCTATGTGTGAAGATTACAACAATGGATGACATTTGGTTCAAGTTGTGGCAAAATCATTGTTTACCATATATTTGTGATTATGATTTGATAATTACCAAAATAATTTAAATACGTAACTTGGCAACTTAACTTTGCACACCACTTTGAATCTACATGAATAGATAGGAAATATGTTGTTAGGGTTTTTTTTTACAAGATCTGCATGCAAACATCAGACCCAAAAAACGTTAACTTGAAATTTGAAAGAGAAAAAAACCATGATACATGACTTTTACTTGCACATACCGTACTTAGTAATGTGGTAAGGTTTTCCCTTATATGGATCATAGAGAGACTATTGGTGCATTGCATTGTTGTCAAGGATCATGGATGATAAGATCTTCTTACTCGTGAGCTTTCAAATTTTTATTAAAGGAAAACTATTTTATTAAAACATGGGCAGTAGATAATCTAGAGAGATCACATTGTGTATCATAGTTTTAATTCAACTTCAATATGCTGTAAAATATGAACTATATTCTTAACTACAAATTTGGATAAGGGTCTTACATTGCCTACTTGGTTAGAAACATTGGTCACACCATTGACACCCTAAATTATACAACAATAAGTCAAAATAAGCCATGCACAAACATCCAGAACCAAATGACATGAAAAGTGAATCCAATCATTCAATGTCATTTATGGTTGATTTAACTATACTACTTACTTCAATCACCGTTTTGTTATGTAGGTCATGGTTTAGGGCAATGTGATCATCAACCTTAGTACACATGTTTTTGCAATTAGCCATTAAAACAATAGCAAATTCAAGCAATGCACCTACTCCAAGATCTACACCGTAAAATGTCTCATTCGAATTTTACACCCCAAATGTTATTATGCTTTCAATTAGCATACTAACATCAAATTCAAACGCCAAATTTTTAACTACCTCGGGGAGCACTTTAAGCTCCTCCACTGCCTAACATGTGGCCTTCGTCCCATCTGCACCCCCACATCCCTTGGACTATGGACTTCCATTGTTCATTCCAACCACTTGCATCTATTGCATGAATGTTGGAATTGTGGAATTCAAGGTCTGGATTGACCTTGCATTCTCATTGCATGTTTCCAACACTTGGGCCATAGTGCCAATAATCTCCAGCAACTTTGTTTTGATGTTTGTGACTCAAGAAGATAATGTGGCACTACCTCCTTATAATTTTTATTTTAAAAAAGTGAGTTTATTTCCACCTACACAATTTCAAAAAAATGAGTAGATAAGAAGTTTGTCATCCAACTATAGAGAAAACAACACCATAGTGTAAACCTAGTACTACAAATTTGGAAAAAAAAAACATTGCATATACATCACAAAATTTCAAGGGCTCCAAAGGTGTAAGGTTTTAAGTACAATTTTTGCTAGAGTTTGTTCATACTTTAGACCCGTGGCAATAATTTTTGTCAAGGATGGACTCCTTGCCCTTTTTTTCTTCTACACACCCCCCCCAAAAAAACCCATATTGAAATCATTTTCCTATATTGCCAACATGGAAACAAGAATTTAAAATCATGGAGTCCATAATGACCTTACCATTGGCATTAGCTTTACCACCTCCACCATACTTATGGCCTTGTTTCATGTTCTCTCAAGCATTAGACATAGTAGAGGCTTTAACAATTATTTTTTTGTCAATCCAATACTTCATGAGTCATTCCCATTGGGGTGGCTCTATACCCATAAGGCAAGTTCGTTGTCCCTTATGAGTGAACATATGCTTAAGTTGAGACCTCTCTTCCTTCAACAATTTACAAATAGAGTCCTCAAAACCCTTTTGACATAATGGGTTGTCAATATATTCAAAAAAATGCATCCATTCAAGAATGTAATATGAGGATGTTAGTGTGGTCCTAATCCTTAGCATGTACTATTGAGACATCCAAAAATAGTAAACTTTTCCTTGGGTGGTACCATTAGGCACCACCTTGCCAAAATCACAAGAAAATTGGACCCAATTTTTAAAATAAAATTTCATTTACTTATACATTGGTTTATTTGATTGGACTAGGTGGGCTATGTTTTCCCCACCTATGCACACATTCATTAAAAATAATGAACACCCAAAAACCTATAATGTGCATTGGCATTTTGATTCATGACCCATTTTTTACTTTATTTTTTATTTATTTTTTTAAAATGTCTTTACCTTTACATGTTAGATATTTTTCTTGTTTGTTTAGTACATGCACAAAGGTAATGATCCAAATTAGTCATTAAAATAACAAAAGATGAAAATAATCATTATTTGTGTTCTTGACATCAATGGCGTTTTAGGACTTCACAAGCATGATTTCAAAATTTCATAACTAAATGAAAATTGACTTAGTCAATTATCTATAAAAAACATCAAGTAGGTTGGCATTTGAAGTATTTTTTAAACAAATTTTTTCATTCATTTCTCACATCAAAACATATTTTTTTGTAAATTTAATTAGAATTTTGAATTATACATGACTTGGGTAACCTTTTGATAAATAATTTAAAATGATTTTTTTTAAAAATGTGAGTCTTATGTTGTTTTGAAGTTGGATGGGTCTCAAAAGTTTAGAGTGTGATGTTCTTAGTGGTACCACGCAAGGATAAGTTTATCCAAAACTGGGGTCCACTGGACCTCATGAAATCATCCCAAACCTCTAAAAACATGAAACATCTATGTCTAAAATCTCAAATCACCAAAAGTGATTTGAGATCACACTCCATAAAATAATATCCCAAAACTAAATATCTTGAACTATGTTCACACTCAAACTGGTTCAAAACAAATAAACAAATTTAACTAACCCAACTTAGCTTAACTACCTACGACCTAACTGGGTAGTTAAACTAAAACTCTTGACACATCAAATGACCAATAAGCCCAAATGGTTAGATTCATGCCTAGCTTGCAAGACATGGTCATACTATTTTATGTTTAATTGCCAACCTTTAAGTTTTTAAGGTTAAAACTTGGGGCAACAATGGCCAACAATGTTCTCCTTGGTATTGTAATTATAAAGTATTCATTTTTCAAGGAAGAAACAACCCTTCTCACAGAAAAATTATTACTCATTTTCAGTTGGAAAAAGTTGAATTTATCTCTTCTTTTAATGAAATAACAACATATTACCCAGGAAATCACCATGCATTTCCCTATATTTGTTTATAGATGCCCTCAAGTAATTTTGTCATTACTCAAAGCTTGGAGAAACTATACAAAACAATACCATGGCACCTGAACAAATTTGGCATAAATTAAATTATTATTATTTTGCTGAATTCTTGAAATATTACTTATTATTTGTGTCAATATTCTTATAAAAGTAAAAGTCTACAAGATTTCAATTGTAAGGTTTGAAGAGCCTAAGACTAAGATAGTCTAGACACACTAGATTGTCCCATAAACTTAAAGAAAATGTGTTTATTATTTTTTATAATCATTACTTGTCAAAAATTTCAGAATTAAAAAATCAAGTGTAAAAGTTAAGATTTAAGATTTAATTAATTATTCCACAATTTGTTGCCAAAATCTGATCAGGGAGCACGATATTACCAAATAATAGATACTAGAGTCCTACATTCACTTTTATCAACCATGTAGAAACTGCATGAAGGCTTATAAAGTTATTGGGCATGTGAAAATGTTAAGAAAAAACTTAACCGTCACATTAACCCCGTGAAAGAAAACCCAACTAATAAAATGTTGCTTGGGTACTCTTACATGAATACCTATAGGTATGGTGTTGTAAATCTTACAAATTTTAGTGGTTTTTTAGGGGGTGAATTTTGGCAACTTGGCAACAACAAAAAAATCCATTGCCCCTCATACAAAGGATCTTTGTGAGAAAAATGTGGCAAAGTCACCAGATTTCAAGGAATTCTTTCCTGAAATTGCCATAGTTAGACAATAGGTTCCATGAGGTCATGAAAAAATACAACAGGGTTACTATTATATTTAAAAACTTTCCTCTATTGACTTGTAGCCAAATGTGGCTAATTTCTCTTGTGGATGATTACAAATATGGCTATATCACGGAATTGAGAAAAGAAAACCATGCTCACAAATTAATGGTTTGCCAAAAAACTTGGATGTAAAATTGCATATATATAAACCCTAAACCTGGACCTAAACCTAAACCCATATATATATATATATATCCTGGCTGTCCACAGGAAAATGAACCATATAAATATCAAATTATAATTATAATTTTAGAATGAAAATGATTTGGAAATGGGAAGGGAGTGATAATTGATTGTCTGCAAAGGCATTTTTGCACTAATGATAGCTCACCAAGTTCTATGGAGAACTTTGAATAATTCCACCTGACTTACACTACCCCATGTTTATCTTGTGCTAAAGATTCCATCTCAATTGCATGCAGGGGGATGTCTTGCAAGCACAGGTGCATGTGTCCCCACTTGTAAGTTCTCATGAATCCATTTCATCATGCTGCTCTTGTTGATGATGCCAATAATCATACTGTTGTTCTTGTTGTTGAAGGTAGTTGCAGTTCAGATTCTACTACTTTGACAATCTTAACACAAGGGATAAGGATATACAAAAAGTTAGATTCATAAAGTCCCATGTGGCAAGTTCCACGCATTTGTAAATAAAAACATAAAAACCCTAACATATCTCATATAACAAGTTGGGTTTTTTCGAGTTCTTCCTGCGATGCACCACTGCAAGCAGAAATCACACTCGTGTGGCTGAAGTGGATCATTAGCTTGAATTTGCAAAGGGATTACCTTATATTAGACTTATCTGCAAAGTCACCCTTTGTTTCACTTGCTATCTCCTCTGCTTTCACCCCCTACCCCCTCTTTCAGTGGGATCTGCAAAGTAAGGAAATTTTATTAAATCTGGGTATGAAATGCTGAAACTCAGCACTTAATGCACAAGGTTTAACAGTAATTATAGTACTTGTACAGGTCGGAGCACTGAAAATATATGTAGCAGCAGTGTAGGCGCTCAGGAAAATGGAAACACATGATGAAACTCAGTGTATCACCAAAATTGGTGGAAAAACTAGTTTGGGTCCCAGTTACTTCCTTTTGTAAAAAATTTCATTCCCAGTTACACATTTGATGCCCTATTATGTCAAAGCTGGCCGTTCTCGCCTCTAATCACCTGACTTTACAGATAACCCTATTATTATGTAAAGTTCATATCTTGTCTGGTAGTTGGCTCGAGACTGTCTGGTATTGGAAATAGTCTCGATCCACTAGTGTACTTCTGCACCTAAGCTATTTTCTGTTACCAGCAGCCTTGAGTCTATTACCCATAAGTCCATCTTGTCCTTGCACTTGGCAAATGAACATCAGACTTGTGGGTTTTGAGATTGCAAGGCTTT
>Ga0209611_10014858_pt1 | contig 10290 bp, 9 predicted proteins | sample S1TSphgellanicum_3_FD_187693 | JGI IMG/M metagenome (GOLD analysis project Ga0209611, IMG submission 187693) | Host-associated microbial communities from peat moss isolated from Minnesota, USA - S1T2_Fc - Sphagnum magellanicum MG (SPAdes) (version 2) | ecosystem: Host-associated > Plants > Peat... | reverse complement strand
GTGAGAACACCCATGTAACCCTAAACCTAAACCCTAAACCCTAAACCCACTAAGACTTAATTCTATATGTTCGGCAAAACTTGACATAACTCCATATTTTAGGCGAAACTTCACATAAACTTCACCCTAAACCTTAAACCCTAAAACTTCACATAACTACATAAATTTGGCAAAAACTTGATAAAATTACTTATGCACTTTCTTAGGTTTTGAAATCCTTAAGCAACAACATAAACTGCATTGTCCAAACCCTAAAATACTGTGACAGAGAAGAAAAGTCAACCAAGGACTGGAAAAGTCAAACCCCCCCATATCTTCCAAATGGTGATAGTGTAAAAGAATTTTTTTACATCATTGGATTTAGAACACTTGAAAATGGTGGGGTAGGTCACCTGCAAATATAAAAAAAAAAATTGCAATCAGGTCAAAATGCCCATCAAACACAAAAACTGCAAATCTCTTATATCTTGCAAACCTAACACTTTTAACCAAAAATAACTCCACCATTAGCTTTAAAACACTTGAAAATGGGGGGTAGGTCACTTCAAAACTTTCAACATGTATCATAATTAACCCTTTATGCCCTCATCTGTTCGGCCCCCCTTGAAATTCCACATCCCCCATATCTTTCAAATGGTGATGCTCTAGAAAAATTTTATTACACCATTGGCTTCAGAACCCTTGAAAATGGGGGGTAGGTCACTTCAAAACCCCAAAAAAAAAACCCAATTTTGGTGGGAACACCCTAAACCCTAAACCCTCAAGTGGTTTCATGATTTCTGGAGCTGAATCATAAATTGTCCAAGTATAGAATAGAAATATTAGCACTAATGTGGAAAACTGCAAACATCCAGGGTGGGTCCGACATGATAATCTCGTACATCCAAAGACCAGGAATCAAAATGGAAGGTTGGGGAAGAGATCAATTCGATGGGTTCAACAACTTGCAGTTGTACATCATTCTAAAGTCTGGAATACAGCCAAAACAACTACTTCTGCAGAAAATCACAGAAACTAATGAGGAGCAACTACTAGCAACAACTGTTTGGAAGTAATCAGCTCCACCAACCATAATATCTTGAAGATGTAGCTACCTTCGAAATCCACGTCACGGTGACGCTGAGCCCTGCGAATTAAGCTCCGGAGTTGGCAACAGTTTGTTTAAGGTCGTCCAGTTCTTCCTTGGTGGGAGTCAGCAACGGGATGGGGATGGTGTCTCCGTCCTCGTCAAGCTCGAAGATGTCCTCTTCCATCAATTTCAAATTCCTCTCATATGGGGAATCGTCATCCCCACGGAGGCCTGTGTCTCCCGGTGACCTCACCGCCAGCACCGTGCCATCAGGGCTGTAATCCACGCGCATTGTTCTGTAGGCGATGATGAAATGCTTGTTCCGCTTGGCTCTCAGCTCCACTGTGTTGTCATTCACATACTTCACGGTAAAATCTCCGCCCACTTCCAGTCCAGGGACTCCCGTGGGGATCTCCGCATTCACCCTGGCAAACAGTCCACTCCGTCCCTCCACGATGAACTTCGTTGCGTACAAAACTTCCGTCACTATCCAAAGCGACTTGTTCTTGCTTCTGCATTAGGCCAGGAATCCGTTAAAATGAAAGACTGCAGTCAGCTGCACAACACAGACCCTTCAAAATTCCAAACAAACTTCACCAAAAGCATTCCAGTACGTTGTCCCTCCTGGATCTGGCTTTCAAGGACCAGATACAATCGGATACAGCTCGCGTGATAAAAACCGGGCTTCCAAACCGTAACCCAATGTCTTCACAATTTGCAATCAATCGACACCGGTTAACATAATTCATACCCTAATACTTCATTGTTTCATCGATCACGTCCATGAGTGAGTGAGGCTCAACATACAGCAGACATCATACTTCATGGCATAAATCACTGGCAAAATTTTAGAAGCGGGGGAACACCCTGCAGAACATCAGACGTCCCCGCCTCCACCCGGCCTCCCTTTTGATGGTCCCACTTTAGCCCCCAACCACCTCGCCCACCTGCTCAGCTAGCCCTTCATGCCACTTCTTGCCCAATGAACATCCAGCTGGTGTGTAGATGCCTCGTTGAGAGACGGATGTTCGGTGGGCAGGGAGTGGTGCAGTGGACCGGTGGTCGGGGCTTGAGTGGGTCTAACAATAGGAGGGAGGCTGGGTGGAGGCCGAGACGCCCGATGTTTTGCGCGGCATTTCCCTGATTCTAGGTTTTTCCCAAAATCACTTCACAGCAAACTCTAGCATGCACAACATGCCAAACCATCACCACGCACCCTATCTACGCATGTTTCAATGAAGGAGAGGTGGAAAACAGGTAGCACTTACCCGGACCAATCGGCACTGCACAATGCCAAGGTTGTTACGTTGGGACACCAAGCACCACCGGAGATCCAACTGCGAATGGTGGCGTAATCCACAGAAGCAGAGGTCAAGCCATCCAGAGTGCAGGACAGGCTCTCCTCTTTCCCCAGGTCCATGCCGGCGATTCCCTTGACCCACGCTGAGGCGCCTTTCGACGTCAGACACTTCAGGTCGATCTTCTGTATCGACTTCTTCTTGAACAGTGCCTCGTCTGTAGATTGTTTGATTAGGCTGTTCCGCAGGTCGCCTAAGCCCTTCTGCACGCGACCGAGAGTTGCGGACTCTGTCGATCGCCACTTCGATTCGTCCGCCATCAAATCCTCGCTCAACATCGAGCCCTGTCGCACCAACGGCCGCAGACTGCTGGACATCTTGGCCGTGAACCTCTGGAGCCAGGTTCGCTCCACCTTGGTGAGCACATCCAGGCACTCCAGCCGATGCTCCAGAGGGCTCGCGGCCCTATACTGCAGCTCCTTGTACAGGACTCCATCGGCAGATGATCTTGCAGTGTTCGGCATGGCGTGCGTAGCGCTGTGCAAATTAGACAAACCCGGTGGTGCTTCCCTACTGATGTGTGCGCAAGAGGTGTGGCTCAGAGTTAAGAGATCGAATGGGAAACTAATAGTGTCTAACTATTGCAACCCTGTGTGGAAAGGCAGAATGTGAAAACGAGGAACGCGTGGTATCTATATTATAAGAAACTCTTTCCTGCGCCGCAACATTGTATGTACAGACAGCCACTCCACCATTATAATTGGGTTTGTCGGTTTTTGGGACCTGTCGTTGGCGTCGCCTTTACGTCTCCCCGTGTTCAAGATGCGAGGCGCTATCTACCCCCATCGAGCTCGAGCTCTGTCCGGCTTGAGGAGGAGGCTTTGTGGGATTTCCAGGGTTTCTGGGCGCTCGTGAGGCCACGTCAGTCGTCCTTATTTGAGGTCCCAATCGAGATCTTCTCTGTGTTTTTCTCTCCTTTTGACTTTCGGCTATGCATGGTTCCACATAAAACCAGGCAGCATGGAAACCAGGCAGCATGGTTCTACATGTTTATTTTATTGTGCAAAAAAACTAAGCAGAGTTCTTTTGATTTACCGACAATTTCATATTTTGTAGGAGGCTTATATAAATTCGACATCAAAGCCTTCCAGTTACAGAACATGGTTCAGACCACTGGCATAGATTCAGGTCTTGAGATAAGTGTGCTTTCTTTTATATTTCAATAACTTTCACAGTCAAAACGTCAAACTCTGCGGCAGACCCACACGGTTTTCGAAGGGCTGCACTGTCAGGCCAAGAAAGGACGCCGGGCCGGACAGTGCTCGATGTGGGGGCGGGGTGGGGTATTTAGCGTCTTGCTTTCAAGATACAGAAAAATGCAGGCCCATGAATTTACTGGCGAGCATTCATACAGGACTGTGCCGAATAGACCTAACGGCGACTGTTTGCCTCATGAAACGTATGCAGCACCGGCCTAAAACGCCAATCTGTCACTTTCCGCGTGGGCCCGGTAAAGTCGTGGCCAAAGTCTTTACCTGCCACAAAAGCACTTGGACCCTGATATGGAATATTTTTTGCTCATTTCATGATGCCAAGTTTGCTTTTTCAAGGTCACATGTGCAAGTTTTAAAATTTTACGAATACAAACTATCATTTTTTTAGATCACATGTGTCATTTTTTCATGGTAACAGTTGTATAATTTCATGGGTACATACTATCACAACATTTGCAACCCACAAGTTAAAAGCGGGAATAACACCATTTGCACAAATATAATTTCATGGCTGATCATTTCATGGTGTAAAATTTATTAATGTAAAATTTCAAGTTTTCATGATAGTAGTTTTCATGGTATGTTATTTCAAGGTCACATCTGCAAGATTTCAATTTTTAATGGTTGTAAATATCATTTTTATTGGTTAAAGGTGTCATTTCTCATGGTTATAGGCTTAGTTCTTCATGGTGACATGATACCACAACTTAGATATAAGAAAGTAATAGTTTTAAAATTATAATAAAATTCAAAAAATTCATGTTAAGAAAAGATTTTTTTTTTCAAAAAAAAGTAAATGTTTTGATATTAAATGATTGGTTGCAATTGAAAATGCCATGTACATGGAAATGTAGTAGTGGCATTTTCAAAGGAAATATTATTCACTATTTTAAATAAGGATATAATGTGTTCGATATAAATGTTAGATACATTTACTTTTTGGAACTTCTTCAAATGTAATGAATTTTGATGCAAACATAAATATCATAAATGTCCTTGAAGGGAATTGCAAATTGTATTTTCATTTACTATGTGAGTTGATGACATATGTGTTTATTCATATAAACATTATTTCTAGAAAACTTGGAAATTATTCAGATTTTTTTAATTAAAAAATTACATTGTCAATATTTGTATTATGTTAATAATCCAAAAACAAGTATAAAGCATGAAATTTATTTTTTTTGGGAAAGAATTTAAAATTAAGGAAGTGTATTGAATGTTTCCTTTAACTCCTTTCTTTCTTAAAAGGCACAACATATTCCATTCTTTATTAGAGTATTTTATAGATATATATCAAGATAACATTATTATTTTCAAAAGCTTTATATATATATATATAGTCAATGTTCATGCAATTAAAAAAATCACATACATCAACATCTAGTGGTGGCATTTTGGAAGGTAATCTTAGATACTATTTAAAATAAGAATATAATATTTTCAATATAAATGTTATATACATTTTTTAAATAATTTCTAAATGCAATTTTTTGTTTTATCTTTTTTTACAAGGTACATTGATATATGTAAAACTTTATAAAATAAACGAAAGGAACAAAGAATGAAACCAACTTCCTTTTTAAAAAGAAACGGCAAAAAAGAACTATATATATTTTTTATTTTATTTTATTTTATTTTAATTTTTTTTAGATTGTACATTGATATGTATATATTTTAAATATGTGGTGTAGGTTAAGGTTTTGTGATGTAGTTGAAGTGGCAATCATCCATAGATCATTTAGCTAGATTTGGCTAAATATTATATATGAAAGTAGGAAAAGAAACGGAATCCTTCTATGTTTTTAGCTATCTCTTTGAACTTATCATACAAATATGGTGGTATGAACTTTTGTTTTTGAATTCAGGCATATTTTTTCCATGGAAAACCTTTTGTATATGTCCAAATCATATTTTTTAGGTTGAAACTTGGCAAAATTTTGCCCCAAAAAAATGTCAATGATGTAGGTAAATCATATTGTATATTGGTGAGATTTTAAAGTTTGAAATCATAATATTTATTTTAGTTATTGTAATGTACTATATAATTCTTGACATGAATAAATTTGAGAAAAAAAATCTTACTAATATTATCTAGAAAAGTGATTGAAGGTGCAGGGAACTGAACATAATTTACCATCATTTGGTCATTAAATTGATTGTAAAAATGATCCCACTTTTTTAAAATGGCCATAAATTCAAATACATACAAAGTTTTTTAGGAATATTGCTACAAGTTGACTTGAATTTGATCAACATTCATTTGTTTTGTAACAAAATTTATGAGCATTTGTACATTAAATTGATAATTTAAAAATATCCCATTAAATTTTTTTATCTTGAATGCTTATTATGTTTTTGTAAAGGAAAATTGTTACAAGGGGATTTGAATTTCATTAACATTTGTCTACTCAATTTATGAACATTTGTTTATTAAATTGATAATAAAAAGGTCCCACATTTTGTGAAGTGGTCATAAATTCATATACAATTTTTTTTAGAAATATTGTTACAAGTTTATTTGAACTTGATCAATATTCATATGCTTTGTAACATAATTTATGACCACTTGTGCATTAAATTGATAATAAAAGATATCCCAACCTTTTTGAAGTGGTTGTAAATTCTAATGATATTTTAAGGAAAATTGTTACAATTTAAACTTCATCAACATTTGTATGTTTTCTCACATAATTTATTTGCATTTGGCCATCAAATTAACAACAAAAAGGACCCCACATTTTTTTAAGGGGTCATAAATTCATATATAAAGGTTTTAAAGAATACTGTTACAAGCTGATTTGAACTTGATCAATATTCATATGCTTTGTATCAATATTTATGAGCACTTTTATATTAAATTGATAATAAAATATATCCCAATTTTTTTAAGTGGTTGTAAATTTTCATAAATTTTTTTTAAAGAAAATTGTTACAAGTTTATTTGAACTTCGTCAACATTCATACATGTTGTAACATAATGTATGCACATTTCGTCATCATTAAAAAAGATCTTACAATATTTTGAAGTGATCCTGAATTCATATACAAAGGTTTTTAAGAATATTGTTATAAGTTGATTTGAACTTGATCAACATTCAGATGCTTTATAACAAAAATTTTGAACACTTGGCCATTAAATTAAAAATATAATTTCAAAGTAATAGTGAAGAGGAAAGAATTCTTAGTCATGTACCTAAGTGTAGTTATGTTAATAGGAGCCAAAAGTAATAGTATCCATTACTTAATTCTTTGTTTTTAAAATCAAATTTTAGAAAAAAAAATTTTAACTTGAAAATAAATAATTTTTTTTTCACATTATCAAATCTAATATCTTATTTTATAAAATTTCAAGATATGAAATTATTTCATCAACATTTGGACCTTCAAAAGTAGTGTAAAAGGACTTGTAATCATTGTTTTTAAACAATAATTGTTTTTGTTAATGGACTTGGAAAACTTTGAAAATAACATATTTTGAAATTTTTTTAACACAAACCTTAACAAAATAATATAAGAAATTTTAAAATATTTTTAAAGATTTTTTTCAAGAATATTTTAAAAATATTCCCATAAGGGCATTAATTCCTCCTATTAGTACGTCTGCACCCATTTAGCTTGCATTGGGATACTTAAAAACATTCATTTGTATAGTTCACAGATGTACCTTCCACTTTCTACAAACAACAAATACATGATTATAGTGTTTTTGACAACATGCAAGATATTAAATTATAGCATCTTTAAGTTGCACCTTTTGTAAGTAACATCATTTGCAATTAAAGCCCCAAAGCAAAGAACATTGGGAAAAGAAGAAATAAAACACATAGTTTTTCCAATTTCAAGTGAATAGCAAAAAGTTCTCAAGTGCCAAGCAACAAAGAGATCAATGGGAATGACAAATTTTATCTTTCTTACTTTATATTATATTTAGGTTCAAATTTGAATAAAACTTAACATATTTTTGTTTAACATTCATTCAAATCCTATGTTCATTTAATTCTATAAACATGTTTTACACATTCTATTCTATGTGGGTGCTTTTAGGGCCAATTTTGTAATAACAAATAGTGTAAAAAAAGACATAAAAGAATTCAGAAAAACTTCAATTACTTTGATCTTTTCAATGCTTCAACCAAAAATGTAACATTGGCTCCTAGATGTATCCAAAAAATGATAATGTCTTATGATCCTTTTATTCTCCTCTATTTTGTCATTTTTAAACAAAAGTTCAAAATTCAAACATTATTCTAACTAGTAAGTAACCATTACACATTTGTCCAGTATTTGACTTGACAAATTTTTATCAATCCAAACTAAAACAAACAAAACAAATAACTATTATTTAACATTACCTTCTCTGTACATTGGATTTTGTCTTCAAAATCTAAAAAATGAAATTCTAATGCAAACTATAGAATTACAAAATTACATATTGGTCTACATAATAGGGTTCCTTAGATTAATTATTGATTCAATCAATAATCTTAGTTGTAATCACTACTTGCATAACCTAATTAACTACATTTAAAACTTGATGTCGAATATGATTAGAATTAAATTGCAATGTAACTTCTTGAGCTTTTAAAGCATGAAGAAATATAGATTTAAATGTATTTGTAATTTGATCATGAAGTAAAACTTGATCTTCCTTTGTTTTTGATCCTCCCTTGATCTATGTAAGTACATCTTTTTCTTATGTTGGATTTGGTGATTTGTTGTTCGGTCTAATTCCAACTATTTTTTCCTCCATCCAAATTGGTGAGAATTGTTCCAAATTTGTTAATGGTGGAACATAAACAAAATTTGGAAACACTTTTTCATAAGTCGCAATTTGATGTTATGACAATCATTCGTCTAGACTATGCAATTCTAATTATTCTCACATCTGCTACATGCAATATGGCATTATTTTTTGTTAATACTGTAATGTATAATAGGTGTAAAGAAAGCAAATTAGATAATAGAATTCAACACTCACATCTTATTTATCAATTGCACTTGTTCTTTTGGTGGCGTAATGTTTGGTGGAATCAGTGAATTGTTTTGGAACTAAGTTTAGAAGATTAAACATTTCATTTTAATGTAAATGACCTCACTACATGTGGACCTATAGTTGGTAACGTTACATTTGGCATTATTTCCTATACCACTTGAACATTTGGCACAATTCTTGGGCCATGCTATGTTGATTGCTAAAGTTCCTTATTTATGTTTTAGGATTGATATGGCAACTTTGAACTTGCCTTTACATTTTGACTATTTTTTTTTCGTCTTTTGCCTCATCCTCTAATATTATATTGTTTTTCACTATTGTATGTTTTGGCATTGATTATGTATGAATGCAAATTGGAGAAACAATTGGTCTTAACATACATTGCATTTTTGCAAACACTATTCCTAGAGCTTAAGTAGGTATTAGATTTTGTTGTAGTAACTCGTATGCAACTTTTGGACCTTTCTAGGAGCAAATCCAATTAGTATTCTTGCTTGATGTGTTGTCCAATCCAAATCAACACATGTTGCAAACCACTTCCATAACAAAATTGCAAGTGTATGCTTGCATAGAAGGTACCATCTTTCTTGTTTGTGGTAGTTGCTTTATTTGCAACTTTAACCTAGTAAGTTTACCACCAAGTCATTTCTGCAATTATGCTTGTCTAGTTCAATTAACACCTTCATCTATTTTGAAAATTGTATATAAAATCTTATTGTTGATGTTAACCAACTTTTTTTTTAATAAACAACCTACAAAATACCAAAAATCCTTTTATTCCATGGCAAAAAAAACTTACTCATAATCCATTAATCAAAATTCACATAATTTTTTATATTAATCTTCCCTTCCAAATAAGGTGCAAGATTAGTTATTTGCATCAAACTATTGTCAACAACTCCAGATTGAAAAACTCTAAATATTTTTGCAAACAATTGATGGTTAACAATGATCAATTTACCTCAAACTATAGGTTTGAGAATTTGGTCATTGTACGATTTCTTACAACTAAAAAGATACTTGTTTTGAAGGTTGTGGCACGAATTCTACCATTGTACGTGAAATAGTCCACTCAATCCTACATGTTGCACCCAATTTGTTTCCATTAGTCCTTCAACAATTTAGTTCATAATCTTCCATGTCTCCTTGGCATTATTGTTAATCTCCTCGTGAACCATGGTGTGTTGAAAAGATTTTGGTTGCTTGGACATGTTTAATGGTTGCAATTCTTCTTTTCCATGAGAATTAGAAAGATTGATTGTAATTACTTGTTGCGGATACTTTCTTGGAACTACTATCTATAATTGTCCAATCACATTTCACATAAATCTTTCAAATTTTCTCACTTTTTCATTCAATAAATCTTGTGAAGATCTCACTACTAAAGGTGGTATGAAAAAAAGAACCTCATTCTTTCCCAGTTTAATTTTGTAAACCTTTTCGGTTCAATTTGAAGGTTTTTAATATGTTTCAAAGCAATTTTCTTTTTTCTTTTTTCTTTTTACATTGTAAAAATTCAATAGAGTTCTTTCGCCACTCATGTTACATTGGAGAAATGAAGAAAAAACAAGAAAGCTTTGGAAAATTTGTCCTTAGAAAGAATAGGTATGCCTTTTTGCGAAAAAAATGCACTAATTGCACAAAACATTGTGA
>Ga0209611_10014857_pt1 | contig 10290 bp, 12 predicted proteins | sample S1TSphgellanicum_3_FD_187693 | JGI IMG/M metagenome (GOLD analysis project Ga0209611, IMG submission 187693) | Host-associated microbial communities from peat moss isolated from Minnesota, USA - S1T2_Fc - Sphagnum magellanicum MG (SPAdes) (version 2) | ecosystem: Host-associated > Plants > Peat... | reverse complement strand
TGTAACCTCCGGTACCAATCCTTGGCCCTGCCTCTCAGGTTGAGCTTTGCGATCTTAAAAAGTTTATCTGCATTGAAGTCCCGCACCTCAGCAGCCATACTGAGCCTTTCTGCCCAGTCGTTGACGTTTTCATGGTCGCATCCCCAGAACAGTTCGTCCATACCTTGTGGACTAGTCATTCTGCAGATGCGAAATGAAGACAAAGAAACAAAAATGTACAAACTTAGCAACTGCTTTATTTGATGCCGCTCAACTTCTGATCACAAAAACACAGACGTTGGGCTACACATTAAACTTTGACTGAGCTCCTTCATACACAGGTCTCAGAGGTTCAAAGTTTGATGGGAGGGCAGAGAAACGTTGCTCATCTGTCGACTTCTGTTGAAATCGCCATTGTCCGTCGCGTCCTAACCACACCCTCCAGCTAATCAGGCGGGATCTGGATCTGCTGTGCTCCACCCAAAGCAGGCGATTTCCTTCCTGAAACAAGTCATCTACACCAGGTATGTACAGCCTCACAAAATGGTTCAGCGACACTTCCGATCTAGGAATCCATATGTCCCCCAGCCTTGGGACACTGCATTGCCTTTCTGCCAGTTCAGGAGCAACCCTACGCAAGGTAAGAGGTGAAGTGGAAGCTGTCTTGAAGTTCTGAGGTCCATGCCCACCCCCTTGCTCCATCTGTAACTCTCACCCAGACTCGTGCACTGGTGTAGAATCCACTGTGGGACACTTCCATAGCGATGTCCCCCACCCGAGCTTGGTCAGGATTTATACCTACAATTCTGACTATGCCAAAACCCAAAAATCGCAAGATCACGGCTCCCCTTTGTGGCCCGTTCTGAATGGTCCAGAAATCGAATCTACGCACCAAGTTTAGCTCACAATTTTCCTGTGTCAAGAGCTCCTCAGGGATTTCTTCTCTACTAGACGAAGACATGGTTCTCACGTCTCATATTATCTCAATTGTCACAAGCTCTATACTGACCACAACCACGCAACCTGCTCTGATACCAAAAAGGAGGGATCCAAAGAAACTGAGAGGACACAACACTAACCAAACCTCTCTCGACGCTGCCGCGCTCTGACAGAGCGCGCATAATGCAATTCCACAACTTATGCAACATATAATTCAAATGAAATGGATCTCAGAGGCAAGATTCCATAATTTTCATTACACACAATGTCTCGTACAGAACTCACTCTTCTGCTAGTTCATAATTGCTATCTCAATTGCCTGCTCCTAAATTCTCATTAAGCTCTGCTAGATCAAGGAGCCGGAAATCTCTCAAGTCACTAATCGCAACGGAAAAAGAGAGCGACCAGACTAGCATTCTCTAAGCTCCTTGTTCTCGTGCCAAAACTCGGTAATCTCCTCCACTGATCATTGTCCCCTCTGTATCCCTAGCTCCAGCTTCTCCTGCAAGCTTCCTCCTCCTCGCCTTTTTCACCAACGGCTTTCCTCCATGCCTAATCAATGTGGCGCCGCTCCTCTTCATCAAACGCGCCGCCATCTTCCTGTCCTCACACCCCACACAAGCAGACCACCTTCTCCCATGCACTCCATGCATATCCAGTTTCCCTCTCAAACTAATGAAGAGGAAATCCGCCACCACTCATCAATGGAGGCGGCCATATTACCCAGATCAAGGGGTTTGCGTTCACACCAACTGCACACTCATGGAGTCACTGTCCTACCACCCGTTGTTCGGTCACATCATCATGATTGCAAGGAATTTAATTCACACATGCAACTATGACATGTATGGATCATACATGTGACTACAGTTTGTGAGTACCATGTGTTTAGATGGAAAAGTAGATGGAAAGTTTACATATGTCATCCATTATTTCTATATTTCATTGATGAATGAAAACTAAGTCATTTTTGTAACTAATTTCCTGATTTTATTTTCAACTTTACCTATATGACTAAATAACATGTGACATCAAGTTTGTTATTTTATAGCCTTTCAAAATGCATAAACATTTAAGCTATATTTAATGTTGGTAATTGATATGTGTACATTATCCTCCACACTCCATATTTGGCATTCAACCTTTTTTACTATTTACATATAGATAACAAATTATATTGTAAATTAAAATGCAAGAATCAAATGTTTTGATTTTTGTCCAAAAGCTAAAATTTGACCAAAAATTAAGAAAAACACCAAATTGAACTATATGGTTCAAATAGGTAGCAACAATATATAGAAAGGTGTTTAGTTTTGTTTACTTTCATGTTTATGTGTTTTAAAAAATAATATATTTTCATAGTTCATGTTGTCACAATGTTTATAATGATACCAAATATTCCAATGACACATAAAGTGCATATGAGGCAAAGAACTTAATGTGTTACCACAAAATTAGAAAGGAATTTGAACTCAATAGAAATGGTTGAAATATAAACTTTGTAAATTAAATATTTCATTGCAATAAAAGAAGCACTTAACTATGATGAAATGGAAGCTTCAATGCCATGAAATGAGAATGGAAGCTAATTAATACATTGGTGAATCAATTACAACCAAAATCTACATCATTCAATATCATCCGTTCCCAAGCTACCACATAAGCCTTGGGCAACCAAGAGTGTTTCTTTTCTATTCAACTTTATTGCATTAACCAATGTCCTATTGCTTTTGAAATCTAAAAATTATAGTGAAGTTTCAAGCTCGGACACAACACCGCACATGTCAATGCAATCATCACATATGTTCATCACATCTCATCAACTTTTGAGTTCTCCGCAAAGGACAATTCTTTGTTGGATTGGAAGTGTGAATAGTGGAAACAATGTTAAAAGACAAAATAGTGGTTTGCCGATAAGCTTTTATCACACATCATTGATCTCATAAGAACATGTCCATGTCAAATGATTTAACACCTTCTAACACCAAAGCATACAACCTAGTTTATGTCATTGCAAGAAAGCTTTGCCCTATCACAAACATAAGGTAAAACCCATTAAATTAACATGGACTTTTGGTACAAGGTTATCAAGCAAACATGATAAATAAACCTTATGACATTCTTTAAGCTCAAAAAATTGTAAAACACTTTTCTTTCAAATCATATACTTGCATCACATAGAATTTAAAATGAATGTTCTAGAAAGGAGTGTGGTGCATAACAAAAATTCTAGGGTATGGTTAGTGTGCAATTGTGGGAGCATTAAAAAAAGATGTGTAATGTACTACAAAAAGTTGTTGGGTAGAGGTAAAACATGGGTGCACATACATACCTCTAGCACACTTCCAATGCATACCACAAAGACTTCCACCACACCTATGCATGTGATAATGCAAAAGTTATTGATGGATATGGTGTAATTCCAATTGTGAGTTGTAGAATTGATGCCTCATCTCCAAAATTGTCATATTACGTCATTCAAAGAGCCCCACAACAAATCGTGACAAAAAGGATGTTGGACTAATTGCCATTGGTCGTAACAAAATTGCACAAGTCCATAACATTGAAACCTACAAAGAGGAGATTTGAAAAATCAACTAAAACACAATGACCATTATTGACTCTTCCATCAAAAGTTTCAAGCTACATTTCAATGCCATTGTTGCCAATATGTGGAACATGATTGAAGCGTGTTGGGAGGGTGGTGTGAAGAAGTTGGTATTGCAAAAATGTTGATGGGTAGAACACAATTGCAAGTGCATGTAGACACTTCCATTGCACCTCCAATGCAAACCACACCTCCACCAAAAACTAAAGAAACCCCATTGTAGCTCCAACACAAACCATAAAGACACCACCACACATTTGTTGCACATAGATGTTCATAAATTATGGACACCACTCAACAACTTAATTTTTTTGTTTTGGAACACAATGACAAACCCAAGTCAAGCCTAGTGGCAAAGGACATGACAAGGATTTCACATACTAGAACATGTTTTGACCAAGGACCATATTGGTACCAAACAAAGGTCATAGTATTGAGCCATCATCCCTAGGGGGATTGTTCAACAATTTTCAAACACCAAGAACATAAAGATAAGCAAACAAACAAAATGTCTATTTTACAATATCAAACCAAGTTTAGTGATGATGTTACTTTGCATTTGGTTGTCAATTCAAGGAGCTCCAACTAGTGAACCTAACTTCTTTTTTGTGTGATGTAGGTGCTACACTGAACACCTACAACAACACTTTCATCCCCCAACACCACCAGGTTGGGATTGAAGGGGTGTTTAGTGTAGTAGAGATCTGTAAGGGTATGTAGCAACATCTAGTTAACCAAATGCTCTATAGTAGTCATTTTCTTTAGTAGTGAAATTGCACAAAAAAGTGAAACAATATTTAAAATTAATTTGGAATTATAAATATAAAAATGATGTGGTTTTATTGGGATTTTGAATTGCTAAAATTTGAAAAAAAAAAATTCACCATATTTCTGCACTTGGTTCAAGTATGTAGCAAAAAATATAGAAGGATATTAAAAAAATTTAACTTTCATATCTGGTTTATAGCCAATTTGGACAAATCTTCCTCTGCGAGATTGCTTACTTGGCTGCAGTGAGGAAAAAAAAACATTGCTTTAGAGCCCTAATTGAAAAATGGCAGAAGACATGAGAAGTTATCATCAAACATTGGCTCAAGCCTCTAGGGGAAAAAATGTGTAAAGCATTGTGCCCTGGTTGTTTACAGCATGCAAAGAGGTGTTAAAAAATACTCGGTGACATTATGAACCCGTAATTGTCCCCATCAGTATGGTGCATGACATCACATTATGTAATGCGTAAGCTGTCAAGCATAACCCAACCCCAAATATGGAGAACGCTTTTCAAAAGATGATTATTGTTTGAGAAGGGTCTATTGTAAGACACTTCGCAGTGAGTAAAAAAAACAGTAAAAACCTGGCCAATTTTTGTTAGTGTAACCAGAGGGCTCTCCCTCACAGCATTATGGACATTGTGGCCTGCTGGGTGGCCTTTCTGCTTTTCATAAAGCCCTCCTGATTGTTATAAAGCCTCACGAACCCCATTTGAAGCTAACTTCAGGGAAAAAAACTTGTGAGCCATAAAGCCTATTACCTACCACTACAGCTCTGGCTATAAAATCTGTTGGGTCCTGTAACAGGCTGGCAGGTACCTTATACAATCAATAAGGTGCCAGGCAAAGGTTACATAATTTAATAATATCCATCCTCAAGGATCAGTATACAATCATCTCATCTAAGGGCCAGTTGCACCTTTTTGAAAGGGCTCGTATCAAAATGAGTGGCATAGTTTTGAGTGTTTCACTTGGAAAGTATTGAGATTTGTCTACAAACTTTGTAATCAAAACCGAAGATCCAAAGATCCAAATTGCAAAAATCAAAAGAGTATAAGAATTTGTGAAGACCAAAAGGGCACACGGAGCATACAAATTTGTAAAGATCCAAAGATCAAAAAGAGCAGCTCTATGGATCTGCACGATCATATGCTCAAAACTTGCTCATGGTCAACAGTGGAACACATATATGTACAGTCATCTCAAATTGGGGAGACTAACATCAGGTGTAGGTTTCAGGGAGTATCAAGTTCCTTGTGGTCCAGGGCAGCCCATCTCACCATGCACTTTGCCAGTACATCCCTGGCTATCTTTACAAATCTATGCTCATGTTCACACAATCTAATCATATGCCAGAAAGAAAAGAGAAAAATGGCAGAACACCCAACTACCACCTATCCAGGAAGCTCACAAATCTCGGCGCATTTTGAAGAGGAGGGACCTTATTGATTCTGCATCTGTTGCCCTGGGTGCTTCCTGCAAGAAAACAGAGATCAATGGAAATTGAGCCACATCCCAAGCCATGCTTTCTCCCCATCCCCATCCATTGTAGAAATTGATTACCAAGTCCATTGATGGCAAAGAGAACAGACTGCAAAACACAAATAGTTACAAAGGCACTTCGAAATAGCTACATAGCAATATTAGAGACAGCATTGATGTACCTGGAGATATGATTCAAGACAAGGGATAGCATCGGAGAAGCGCTTCAGCAGATAAAGGCAGACCCCATAATCTCTTGTCTGCAAGACCCATTAACCAGATCAGTGAGAGAAGCACAAATCTACTCTGAACTGCAGAAGATGTAGGCATCTTCTCCACAAAAAAACCATCACAAAAAAATAAGAATGAAAATAGCATTTGATGCTGTGAAGATGCCTTTGTTCAGGCTCATATCATCTTCATGAATATAACACAGAAAACAACCCAACTGACAGTGTTGAACTTAAAGCAAGATTTACAAGCAAATTTGTGATAACAAACCAGAGAGAGTACCTCTTCAATCACACCAGGTCGCACAAGCTTTAGATAGTCTATTATGCAGAGTGTGCTGCACAAAACACATACAACACCCTTCTTCAACATTGTCTTCCACTATAATATGAGCAAAGAGAGGCACAACCAAAGAACTACAAGGGACTGATGTGAGTAACATAAGGACCATTGTATTCAAGTTCGAAACCTACAACATACGGAGAAACATCAATATTTTTCATGAACATAATATTTCCTTGTTCAAAAGAGTTCACGAAAACCTGGATTTGCAAAATGTCAACTTAGCACATGTTCTAAACATACCAAGATCTTTGACACTGAAAGTAACTTCAGAATGAGAAAGACATGGGAAATCAAGAGGTCTTACTGCAAACAATTATGATAACCTACTTCAAGGTTTAAATATGCAAGACCTACAAATCCAACTTGGTTTTGCTTCTCAATCTCAAAAATTACAGTTGCACAGGTCTTGACAACGTTTGTAATCTGTGTGCCTTATGGCAACAAGGAATCCAACCAACCACTGTTCATATAATCTGTCTCCAGGAAGGTGTATCACATGTGGCATGCAGGATACAAGTACCTGACAGGGTCTTTTCTTTCAAAGTAAATGCGCTTCAAATTGAAAAGGAGGCGAATCAAGAAAGCCTGATTGGAAATAGCAGTATGTTGCAAAAAAGCTGGGCTGATGGCTACTGGAACACCATATACCAGTGACAATCTATCCTCAGCATCCTGCAGAAAGGTCACCTGCCAACCAACCCAGTCATCAATTCCTGCAGCTGCACCTGAGATTATCCTAGTAGAGACAGTAACTGTAAACATCCATGGTTCAAAAAGACTAGAAAAGACCTTTCCAGAACAAGAAACAGCCCAATGAAATGCAAATAGGACCACAAAAGTTTGCAAGATTGTCTGTCAGACCAGCATGTACATATTACAACTGCAGGCCAGCCAATTCAGATTCCCTTGCCCTAAGGTATAGATGTTTGTGGATTAGCCAGGTTTCCAAGATAACTGCCAGTCATTTAGATTTCAGGCAGCATGAAGTCTATAACCAATGGCTATGCCTTGTGTTGCTTTGCGAATAGGTGCGGGTTCAAATCACCGCAAGGTCTATTCTCCATACCCACTTTTTGGGTCCTCAACAGAACTGAGAGGACCTGATAATGACATAGATGTTTCAGATATGATAACATACCAGAAATAAGTTCAGTGAGATGAAACTCAAACCTAAAGAAAAGATGAAAAAACCAAGACTTAAGGCATAGGTGAACAACAGTGATGGTCAGACACATGTTCAGGGACCTTCAACAGTGTCATTTGTGGCATTGACCAGCTATCATAACATCCCCACTGACTTCAGCTCCAGCAGTGGATGAGGTTCAATATCAAACAGTAACAAACATACAAAGTTTGTCACAAGACCAGCACAGTAACAGGACAACTCAGCCATAATGCTGCTCACTTGCCAAAACTTGAAAGAGAAAGAGGAGATGAAGAAACCCAAGAACAAAGGGGAACAAAAAACAAAGAGAAAAAAGCAAAAGGAAAGAAAAGGAAAAACCCAAACATGAAATGAGGAAGACAACAGAGGAAAACAAGATGGAGAACTTTAGAGCAAGATCTTTAGAGGACACTTTGGGCTTAGAAAGGCTCCCCACTTGGGATTAAAGAAGCCCTTGAAATAATCATTTTGAAGATTGTCAAGGCAGAAACACCAAACAGAAATCTCCATATTAAGAACCCAACTGCATTGGGTAAATGATGTGAAGAGTTGACAATTGCACGCCTGCACTACAGAAGTAGGATCGTGTCTGGCTGACACATAGTCATGCTTGGATAGCAGACAATTATCTCATGCTTCCAGTTTTCCTGCATCATGTGTATTGGTCTAACTTTGTAGTTTTCAAGCCCTATCTCAACCTATTATTTGCTGGCAGATCTGTGGTCTGCAGTGCATTGATTAGTACTTCTTGTCCTCAATAAAGGTTCCAGGCTGTAATCTCATCTCTTCTGCTTCTCAAATTGACAGAACTAGTTGCTTCTCAGAAAAGAAGTTGTTCCCAAATATCAGCAAAAACTTGTGGATCAATGAGTATATCCTGAAAGCAGAAAGAGGGCAGGTTCACAAGATGGAAGCTTGGAATGGCTGACCTTGCCACCAGCATGGGCATCAATAAAGAACTCAAGACCTTCTCCACATGGTCGACACATGAAATGAGCAGGGAGGTTCACCTGAAGTCAAACAATTACGAGTGGTGTCATTGTGAGTAAAGCTACTCAAGACAGCACATACATATTCTGCCAGTAATGGCACTAATGAAGGTGACAACCTTATAAGGATGCATTTGTCTGCTGGCTAATTCACTTGCACAGATTGGTTTACACTTCAGAGCACAAAATGGTGTAATTTTGTACTCTGAAGTGTAAACCAATTTGTGCAAGTGCACTTTTTATAGCCCATTTTGTGCTATAAAAAATGCTAATGCACTCCTACAACACAAGACTTCTGTATGTGACCCTCTAGTGAACAACACAAAGCATGAAATACCTAATTTGGTGTCAACTAGTCTCTAAGACTCTGATGGACCTGCTCTGGGATGAAACTGTTGCACCAAACTATCAGAAAAAGGACCTAAGTCAACAAAGAGGTAAGAGTAGAGTTCACACCCCTTGTACTGGCAAGCCCACCCGCTTAGCAAGCTCCATATACACCAATGACATTGTCAGAGGCAACCCTGCAGTCCATGGAAAAGGAACTAGCAATTTAAACATCCCTCAGAACTAGTAACAGATGAAACACACCAGATGGTCCTCCACCCAGGACAGATTTCTGGATGATAAACTGTAAAACACTGCAGTACAGGACTTGGCTGCTACACCAATGGCCAAGGACCCCAACAATACCTGCCTCTAAAGCAGCACTTCAACAGACCTGAGTGCTATGTTCTAGATCAACTGTACAAATAACCACTTCATAAAATTGATGCCATCTGGACATGACCACTTATTACAGGCCCAGGCAAAGCATCATAAAGAAGTAAAATTTCTGACTTATCTAACTCTTTGGATGGTGCATCTACATGTATTCAGGCAAATTAACTATGAATTGTCTGACAGAGTGACAAGGTGGTAAGCTAACAAAGGAATACAACATACACTCACTGGAATCTCAAGAAAAACAATGCCCAGCAGAGGATGCACCTAATGGAAAAAGATATCTATGGAACTTATACCAACATATGTTCTGTATCTAATCACATACCTTGTCGCCTTTCCAAGACCATGTTGAGACATGAATTGTCTGGATTGAGGTACACATCAGCACCCCTGAAGCCTAGTTCACCATACAGGTACTTATTGATGGACTTGATCATCCGCATAGTGTACCGCTCTGCATACCCAACACAAATCTATGAGATTGCAGAGTAAATTCCACAATATCACCTTGAAGGTAACCATAGTGTAAGCTCCAGCAAAACCAAAACTAACATACCAGGAATGATTATGGTCATAACCTTATAACTAAAATTCAGGAATATCAGACCATCACCTTCATCATAGATAACAGTGACTAGCTGCCATGACTCCCCACTAACTTCATCATTCTGGACAGTGAGTGTACATAAGTATATAAAGTGTGCAAAGTTTGGGCAAACATTATTCAAAAACCTGCATCCTGAGTTTCTGTCATGTTTCCAGAAGAAATGGGAAGACTCAGTCATCACAGACAATATATCTTTCATAAGAATAGAGAAATCTCTGTTCTCACGATGAAGAAGAAACAGCAAGGTTAACACCTCCTCAGGAAGCCACAGAAAGAACCAAACAACAAAACTAAAAACTTTAAAAAAAAAAAAACACACTAGCGGTATGAACAAAAGTGCCAGTCTCACACCTGTTCAGGGACCATCAACAGTAGTATGTATGATAGTGACTTAACTATCACAACTTCCCCACTGACTTCATCAGCTCCCTACAGTGGGTAAAGGCCGG
>Ga0209611_10014856_pt1 | contig 10292 bp, 5 predicted proteins | sample S1TSphgellanicum_3_FD_187693 | JGI IMG/M metagenome (GOLD analysis project Ga0209611, IMG submission 187693) | Host-associated microbial communities from peat moss isolated from Minnesota, USA - S1T2_Fc - Sphagnum magellanicum MG (SPAdes) (version 2) | ecosystem: Host-associated > Plants > Peat... | reverse complement strand
GTAATCTTGATTTCTTAAACCCTGTCTTTTGATCAAGAATTGAAATGCTCTCTTCTCTAGTAGTTTCTTCATTTCAATTCTTTGGTATATCAAGACAGTACAGGTGATAAGGACTGCTGTCTGTGGACTCCTCAGAAGATCATTTGCTGCAATTTTTTCTCTGGAGAAGAAAACAGTGCACATGCAGCAGGATACCTACATCAGATCGTTTTATTAACAGGTTTGATCGGGCCAAAGATTTGTATCTACCTTCGTAAGTAGAGTCCAGGCGTGCAACCGCAGTGGGGCCATCACTGGCTGCGTTGATGGACAGGGTGCTTTGCACAAATGCCTCTAAACCTGTCGAGACTTGAAGAACAAATGATCCTGAGCTACCACAGGAATTCAGAATTAGCATGGAGATGGAATTCGAAATGAACGTTCACCTCGTCGTTTCGATGGTGTAGGAACCGAAGATTACTAATGGCACTGTCATTCTTGCACAAGGATGTTGCAACAGATCCTTGCAAGAGACTGCTAGCTTTCACAAATTGCAGATACTATGACCTTATCGACTATCTGCTGACACAAGAAAAAAATTTGTTTGTAGCAATTGAGCAAGACAGATGCACAAAACGAAAGAGCGCAAATGTACAGGAGGAGATCTGGTAGTACTCACCCCAGAGGCAACGAGAGAAACTTTTCTGCACGGCATGCACTCGCCCCGACATGGTTGCACTTCCGGCGTTGACGCCGTTCATTCTTGAAGAAGTCTAGGAACAGATCTTTCTCGTATAAAGACGAATCGCGCGACAAAACGACGGGGAAATGGAGGAACGGTCGAGGATAAGAAGATCTGGAAGGAACCGATACTTTGGAAGCAGCTGATTACAGGCTGGGAGGGAGGAAGCAGGAAGGGTGCCTGCCAGCAGTCACGTATGCCGGCGAGAGCCCGATCGCAGCACCAGAAGCATTAAGGAGGCCTGGAGCGTGATTCTGCGAGTCTAATCAGCCAGCCTGCGAGCTGTGCTAACTGCGCGGCGCTCACCAGCTGCTGCTGTGAGCTCTGAACTCCTCTCTCTCCCGAATTGTAAAACCTCACCATCCGCAGAATTCTTGCTTGATCAAGAATGCTTGTCGATGCAACCACAGAGCCGGCTCGCAACTTCGACAATGCCTGTCGCAGAATGTAAGCGCCTGCACCAAACGCTAGATCTGCACTTCTAACAACTCATGCAATCTATTTCTCGAACACAACTACTTGCTCTGCAACAAGAGGGGCATGCATTATATATTTTTTACAGACCATGACGGAACTGCAGCATCTCTAACGTAAAGATCATATTACTCTCGATTATTAGACAGTAGAGATCCTGTGCCGAATGATCCTTCCATCGACTACAGAGGTGCTTTTGCGCTTCACTTCCACTGCGCAAATTATAACGTTACAAACGGGACAGCTACAACTGGGGACAGATTGCTCTTGAGTCTAAGTCCGACCTTGCAAAAAATGTTGAGAGAGAGAGAGGGAGAGCGCAACTTGTACATAAAGAAAAGAAAAAGACAGAGCGACTGGCGCGGGGATTACTCTGCATTCTGGGAAGGCACCATCTCCACCGCCGCCCTTGGTTATAATTCACGGACCCGTTCGTTGATATAGCGACTCCAGAAGCGCTTTCTCACGAACTTTTTAGCGCTCTCCACTTTTGCTGTAGTTCACTCAAAATCTGACGCTTCGGGCAATCGACGAATCTTTCAAGATTATCAATTCGAAAGCTGCTTTTCCACCAGCCTTCTTTCCTACTCTATTAGCTCTTCTTAATATGCATGCAATGGTGTTCACTGCCTGAAAGTTGTAAAAGCAGTCAGTACTCAGTTGCAGTTCGAATGGGAATCCGGCCGGGATTGCAACCATGGAAACAGCATCTAACCTGCACGCACAAGAAGACAGCCAAAGGTGACCCAAAAAAAAATGCACTGAATTCAGTGCTCCTTGTAGTCCAGTCGTGTGCATGATCGCAAAGCAAAAAGAAGGCATGATGTGAGGAAGGATGGACTCTCGCTCTCTTTCTCTCTCTCTCACATCGCCCGATGCAAAAGCACTGCACTGTTGTGCCTCGCTTGCTCTCGCGCGTTGGAAGGTGCCTGAACGGACGCGCAGTACGAGAGCTTCGCTCGCGCTCACAATTCCTTGGAAGACTATACGGGACGACAGCCATCGGGCAGATACCGAAAAGCACCATCGGACAAAAACCGGATTTAACCATGGATCTGCCCGAAAATCTCCCGAAACCATCCCAATAAGAGGTTTTTTTATTGGCGAAATTTCTTCTTCCAAATTGCCGAAAATTTTAGAGTTAAAAAAGTTTTTTAGTCGATTTTTTGTTGTAAAAATATTAATAAAAAATCGCCAAATTCCATCCTAAGTTGCAGAGGTAGCCAAAATATAGAAAGCTGCTAGATCTTTAAAAAAACCTTTCATATTTTCTTACTTCCAAATCTGGCTAAATTGTCTTATTGATGATTGCCACTTTGGTTACATCACAAAATTGGAGAGGGGAAAAAAAAACACCCTGTTCCTCACCCACAAAGTTTTTTTTTTTCAATTGTTGAAATTTCCTCAAAAAGCGAAATTAAAATTACAAATTTGAAACTGAAGTGATTTTGGAGGAGATTTTCAATCGCTAGAAGTGAATGAGGAAAAAAGAAAGCAAAAATCACAAGACTTCAGTGATTTTTGGGTTCTTGGACACCAAAAATATCCCAAAACCTGGCCGAGGCCAATTAGCTAGCAGGTTACACACATAAATGTTTTTTCAAGGCCAAAAAATTTGAAGTCCCAAAATTCTTACACTGATGTGAAGTCTCTTTACCTGTGGGCAGAACCAACAAGCTTTTCAAGACTCTGTCGTCATTAGGGTAGCCTAGTTGTTAAAAATAGTTCTGGAGTGTTTTGTAAATGGAAATGGCCCGTTCTGCCCAGCGACCAGGGAATGGAGCAAGTTTTGCTCTGAATGATCAGCCACGAAACCCTAGCAGAAGTCCACATGCGGATATTCCGAACTAAATCTTGTTATAGGAGATTTCTTCTAGTCGGGATTTCAGCAAAGATTGCGTAGTTGGTGACCATGTGATTTCACCACCTTTGGGAATAGGAGAAGAAGGGTCCATCTAGACAACCATTCTGAATTTGAGGTACCTGTTCATGAGGCCGGTAAATAGAAAAAAGGGTACGCCATTCCTCACCAAGTACGTTCACACTTGGTGAAATGCATTCACACTAGGTGTTAAAGAGTCTAGAATTTATCCCCTGACACCAAGCTAGTCATTTAGAACCTAAACCTATTTACCTCCAAGATCTTATGTTAAGTTAACATTCACTTAATATTAAGCAATTGCCCATTTAACATTGGGTACCACCTAAGTTGCCACCTAGATTTTCACTTAACACTAACTTAATATTAAGTGTGAATGCACCTTAAGAGTCCAAGGACAGCCTTCCCTGGGTAAAAGGGGTGAGGATTTAATTGACGCTTACAAGTAATGGCTTGCTTCATTGGGGTACCCTAACCTAGGGTCAGTTTCCAGATGGACAAAAAACAAATAATTAATTTTTTCTCAAAAATTAATTCGTTTTTTCTAGATATGAAATTATTATTACTTCATGATCTAGCATCAGTGTTTATTTTTTCATACTTGTGATGTCAAAGTTTTGGCAAATTTTGCCTCAAAAATAGAAAAATTGGTCAAAATTGCACTAAAAAAGCACGTTAGTTTCCAAAATCTCCCAGATGTTTTTGTCAAAAAAAGTGAAAATTCACTAAAAAAGAAAACACTGTCTAGCATGATATTGTAATATGAGGAGTGAAAATTATTTCAGATTGTACCCTGTGATAATTGTGATGGTTTTCACCTCCGCTTCAAATTTTCACCAAAATTTGTTTCACTATTTTGAGTATCATGTAATGAGGAAACCAACCTTAGGGTAAAGTAGTATGGGGATTGGGGAATCCATTTTGCCCAGAAACAATGACTTGTAATGCCTCCATCATGGATGAACCTAAGCAACTGAGCTACCAACTGTCGTTAGCTAGGGAACTGGAACCAACAGAAAACTGTTTCCTGATCACTTACCATCCATCCTTCTAGCAACCATAAAGATGGAGCCTTACCTAATACAAAACTCATTCAAATCATCCAGTTCCTTTCCAACCAAGTTGATGAGCTCGCATCACCAACTTGAGGCTTGTACAACACACAAGATTTTCCATTTTTTCCACCATAATAGGAACCAACCAGACATATTGGGGGAAAGTGGCAGAATCTGGCCTCCTTGCAATTGGCAAAAGAGGTCGATTCTGCAAAAGCAAATGTGCCTAATAATCCAGGCCTGCCTTGCACATAACATCATAGCATGTTCATTCTGGATCCCTGTAAGGTTCACTAGTTAACCCCACAAGATCATTGACTCAAACAACTTGCATTATTTGTTATAGTAGGTCTTGATTGAAGGAACAGGCTGCAACTGAGCTCTCTGAGGTTTCAATGGAAATGCACTGGCAGGGTGAAACCTAACCGCCGAAAAACAAAATCACGCCGCCCCTCACCCCAGGTTCCTTCTTCCTTAGTCACCACCCACCAAACAAAGTAGAAAAACAAATACAAAGAAAAAAAGTTCTGTTCTGTTAGTATGTCCCCACAATTCGTGCCTCTACCATTGGCCTAGGCCAAAAATTGGTGACCAACACAATTAGGAAGAGAGATATCACCCAACCAACCAGTGAGGTGATACAACATGCACCCAATAGGCTCAATTTTCCTTCTTTTTTAGAGGCAAGTAGGTGTGGGATTGGAATTTGGTGTTACCAATGTGCTCCCATATGGTTATGTGACAACAAAATAACTACTAGTAATTACAAATAATAGTATTAGTGTTGGGCTAACAATATAGATAAAAATAGGGAATAATATAATGAATTTCATGGGCCTTACAAAGAGAATTTTTGGATTAAAGGCATAAGAGTTGATTATGAATAATTTAAGTAACTATTTCAGGTTAATAATAATGGGAGGTCAAGTATGTGAACTTGATCAAATCCTAAATTCTCAATAATGTAGAACCTATCCATACGAGGATGAAAAATTATAAATGGCACTTGATGATTGGTTTGATACATGGGAAATAGATGTAAATGAATGTGATTAATTATTGATCCATTTTTTTCTTCAAATGTATAAAGGGTAGAGATTAGAGCTTTTGGGACATAATTTGCATTCAATAACTTCATGTTGATAGTTGGATCAAGATTTGTAAAAATATCATATGTGGATAAGAATCTTTGCAAAATAAAATGTGAAGATTAATGTGAATATCATTGTGTAAACTTTATAGTTTTTGGTGAGTGATCCATAAAGGAGAATTTTTAGACACGTGTGATGAACTCCCTTAGGATGTAGTTCTCACATAAAGATTTGACTTTAAATGCGTGAGTGATCCTATACCAAAAGAGTGTAAAGTCTCATGTTAAAAATCATGTGAATGATGAATATTGCAAGTGTTGTTTTGAAATATGTTTGATAAGTTGTCTATGTGTTAGAAAAGATTAATAAAAAATTAATCCTCATAGTTCCGAACCCCTGCTAGGCTACAATTCCATCACGTTCTCACCAAGTGATGGATGGTTATTTATTATGTTCTCACTTTGTTCCATAATGCACAATAGGTTCCCAATATCTTCCCAATAGCACCGCACTTTGTCCCATATCCTTTGCTTAAAGTTCTCTTGTAATTCTTATAGGTAAACCACACAAGACTACAATTTGTTTATTTTGGGAGTGCACAAAAGTTTACCAAAATTTTCTTTTTAGTGATGGGCCAATCAAAGAGGCCCATTGCTGAAAAAAAAATAGTGAACTTGGGAAGTCCCCAAAACTAATTAAATTAAAGTACCCCGGCTATGGTCAGGGATCCCCGATGTCTCCCTTTATCCAAAAAGAAGCGTGAAAAGAAAGGAGAGGCAATCCCAGAGGCCGGGCCTGCGAACGAAAGTATGCAAGTTGCCTTCAGTGAGACGGCATCTCGATTCCTCTGAAGTGGACTAAGGACCATCCACTTCGTCCCTTTTTGGGTACTTACGACTTAGGTCCTGTTAACAAGGGCAAGCTATTCTCAAAGTCCCTTGGGGTGAAGCCTTCCTTGCCTAGTGCCCACAAAAGTTTTTCTTTCCATACCAATGGTTTAGATTTTGTAGTTTTGCATTTACCCAGGGTGATGTAATTCAAGATGCTATTCTCTTGACAGATGGCCATAATGAACCTCATGTTTTTCAAGTGGTTTTTGACATAGATTGTTCATTCATTGACAATTTAAAATCTTATATGAACATTTTTTTGATTTCAAAGTGGAACCTTATTTTGATGCTCTACAAGATCTTGGATATGATAATGATCTTAATGTGCATATTATTTCCATTGTGTCACAATCCGACGAAGATTTGCCTTGAGATGAAACATTCATTCCCACTTTTGACGATTTTCAACTTCAAAATCAATGTTCAAATTTCATTGATGAGGAATAACTAATTTAGAAAGGGAATTATTAAAAGGTAACATCAAGATTTTCAATGAAATGGTGTTGTGCACTACCGCATTGGTGCCTATAATTATCATTGCCATCACACATACAACACAAAACAAATAAAACTTAAATGGTAACCATACCCAAATTAAAATGAACTCACCTACAACAAGTAGGAATCCAAACCCAAAACAGAGCAAGAAAACAATCACACAAAACATGCAAAATAGAAAGCATTATGTTTTGAAATCACAAATCACCAAAGAGAGATTTGAAATTACAAAACTTGGGTTTTATACCCAATCCACAAATTAGTCTGAACCTATTCACATTGGAATTGATTCACAACTAAACTACACATTAAATTAAATTAGCTTAGAACTAAACTAGATTAAGCAGAATTAATTTAGACTTTATTATATAGCTAATCATGACCACTTGATAATGTTGACCAAGAAAGAAATGGAGAAATTGCAATTTGGTGTTTTAGGTTCAAATGCTTCAACATCTAATGTTCAAAATCAATTCCACAATTTGATTATTATAATAGACCCTATGGATGCTACAAAGCATTTTTGAAGGATATCATGTTGTTACAATTAGAACAAAGGAGGTACAAAATGCATAATCAAGCTTAGATGGGAGCATTGTTATTGGTTAAATTTGCAATGTTTTTTCACATTATTGGTCAAATTGGCAACATTTTTTCATAACATTATCAACTTGATTTGCATTGCAAATAGCTAAAAGTAATAGTTAATATGTAACATAGGTTTAACACAAAACATTTGACCATTTTTTAAGAAGCATTTAATTGTTATTGATTTTATTCTTTAAGTACAAATTCCTTTGCATCAAGATTCATTATCATTTATTTGATGAATTATATTGTAAAGTCTGCTCTTAATTCCATATGTAAACAACTATATTTTATTTCTTTGTACTTTGAGGGATCTCCTTTAAGAAAAAAACCCTAGGGCTTTATCCCAAAGGGAGATCCCTCTATTCTTTTATGTTACCACCTTCCCATAGAAAGATAGTAATTTATGTGTGTGGAAGTTCTTATATTCATGGGTTTTCTTGAGGTTTGGGAACATTCTTTAACTCATGCCCTTAGGTGGCCGTCCTTCAAGAGAACCCATTTATACATGAACCTCATTTACAACTTAATTATAACACAAAGAAAAAATGATATTCTTTGACCTCAATAAACAATAAACAAAATATATGGGAACTTTAGGCTTTGTTTATCTTGTAGGAAGGATATTACATTTAGTATCCTTTATGGTTTATCACTAAAAGAAAAAGGCCAATATGTGACCAATGCATTTACAACTACTTGCAACTATTTAGTTTTTGCAATTAAACTTTTGCCCTTTGTGCTTAATGTGACATTGTGTTAACAAGAACCAAATCACCTATGACTAGCTTGCAACTAATTTGCAACTAAATTGGTTTACATTTATATATGGGTTGGATTTATCATTCAAGAATAACCATCTAAAGTCCCATTAGTCGCAAGCAAAGTGATGTTTAGTCATAATCGACATATGTTTTTATACATCAATTATAATAATTCTTTGATTTATGATTAGACTTAATATCCATAAGCTTTTAATTTATATCTCAATTAGTATTATAAAAAATTTCATTATATTAAATTACTTACAATTTCAAATAAATTAAATATATTCCAACATAGACTATCATACTAAACATATTTAATATATTTAATACCAATAAAATTACTATAATTAAAGTATAATTATTATAGAATCATAACAAATACTTTACTTATACATTAATTACAATAGACACATAATTTATAATTTAGTCTAGTTATATTTCCACCATAACTAAATTAATTAATTTAATTTTTATAATTGTAAGATTATATTCCATTATACTAGAATATTTAATTTTGTACAATACATAATTGTTACTACGTCATAAAATTTTAGAATAATTTTAGTACAAATCTAAAATAATTATAATAAACTATTTTACTTATTATTTATTATTTAAAATAAATAAATAATATTACAACATAAATTTTCACATTAATTAAAATGATAGTTCCCAATCATAAAAGATAACTTAGTATTCATAACACTTATGTTTTGATAATAATAATTAAAAATTAAAATTTTTATTTCAAAATTTTATAATCATCTTAAAATAATGAGTAAAGTTGATGTAATTACTGTATTTAAAAACAAATATACAGTAAATAATTGTATGTATTATTCATTATTTACTTATTTAGAATAAATTTTTAATATATAAAATAATAATAATAATTATTATTATTCTATAGTAACATAAATCATTATAAAATCATTGTAATCACTTCAGATAAAAATTAATTATTGTAATGTTTATAATTGCAGAAATTATTATACAATAATTCTTGAATTTTTTTTTTAAATTACTTATCTACAATAAATATTTCTATATTAATATTATAGTAATTAAGAAATATTTATGTATGTTCATGAGATTATTGTATTTATAGTTAATAATTACCAATAGAAAGAAAAATTTGGCTGATAAATGTTTTTACAATAATAAATGTAATTATATAGTATTTATAGTAATTAGTTTAATGTTACTTTTAAAATAAATAATTTGTGTAGGAATCTATTTTGTAATAATAATTATTAGTTCATTATTTTTAATTTGAAAAAAAATATTTATAATATATATATTTTTGGTACAAAAATCAAATTATTTTTACATTAATTATATTATGTATAATTTGACCATATTTTGAAAAATAAGGAAATATTTTAGTTATTTATTCATTTATGAATTATGTATTGATAAGTTGGGAGTAACTAGATAGTTAGTTAGTTAAATATTAAAAAGTTATTAGTTATTTAAATAGTTGATAATGACTATTTAATATTTGTATTGTATAGTTTATATTTTAAATATATATTAATTTGAATCATTATTAATTAAAGGATTATCTAATTATCTAGTGAGCCATGTATTTGAATTGTTTAGAAATCTAAAAATTAAGAGAAAAAAATATGAGGAATGTTTTGAAGTTGCAACATAGTTTGTGAAAAAGTTGCAATTTCAAAACTTATCCCATATTGTTTATTCTTCATTCCTAGTTTGAACATTATATAAACAAAGGGTGTGGTCATCCAATTTCACATTAAAAAATGTGCGCACATGGGATAAACCATTCAAAAAGCTTAACCCAAGATCAAAAGAAAAATTATGCACAATTTTAAACTATTTACTTCCCTAACCTACTTTTTACTTAGTTAAATAGGTGTTTAGTTTGATTTACTCACCTAGGTTGACCTATGTATCTATTGACCTAAGTACCTACTATGTGAATAAGTATTTAACCAAAGTTGCTAGGCACCTACTTATGTGTCTACATAGGTACCTACCAACTTAATATCAATATTTTGTATTAATTCATTTTTAAATGACACATGGCATATTTACATTGGGCCACATGTCATAATTTAAATCATACAAATAGGTGAATTAAACGTCCTAGATTATTTCAAAATAATAGTAAGGTTAAATTTAAATAATAAATATTGGGACATGTGGCAACATATCATTTGCTTTCAATAGTGACCAAAATAATCGCATCTTAATCACATGTGACAATACATATACAATGGAATCAAAGGATGAACTTATATTTGTTGATTTTCTCTTTCATACAATACCTCTTGTCGTTTGCACTAATATTGCATGTGACTTG
>Ga0209611_10014855_pt1 | contig 10292 bp, 6 predicted proteins | sample S1TSphgellanicum_3_FD_187693 | JGI IMG/M metagenome (GOLD analysis project Ga0209611, IMG submission 187693) | Host-associated microbial communities from peat moss isolated from Minnesota, USA - S1T2_Fc - Sphagnum magellanicum MG (SPAdes) (version 2) | ecosystem: Host-associated > Plants > Peat... | reverse complement strand
GACAAGTAGAGAAAAGGGAGACCTCTGCGAGGGGGAGACAGTTAAGAGACAAAACATCCATTAACCCTAAAACCCCCTCCTCCCCAACTTCTCCACAGCAACATACGTACACAGGACTACAGATGGAAACAAAATAAATTGTAAACAGAGCGAGAAAAGAGGAAGCTTACATGACGATGGCGATGATGAAAAGGAAAGCAAAAGGCTCACATATTCTTTCCTCTCCACCGCAAGTCCACAAATCCTTTGCCAAATTCACAAGAGTTTGAAGCACGGAGATGGTCTCAAACAAAAAACCATACCTAAGCCTCCAACATAAAACCCGCCACGGTGTGAATACGGAAAAAACAAGACGTGAACCCTCCAGCGTAAATTTTGCCTATTAAAGGCTGGCATCGGTAGTCCCTCCCTGTGTATAAAAAAGGCAGGGATGGAACCCATCCACAAGAAATACAAGGCAAATAAAAGCACTAGAGGGGAACCCATCCGCAGGACTGCGGACTTTACGCGCCCCAGCCCCCCGCCCCGCACCTTGGAACTTCAGGGGTTTATTCTGGGGCTTGTCCATTTGGGCAAACACTAAACAATAGCAATGAATTAAATCTTGCTTGAGTTGCGGCGTGCCCTTATAGTCAGGGTTGCAGACCCTGATGACAGTTTATCAGGCCCGCCGCAGTTAACTGAATCCGATTGGACCCCCCACCTCCCCCAAGCCTCAAAGCCCACCTGTCACTTCCTCAGAAAGTGTTTCTTTCTTCCAGCAAAAACCACTTGGCTCGGTATCGTTTGGCCTCAAATTTACTCGCGGCATCCAGACTTTGTATCAAAGAAAACTGATGGTGGATCTTGGGCTCAAAAAGGCTGTTACTTGTGATGTAACTTTTGAAACAATTGACAATTAGGTATTATCATAATTTTTCCCTCAATGCCTCATCTTTTCAGGATAACATGGTCTTCCTAGCTAATGAGTGTTTTGTTTGTAGTAGTTTTCGTTATAAGTTCCTAGGCTTGAATTGTATCCACTTAGAACAAGAGTTTGGATCTTCAACAATGGTTGATAACGTTGAAGGCCAAATTCCAACATAATCTTCTTGAATCAAATCCTAATGTGTTTATTGTTGATGATGTTGATGCAAAGATAAACACAATCAAGTAAGAATAACTCCTACATATCCTTAGGACAATTGCAAACAAGGGTGGATGCCCTTCCCTCGAGAAGGCAATATATGTACTAAAACAAGCTCCTCTAGGGAAAGTAATTCTAGGTATTTTTACATTGATATGCTTGGGAATTCTCCAAAATATAATTCACCATCGTCTTTGTTAAGGGAGTAGGTAGATTACATAGTTCTTGGGCTTATAAGACATTACGATTAGGAATAGGCCATTAGACACTTGAGGGGTTTGAATTTTGAATTCTTGTCGAGTTTTGTTTTCTTGTTCATATTGATGGTGATTGCCCAAGGGAAAGAGTTTTTGGAGTTTGAAGACATTTGTAGATACACATTTTTGGAGTGAGAGTAAAGATGTACTTTGGAGAGGAACTATAGATTCTAGTGTTGAATACCATAGATTGGACTTGTTGTTTTGATTACACTTTTAAAGAACATGGATTTTGTTGTATTTTTGTTGAGTTTCAAATAAATAAGGAGAGTACAAACTTTTCCATTGATTTCCATTTTCAATTTGATGTGTGAATCATTTGTGGTCTTTAATTTCATGAATATGAATTGTAATTATGTTTGTAGTTTCTAACATTGTGTTTTGGATTACAGATTTTAGTTATCAGAGATAATCATGAATTTGGTGTATTGCAGATGTATGTGTGTTTAAGATTAGTGTAGAGTTGTGAATGAAAGTATTTTTGTAGTGCAAAATTGTTGTTACAATAAGTGTGCAATGGTTCTCTAAAGGAATTAAATCCACATCTACCATTTGGCAACCATTTTTTAGGGATTTGTTTTGACAAGAATAAGAGGATTTTCTGCATTTTCCATTATTTGCACCATAAATGAGGGTGTTCAAAACAATGGTTTAAGTTTAATTTAGATTTGGAAAGAGTATGTTAGAAGTACTAGAGGTTTAAATGGTTGAAGTTGTGAGGATTGCAAAATGATCTACATATTCTGAAAAATAAAGTATTGTGAAATAAAATGCATTGGATGGTGACTTATAGTTTACAACAACAATTGGATTTAGAAGCAACTTGTTAAGATCCTAAAGGAGAAATAAAAGACAACCATGAAAGTGGAAAGGAGTATTCAGGGATTACATAAACCCCATATCAGAATCTAATGTTGGATAAGCGAGTTTTGAGAATAGAAGAAAGACTTGTAGGACATAAGACGTTTCTACCACAAGAGGTGGTAAGGCTTGAAGTATGGATTAGTGATCTTCAAAGAAAACAATGATCTCCAAATAGAGAGATGTAGTTAAATACTCACCCAAATGAGTGGGTGTAGTATATTTCTCAACCGCAATCTGTGATTTAAAGTCACAAAAATCAAGAGAGAAAAGGGACTCCTATAATATTTGATTGATTAAAGGAAATCTCAAGTCCATAATTGGTGATTAACCAAAGAAAGGATATCACAAGAAGTATATAATGTAAATTTGTGTACCAGTTTACATTTCCAAATTATTATGAATTAGTGGAAGACTAAGAGGTGGGAAAAAACACCAATATCAATGTGCTTGAGGAGACTAATGAAAACTACCTAAAACCATTTGAATATGCAGAGGCATAGTTGAATGTGTTGGATGAAGTACCATAGTCATATTCACATCAAAAAAATCTAGAGTTGGATCAAATAAAGTACATCGTCGAAACTAGGGATCATGAATATGTGGACTCAGAGATAACCAGATTACTTTTAAGAGTATGTGCATTTTGTGAGGAAGGACATGTAGTCATGGATTGTCCTTTTGTACCTTTTCACATCAAAGTAGGCATTGCTAAACATGTGGAACTACAAAATGTGGTAAAAGCATTAATGGATCAACCATAGGAGTAGGAATCAATAATTCTTATAGTCCAAAACAAATTAAAAGGCATGGAGTTGGGAAGCCAATTATGACCATAGAGTAGACAAATTAATTCGTCCATTTAGTTTAGGAACAAAGTACTAGAGGTGTATTCACATCCTCATTTTACACCATAGAGGATAGCAATGGGTAAACAAAGAACAGGGAATTATAAAACTTGAATCGCCTAAGTTTCACTAAAAATGTTAAAAGTGGCAATTACTGAAATCCAAAAACAACCTACTAGAATAGAAGTTATTTGACCATTTCATTTTATAATATGAACCACATGAATGGAAATTGTTGTTGTACCCACCATATATTTTGTCAAAAGTGGAATACTAATTGGATCTATAACTAACTTCGATTATGGATTAAAAGGGGTTTCGACAAGAAGGAATTTGAGTAGAAGCTCAGGAATACCAGTAGCAATTATTGGAGTTGTTGCAACACCACATATGGTGTTTACTAATCCAATAATGATTACTCATGTGAATAAAACTACAGATCGACCATTGATGAATTCAATGGTTACTAGAAGGTACATAAGTATAGATGTTGGAAATCTAGGAAAAGGATATCAAAAACCATCTGTCGTAACTACAAAAATCACCAATAACAAAAATGGTCATTCTATGAAGCCAAACATGGTAACTCTTAAGTACCCTAACTTCAAAAAAGTTGTTGATCCAAATATTCATGTCAAAGTGTTCAATTTTGTAGTGAAAGCAAATGCAAAAACCTTTGAAGAATATATCATCAATGCATTTAACAATATGTTAAAAGATATAGCATTAAACTGGTGCCATAATTACATGTCAAAATTTCCCGACTATAATTTTTTGGAGCTCACACAAGCATTTTGCAAATGTCATCAGAAAACTCAAAATGACAAAAAAAATTACATCTAGAATTTAAGAATATGAAACAAGAGTAGACTTAAAGGGTGGAGGTTTATTATGAGAGGATTTAGAAGTTAGTTCATGCTTTACAAATACCAACCACAAACAATTTCCTGACTATTGTGTTTAGGGTGGGCTTGTAATTATACCTCAAAATTGTGATTACAGGGATGAAATGGTCAACATTACAACAACATAAAAAGGCGACGATGTTATGTGAAAAAGGGATGACTACTATAAAAGTAAGGAATGCATTTTCAATACCACAAAATATTAAACAAGTAGTACCACCAAAAGCATAAAATAATACAAAGAAAACTAATAAGGTGTAAACAAATTGTGGAATGAATAATCACAATGTGGAAACATGCAAAAAAAAAAAGGCCATAATGGTAGCCAAAGAGGTAACACCACAAAGTCAAAAACAATAGAAGACATCTTCATGTGTATGCCACCTTTCTAGTATAAAAGGACACAAAATGACAGACTATCCAAAGTTTGTTGAGATGTAGAAAATGTTTCATGGGAAATCTATGACAATAACAAAAGTTCAACCTATTACTAAAGTAAAAACAATCACTACATATATGAATGTGGTGGATGTTAATGTTACAACAAGAAGTAAGGCAACTAAATAATAGGTGTTCAAAAATAGAAAATCAAGGAAAGCAAATAATGTTACTAACTAGGAGAATGAAGAACAGTTGAAGAAGTCAATGGTGGAGACAATTTAACAAATTCAAAAAACACAATCCTAGACAAAAAGGCCATCCGCATCCATGGAAAGATGGAACACAACCTGGCTGGGTATGCCAGATATTATTCTTATAAAAACACACAAATTTCAAAAGGTAATGCTTTCAAAAGAATTTTATAGTAAAAGAGATTTTTCAAGATATTAGTAGGTAGATGTTGGAAACAAGTTATATTTTAAACTTGGGACAATTACTTAAAATAGCTCCTAAGTTAAAGAGGTATTTTTGGTAGAAGCTAAAACCAAAGAAAATTCAAAATTTGAGTAGAACAACCATAAAGAAACAAGTTAGTTTTTCAATACTAGAGGTAGGGATAACTACTATAACAATAAATAATCATATGGTAGTTATCCAAGTATAGGTGAGGAAGAATATAATAGAGGATGTGTTATTGGATGGAGGTTCTGGAATTAATATCATCACAAAATAGTTGAAATTGAAGTTGGGGCTTCCAAAGCCTAAATTTGCACCATATAATCTAAGGATGGTAGATTAAACAACCACAAAACCAATGGGTTTGATTAAAGATTCGAAGATATATGTTTACCCCCATCACTATTGTGTGTTTTTGAAATGAATTCCTCGTTAAACATGGTTGTGGACAATGAAAAATGATGCTGAAATTAAATGAAATGAAAGAACACACCTTGAAAACCAAAAAATCAAAGAAAGAATACACATTCAAAATCAAGAAAACAATAAAACACCCAATCCAAATATTATATTGCAAAGAAAATAAAAGCTCGACTTGTACCAAGAATAATTAAAATGAATGGAGCAAAAAATTGAAGCAACATAGCATGCAATTGAAACACAAACATGCAAATGCAAATGTTTTCCATGGGGGATATAATAAGATGCGTCCCTAGGCATCAACAACTTGGCATCCTTGGACATAGATGGAAAGGCAAAACGTCCTTTGGCATCTTGCTATCTAGGTAGTTTTAACTTTTCCCAAGCTCAACTTCTCCGAATCCATGGGCAACACTAGAAAGAGATTGATCATGGAAGGTGAACATTGGTTGTGGATCGTACAAACCCTAACCAAAAGGGCACACAAAATTACAACTATGCCCGTTTCATAATCATGTTGCTCTTGTCATTATTTAAGCAGTGGTGTCGAATTTAATGATTATGACCCTACTGACATATTCTTTTCACAACCATCATCAATTTGATCTAGATCAACAATGGGGAATGATAACACTACACCCCTATTGACCACAAACATTAACTCCTTTAATGAATTCAAAAACTTGTGAAAATTTGTGAAAATCTTAATTAATAATACCGTTGGGGAGGGATGTGGTCAGGGAGAAGACATGTCCTTGGGGATGGACCAAGGAGATGGGGCTAGGGAGAATATGGTCCCCGAGGAGAAGGTGGGCTCGGGGAGGGGATAGGGCCAAATAAAGGATATGGGTTGGGGAAAATAGGTTCTTTGGGGAGAAGGTGGGCTCAGGGAAAAGACATCATTCCCTTGGTAGTAGATGTGTCCTTGGGGAGATGGGGCTAAGGAGAAAATGTTCCCTAGGGAGAAGGTGGGCTTGGGGAGGAGATGAATCTTTGAGGATGGATAGTGGTTAGGGAGGAAGTGGGTGGGGGATGGTTCTTCAAAGAGGATATACAACACACTATGGGTTTTTTGATTGGTCAAAAAAATGATTATTGTCCTTTTTGACTACAATTGTAACTAATAAGTCACAAAAATCAATATGTAGTTGCAAAGGCCATTGAAATGTCATGTGATGTCATGGTTTTGTAATTATAATTAGTATGATGACTAGTGGGTTTTTTTGGATAGATATATTATTATTCTTGAAATTATAATTTAATGTGCTTTTAAATAAATTAAATTAGTTAATTAAAAATACCCTAACTTTTGAAACTAGAATAATGATTTTTAGTCTCACAACATGATGATGTGGCATTCCACATGTAATCAACACCAAAACATGTCTTTTACAACTTGTCCTATTTAATTAAAATGGGAGAAATGACTCGAAAATGACATAAACAACTTTTAAAACAACTAGAAAAATGACTATATTCAAATAGGAGCAATTGCAAAAGACATGTTTTGTCATTGTACATGGTAATAAAATATTTGATTATTAGTTAACATGATGATTCATGCACTGCTTTGGATAAAATGAAGCATGTATTGGTTGGTCATTATGTTAAAGATGATGTCCAATCTTTCAATGTAGCTTTTTGCATCAAAATGTAAGTCCAAAAACTTTACCTTCATTACAACAAATCTTGTGTTTTGAATTAGACATAAAAATGACAATTAATTTTGTTCAACTACAATAATAACTTTTTAATCATAAAAATCATTAAGTAATGGCAAAAAAATCAATATGACACATCCCATAATGGTTTTGCAATTATAGTCAATATGACAATTTGTTAGTTTTTGGGTACATTATCATGTTATTTTACAAATTTTTATTCATTAATTAACAAGTTGCAAGAACCATCCACCTTTGTGACTAAAGAACCCAATTTTCCATGATCATGACATGGCATGTTATATGCCAACAAGATGCTATGGTCCTATTTGTCAACATCATGATTCATGTCATTGATTTGATAAATTAATGTCATCTATTAGCTACCAGTTGAAAATATTGTTGTCCTTTGCAATTAATAACAATTCGGTCTTCCATGTGATGATGACATTGCATGCCTTTTGGCAACAAGGAGTGGTAAATTTTCGTGGCAATCCATGATTTTTTATGACAACGTAAGCTTTTATGTGTCTTGAATTTATAACACCAATATTTGTCATGGCATGCCATAATTTTTTATGTGCCATGAGGTTTTTAAAGTCATGAATTCACATGCATGTGTACATGTACTAAACAATCTATTGTTAATTTGTAATTATGATTACAATATTAATAATCATTTTGAAAAAGATGACACATAACTCCTTGATTTTTTAATTACTTAACACACTAGCTTAAGTTAACATACCTATTAAGTTAACCTAAGTAGGTAGGTTATTTAGTAAAAACATACATCGTAATGTAGGCTACCTTTTAAATTACTTAACTAGACATAAGAATTTTACTACATTTAATATGTTTAAATACACCTAGAATAGGTCACCTTACTAATTGGTCAACCTAAGTAGGCTTATTTAGGTTCTTAGCTTTCAGTTTTTTGCCAAATCAAACTAGGTAGCCTCATTACAAAATGTTTTATCAAGTTTGTAAGCATTTCAAAATTATGTAACTAGATGCGATTATGATGTGACTAGATGTGACATAATTATCCTAGGTTAATTTATTTTTTAGCCTAAGAATGCCTAGGTTAACATAAACTAGGTTAGTAAGTAATATAGGTTGACATTAGTTCATCTTAAGTTGACCTACGTCAATCTAGGGTGGCCAAGGTTAATTCAAAGCAAAACATTTTGAATTTTATAACTTTGTGTTAAATATAATTAGTAGAACAAAATATGATAGTGCAATGGATGAAGATTTTAACCCCAAAGTGAAAGTGAGGGGTTCAAGTCCTCATTATTGCAACCTATGATACTAATGCCATTTGGCTTAGGTTAAATAGTTTAGTCTAGGTTTCTTGGGTTAAGAGCAACATTTGTTTTTAATTTAGGCCACTTAGCCTAGGATAGGTTGTTTAAGATAGGTAGTTAGCCCAACTAAGTTTAGCTAAATCGATTTGTGGCTACGTTAGCTACATGGCCTAAATTAAGTTGATTTTTGGTCATGTGTAATGATTCATAACATGTTTATACATATTTGACACATGTCATCCATCCATCAAGGTGTCTTATCTAACATTTAATTAAATAAAACAACTAAATTGAAATGACATGCAGTTTACACGTCATACCAAGGTTAATGATGATATGGAATTTAATTATTATAAGAAAATTTTAAAATCCTAATCGTGAAAATGAATGGGCTTTGCAACTGAACATTCCTTGTGATGAAATGGGTTTAATAACTCATTAATGACTAGTTGCATATATCCTTCTTGACTAGTATGTAGTTGTAAAGGATAGTCACAACTCTTGAAATGTATTATGATATGGGGCCAAGGAGAAGGTGGGCCTAAGAGGGGATGATTTAACCTTGGGGAAAGGGTGATCCTTGGGAGTCAGGGAAAGGGATCTGGAATGTTGGGGAAGTGAGAAAAAAATTATTTTTGGGGGAGTTGAAGTGGGGTTAGGTTCTGGCGGTGAGCTAGAAGAAGCAATAGATGGGGTTCAAAGGGTGGGGGGTGTCCAACCAAGTTCGGTTAACCATGGTAAGTTTGGTAAATGACAAGGTTCAAGTCATTGGGGTCCGCAACTTTGATTGTCAAGACACATCACAAACTGCACTGTATTTAATTTGTTGTTATTATTTAATGTTTGTTGTCCATTTGTGCTTTGCATGGTTACAAAATACCAAATGGGTTAGCATGAGATATATGTTGGGGTTTTTTTTTTGGATTAAACTAAAATCATAGAATTAAAAATTTACCTAATATGAAATAATGTCAAATATATATTTGTGAGAACATGTATGCGTAATAGATTATGGTCACAAGACAAAAGATTAATGGGCTTGAGCTTAGCCCAATTGGCATAGAACCTTTAAGGTATTTTATTTTTGGGAAGGACACAAGTGAACATTTTTGAAGGCCAAGAAAGTGGGAAGAACATGAGCAAATATCACCTTCCCTTTTAAGACACTTAACCACATGCTAAAAAAACTAAAATGCGCATTAAAATGCTTGAGTTATAAGTTTAGACCACTTGCCAATATGCTTAGATCACAAGTCCAAATGTTAAAAAATTATAACCTTTAACCAAAATGCTTAAACCATAAATTAAAATGTTAAAAAAATTATATCCTTAGGTCAAAATGCTTAAACCACAAGCCAAAATGTTTAGACCATAAAACATAATGCTTAGACCATAAGCCAAAATGCAAAAACAATTTATGACATGAAGCCAAAATGTTTAAGCAAAATTTTCATATCATAGTTTTTTCATTTGGAAGGGGCATTTTTTTTTCTTTTCATTTGTGTTAGGGAACATGGAGCCCTCTTTTAGGGGGGGAGGGGGCTATGGAAACTAAAAAAGCCATACCAAATTTGACTATGGGATTGGATTAAATTGGCCAATTTTAGGTTAAGATGCCAAAAAAATTATAATTTTGAGTCTAGATGCAAAGAATGATTCTACCCATAAACTAAAATATTCAAATATTCATACCTAATGGCAACATTTTCAAAAACATTCTAACCCTAAGCCCAAACACATGCTTTGGCTTGTGTTTAAACTAGTGGTACCCGTGACCTTCGGACACCCGTGGCTACGCCACTCCAGCCACCTTAAACGCGCAGTGGTCCCGACCGACATTGTGCGGGTATCAGAACCAGCCGTGTGTACCTTCAGGTTATCAGTCCGAGTATTTACTCCCTTACCCGACCTGAGAAAACCCAAAACCCCGGTTTTAACATTTTGAACCTTGGTTCCCGAAAGTTTTGGAAATTTTTGAAAACACGCTCCTCTATATAATTGCCGGTTCTTTCGGTAATGGGGGGGGGGAGGGGAAGGTTTTTATATCCGCTTTTGGTGCGGTGGGAG
>Ga0209611_10014853_pt1 | contig 10293 bp, 6 predicted proteins | sample S1TSphgellanicum_3_FD_187693 | JGI IMG/M metagenome (GOLD analysis project Ga0209611, IMG submission 187693) | Host-associated microbial communities from peat moss isolated from Minnesota, USA - S1T2_Fc - Sphagnum magellanicum MG (SPAdes) (version 2) | ecosystem: Host-associated > Plants > Peat... | reverse complement strand
TATAAGTTGTTGTAAATTAAACAATTGTAATGTGGAATTTGAATTTAGAATCTTTAAAAAAGTTTATTGAAGGTTTGTTTTTCTGTAGTTTCACATTTTTTGTAATAACAACATAATGAACAATGGTTGAAGAGGTGATGGGCATTCAACCAACTATGTGAAATGGAGGAGGAACAACTTCCACCAACCACTTGCTTCAGATGCATGTGATTTGGTAAGTGGAGTTGTGACATTGGGGAAGTTTGATGCTCTACATGTTGGACACAAAGCATTATTAAAAAGAGCTACAAAGATTGGAATGCCCTTCTTGCTCTCTTCCTCTGGCATGGCTAAAGTCTTTGCCTTGGAACCTAGGTATGATCTCTTCCTCTCCTCTGTCTTAGTCTCTATGTGTGATTTTTTCAAGGGAGACACTTAGTATGAAGTTTGAAATCTATGTGCATTAAACAACCATTTTGAAAAAAATTAGATAATTTTTCAACCTATTTTTTATCATCTTATTATTATTGTTTAAAAATATCTATACATATTAAAGTCATCTTATATTAATTATATGTCAGTATTTTAAATTATTTTATATATTTTATTATAAATAAATAAATTATTATAATAAAATGTATTTTATATTTGAATCACAGTGAATAATGGAGAAAAATATTTGAAGTCCAATTGAATTGATTTTTTTTTACTAAGATATTATCCAAAATGATTGGGATGATTTAAACTACTAGTTAACATGGAAATATTAATTTAATTTTAAAATAATGATATTATATTATTTCATACATAATTTCATACATAATTATTTTTTTTAAAAATGTTTTTGGATCAATCCATAGACGCATTGGACGTATGAATTTAATGCTTTTATTTATTTAAGGATTTAACGAACCTACAATGGGTTGTCATGATGACATCACAAACACAACATGTCCAAAATAGGGTTTTAACTGTCACCTTCTTAATCGCAACCTAGGGCCTTTACAATCCAACCATCATTATGCATGGTGATATAAATTGTTCTCACAAATGAATGAATGAATCAATGACACACATTATGACCTTATTATATATTTAGGTAATTTCATAATAAAATTGCTTACACATGTACATAATGTAATTTAATATCATTATTCAATTTAATATATTTTTGGTTTGATAATTTTCATTGGATTTGTAATGTCTTTTAAATTCAAAATGTAAAATTATTATAAAACTTTTAAGTAATTTCATTAATTTTATTTATATGAATGAATACTATGAAAGTTTTATTTCCAGATGGTAAAAAAATTACATTAATTTTTAAATTTTGATTTGGGAAAAATTCAAGTATCATAATTTTATTAATATTTACTTTTGAAAATTTTCACAATGAAATGAATTTCATTTTTGAAATTACATAATTAAAATTCACATTCTAGGTTATATAAAAGAAAATAATTTTCTATTTAAAAAAATTATTAAAATTTTTAATTAGTTCAATTTTCACATGTAGATTAGTTTTTTTAATAAATAAATAAAAACATAAAAATTTGATCTTCCATTTTTCCACATGTCATTTTGTTATATTTCAAGTATTTTCATTTATTTTAAATTTTATTTGATTCTTTAAAAATAACAAATGACAACATGATATTCATAATTTATTTTAAAATTTTCATAATTTAATCAAAAAATAAATATAAAAAGTAACATTACTATAATCATTAATCGTATTTAAATGATGAATTTTACCCACATTAGACAAATCAAACAACTCCATGTGGGTGTCACATATGGTATGTGTCTAACATAATGTTGATTTTGATTAAATTATTATTCTTTTATAATGAGAATAAAACTACTTAATTTTCATTTTAATCAAATCCAACATAGTTAGTCATTTCAAACAAATGAACTTTTTTTTACAATCAATTCAAACATAATGCTACTAATGAAAAAAATCATATATTTTTTATATTGTTAGCATGCTTGTGGTTTTTGTAATAACTTGATGTTGGCACAATTAACTATGTGGACAAGATATTACAACCATAAGGTATGGGTAAACCCATCCTTGGGTGGTACCACTAAGAATGTCATACCTTCATTGTCTTGAACTCATCAAACTTTAAAAATCATAGGAAACACTTAAATAAATATGTTAAAAAGATTTAACAAGTACATTTATTAGGTTTCATAGATTTTGAAATTTTGATAATATTAAAAATATTGTGTCTTTTGATCTTCTTATTGGTTGCATTCAGAAAAAATTTCAAGAATGTAACGCTAGTTCCTTTCCTTGAACTTTTTATTCATGAACACAAATTTGAAACATGATTTGAGAATTTTTTGAGAATTTTTTTCCTAAGGTAATTTTGAAGTCATTTTATTTTTATAGTTGAGTAAATAATTGAATAAGTATAATTTAATTATGAATTTCCAAAGTTAGAGCTATTGATTCCTAAAGGGGCCATCTCTATTAAGAATACAAAATTTTGACAATTTTCAATTTTTTTATTCCAAACTAGACTTTGAGCCATATATTGAGGCATGCGATGGATAAATATGAACAAAAAAAAATTATAGTTGTGAAAACATTTTTAAAATGTCCTAGGAAAATGATTTGAGGACTTTTGGTTCTTTAAGGAATTCCTTGAGGCAATTGTTAATGGTGCCACCCAAAGATGGGTTTTCTTGTATGGCAAAAATTGCATGTGTGGGTCACCATCATACATAAGTTTTAAGATCTTATAGTCAAAGAAACATGATGTCAAGAAATTTTTTATGTTCCTATGTTTATGTATTTCATCTATAGTTAAAGTTTTTTAAAAATGAGGCATACCAAATTCTTCTACCATTGCTAATAAATCTTGTAATTGTGATATATGCCATATAGGAGAACCATGACTGATGATGGAAGCTTGTGTTCTATTATATATCCCAAAATTTTACATCAATCATTTATGGGTTTTTTGTTTTAATGATTTGTATTTTTTTTAGAACAACTATTATAAGTACATTTAATTAATTGAAGTGATTGTCAAAGATCATACATGATTAATAAATATGGTTTATACACTATAAATGATGAGAATAATGAACTCATCCAAAATTTTAAATATTCTTGCATTGATATTTTACCACCTTAAGCACAATATCCATGTGGAAATACAAAAAGGAATAAAATAATTTCTAAAGTCATATATTTTTGTATTATCTTGTAATCCATTAGATCGAATTATAAATTTTTCATGAGATACTTTAAAATGCAAGTCCTACTAAATTCATTAGATTGTTCAAAAATAGTCATGAATTATTTATATTTTCCATGTTTTGGGAGAAATGGGGAAAAATAAAAGGGTGCAAACGAGCTAATAGGAACCACTAGCACCCCTTTAGGTGATTGCTTTTTTGGGGAATATTCTTGGAATATATATTTTTAAATTCCAAAAAAAATCTTCAAAAATTTCTTTGTACTATTTTGTTAAGGTTTGTGTTAAAAATTTGACAAAAATATGTCATTTTCAAAGTTTCCAAGTCCATTTACAAGTCTATTTATTGTTTAAAAGTAGTGGTTATAAGTCTTTTTACACTATTTTTGAAGGTTCAAATGTTAATGAAATAATTCCATATTGTAAAAATTTATCAAATAAAATATTAGATTTGATAATGTGCAAAAATTTTAGTTTATTTTGATGTAAAAATTTTGGTGTAAAAAAAAATAGAATGAAAATGGTTACGATTGCTTTTGGTTCCTATTAACATAACTTCATCCAAAATATATAATAACATCATGATGAAATATTCCTTATTTAAAATACCATCCCAACTCAATAAAGGACTATTTAATAAAGTTGAATTTATTATTTGACCAATGTTGAAACCCCAATTATATATAATCCAATGTTTTTTTAAAAAATAAATAGTATATAATATTGATGTTTTAGCAAAAATGCTTTCATATAAATTGGTGATTGAAAACAACATATTTTACATATGTTGGTGCATCGGGTTTAATATAACATTATATATATCCTTTCCATTTGAAATAATTGTATAATTAGATAACAAACAATTAGCAATGCCATAAAATGCACACTTAAATTCAATAATATTTAAATTATTAGACATATTATTTTGAAATGTTTATGTTGACAATTAAGTTTGGTTAGTCCACATATTGCACAACATATCATGTTTTTAAACACATCTATTGAATAACCAACCCATTTATCATACAATTCATTTCAAACATTCCAATTGTGATCATCAGGTTAATAAGGTTACATTCATCACAATTGAACCTAATCATAAACATCCTTTTTGAATCTCATTTTTCACAAATATGAAAATTGACATGTGGTTTCCAACCTATCATATCCCTACGAAACAATTTGAAACCATATCAATTTACACATTATTAAAAAATATATACAATTTTTTTTTTAATTAGTATATTAAAAGTGAACTAGGCTTTTATAAAAATTCTTTATGTGAGGAAAACCAGTCCACTAAAGTGGCTTTTTACGAGGCCTTTTTAAAGCATTTCTTGTATGTGGTACTACAAAATTGGGGGAAACAATTGAAGTATGTAATATTTTGGTATATGATCTATTAACACATGGATGAAATGAATTTTTTGGGGGTGAAAGATCATAACCACTTTGGACCAATGATCTAAAGGTTAAGTAAAATCATCATTACCCTTCTTGCACATTAAATTGTGTCAATTCATGAATTTAAAATGGATTGGAGTAATATAAAAAGTGAACCAACCTTTCAAAAAACTAGATGTAAATACATATTGATCTTAATTTACTTGGGTTTCGCGAATTTTTATGATTCTAGGTGTTGGGTTCACAAAGAGATGGAAGAATTAATCAAGAGCTGGAATATGGACATGCAATTAATTTTGCCCCCTTAGTCAATTCGCTCTAACCTTTTGTTGTTACTACTTTTTCTCATTCTAAAGAAATATCAATTGTTTTGACAATTAAATTTGTTCTAGTTTTTGAATATAGCATTCAAAATAAATTTACACCAAAGCAAAATGATCCAAGCAAAAAAAAATGGTATGTGCATGGTACGAAAAAACTTCATGGTGATGAGAGTGAATCATTACTATATACAACATTAGATTATGTATTGTATAATTTTTTTCCTACAAAACAAATGCAAAATTTGCATTTTTTTCAAGACGTAGACTAACTTTTATCTACAACTATGTAATTCTTTTCATTTGTTTAAAAAGAAGTCTAATTGCAAGGTTATAAAAAAAAGAATTTGAATCATTGTTTGTTTTTCTTATTTTTATTGTTGTGATTATTTTAATTATGTGAATGAACGAAGGATTGTCAAATTTTGTTGTTTTGTTCTTGTGCCCATCACAATCGTTTCTAAGTAAAAGATGTGGAATCAAACAATATCCTTTGATTCTTGCAATGGTAATAATTGATATTTTGAATGTTGTGACTACATTCATCCATCAAACCTTGCTTTCAACCAACAAAAGACAATATTCCAAATCATGGCATAATTTTGGACAATCAAATCTATGTTGCAATATAGATCATGATTAAAGTTTAGACATCAAATTGAATCCATATGCAATAGAAAACACAAACCCAATGAAGAAAAGTTAATGCATTACAAATCTTAAGAATATTATCAATCCAAGTGTGGGAAAAACATGTGCCAAAAAAGAAAAACAAAATGTCAAAAAAATTCAAGAAAACTTCAATGATCATAATGAAAAAAGAAAGTTATGCTACAAATATCAAGTATGTCATCAATCCATATATGGCATAATCACTAACTTCAAAGAAAAACAAAACATCTCAAATCCCAAAATACCAATGACCATGAAGAAATAAACTTAATGTTGTGAATTTTTATGAATATCAATCTAGATGTGCAAGCAAAATTACAATCCAAAGAAAAGCAAAAAACCACCACAAACTTCAAGAATGTTACTCTTTGAAATGCAACAAAAACACAAACCCAAAAGCATAACCACAAATTTTAAGGATACCAATTTGCTACAAGAAAGAAAGAAAATTAAAGCAAATTTTTAAAACATCATGAATCCAAATGTGGCAAAATTAACACAAACCCAAAAGAAGAAAAACACAAAACTACAAATTAAATTCAAGAATATCTAAAAAATATCATCATCAATCTAGTAGATTTAACACAAACCTAAAGAAAAAAAACAAACACTATTACAAATATGATTCAATGATTAGTAAAGGATCTAAGATCACTTACCATCATGATGATGAAGAGTCCTACTTTTCTAAGCTTTAGATGATAACGACCCCAAATGGTTATAAACACTAGTCTAGGAATCATCATCCACTCCACATGTATGTGCAATAAATAATCAAGCCTAGGGCCTTTTTTCTTTCTCTTCTTTGATTCCAAAGTTTGATTGTCTACCAACATTGTTGTTAATAATCAATCAATGGACTACTATATCCAAGACTTGAAGAAGGTTTCAAGTTTGTGACCTTTTTAAAAAAGAAAGTGTGGAGCTCTAAAGTTTTAGTAGGTTCAAACTACTAAAATTTCTTTGTTCATGTTTCTTTCTTCAAACAAGTTTTGAATTCCATCGTAAGAATTTTTTTCTCTAGAGACACATGATGTGCAATGTGCAACACATGAGGTTGCACAAATAAAAACTAGTTGTTCTTGAACTATAGGGAATGTTGTAATAGTTGAAAACTTCCAAGGTGAAGTTCTTGCATTGAAGCTTTTCAAACTTTTGTCCACCTTTTGAAGTTTTGCATCTTTTGGAATATTTGGAAATACTTTTATGTGTTGAAATGAAATATTCAAAATTAAATAATTATTTAGCAAAGACCCTATGAACCTACTATTCGCTATGGTACCATCACAAAAAGTTAACAAAAAGTTTGTGAACAAAACATATAACTAGTGGATGAATCATTATAGGTTCCAAAACTTGCAACCATTTTTCACATGTCTAGTATGGTTTGAAATTTCTAGGACATCATAAAGTGTTGTTTGAAGAAACCACCTTTTGGGAACTTGATTTTCAACTTGAAAATGAGTGGGCACTAATAAGATATCTATAGGTAATGTTTAGGCTTATTTATTTTCCTACCTATTTACCTATATATGAGACCTATTTCTTACATAATTGGTTACCAAAGTGAAACCATATACTAACACAATTGAAGTTCATCCACAATTGAATAATAATAGGCATCCAATGGATGGTGTGCTGGTGGGTGTTGGTTCATTGTGGCCCTAGTTTTGGACCACCCAATATTATGTCAAAACATGGTTTTCATGATTAAGACAACTTGCAACTACTGTCCAAGTATAATCATGTAATCATATTTGGATTTCAATTGTTGTCATTATTTTGACTATAACCATTATTAAGACTACATGACTATAAATATGACTCTAGGTAATTATGTGACTATAAACTATGATTACATAATTAATAATCATGTTGAATATAGTTGACATTATTTGACCAACTATAAAAAATTTAAATAAATATTGGCCTACATTTAATTTAGGTTTGGATTTGGTTTAACCTAGTTTAATTAACTTCTAGATTTTATTTGATTGAATTTAAACCTCTAGGTTTAACATCTTCAATTTATATTCTAAAATTAACTTCCATTAAATTTAGTTTATAAGTTTAGTTTAAGTAACCTTGTTTAGTCTATGTATATTTGTTTAACTTAATTTAGCAAATAACTTAATATTGCCCTAATATTTTTTAAGTATTCCAATCTAACAAAATTTAACTGAAATAGGCTAAATTGACATAATTTAGCTTAAATATCTTGAATTAACCAAATTTAATCAAGTTTTGACTACTTTAGTTTAATATAGCCAAGTTTAGTCTAGTATAGCTTATAGCCTAGTTTTGCTTAGTTTAACTAAGTATAACCAAGTTAAATTTAAATAATTTACTTTTACCAAGTTTAGCCTAATATAACCTAGATTAAAAAATAATAATTTAATATAACCAAATTAAACCTAATATAACCATATATAGACTAATTTAGTTAAGTATAACCAAGTTAAATTTAAATAATTTACTTTTACCAAGTTTAGCCTAATATAACCATATATAGACTAATTTAGCTAAGTATAATCAAGTTAAACTTAAATAACTTACTTTTGCCAAGTTTAACCTAATATAACCTAGTTTAGCCAAATATAGTTTAATATAGTGAAATTTAACCAAATATATTCAAGTATAGCCAAGCATAACCAAGTTTAGCCAAATTTAACCTAAATACCCAACTTTTGCCAAGTTTAACCTAATTTAATTTAGTTTAGCCAAATATAATTTAATATAGCCAAGTAAGTTTAATATAGCCAAGTTTAGCCAAGATTAACCTAATATAACCAAATATAGTTTATTTTAGCCAATTATAGGTAAGTTTAACATGAATAACCTACTTTTGCCAAGTTTAATTAAGTATAATATAGTTTAGCCAAATATAATTTAGTATAACTGAGTTTAATTTAACACAGTCAAGTATAGCCATGTATAATTTAATATAGCTAAGTTTGACATAATATAGCCAAATATAGTTAAGTTTAACCTAAATAACCCAAATTTCCAAGTTTAGCATAATATAACCTAATATAACCTAGTTTAACTTAGGTTAAACTTAAATAGCCTAATTGAGCTTAAGTAGCCCCACAGTAAATTAGGTTGCTTAGGTTTAGCCTAGGAAGACCTAGATTTGTTTAAAACAGCCTATGGAAGTTTAACTATATTATTGGGTGGCCTAGGTTAGCCTAGGTCAACCTAAGGAAATAAAGGCTAATTTAAGTTTTAAAAAACTTATTCTTTATATCTTTGTGATACCTTAACTTGTTATATAAACAATGTGGTAGTGTGATGGCAAAAGACAATGCCCTTCAAAGTGGAGGTGAGGGGTTAAAATCCTCTTGCATTCATCCTATGTGCTTCTCAAGGTCCTAGGGGAGTATTAATGGAGTAGCCTTCCTAGGAGGAAGGTTAGATGTTAGCACATAGCCTAGTTTGTTTTTTAACCTAAGTTAGGTCGCCTAGCCTAGTCTAGGATGTAGGGTAGGTTGCTTAACTTAAGGTGCTTAACATAGGTTTCCTAGCCTAGTAGGTTGCCAAGGCTAGGTCCCAAGTGTCATTATTTGACTAAAAGTTGACTGCCATGTGGCATCATATAGTTGGGTAGGAAAATAATTTCATTATTCTAAATTGTCACGTGGACACTCATAAATGGATAATAAAATTTTGAACTCATTCTAGGTTACCATGTGGTAGCAAGACATTAGTCAAAATAAATTATAATTATATTTTAATATTATATTTTTGCCATTGAAGACGTCTTGTAATCATGGAGGACATAGTCATGAATGACATTTATGATAACAGCATTTTTGCGATTAATGGTAAATACCACACAGCCATATGGACTAACAGTCATGTAATCATGGCTAGTCATATGATATGTGGTTTAGGATTATAGCACTAGTTGCTTATGTAGTCATATTTTCCATGTTTTGGCATAGTACAACTTTGGTAATGTTCTGTGAACCATTCCCACAATTTGAAAACAATAATTTATAATCAATAGATTTATTCAAATTGCCTTACTTATTAAATTTAAAATTATCATAATAATTATGGTAATTACTACACCTAAAACAAACAATACCTTGATTATTAATCATAATTATCATAATTGAAATGAACATAAACATGAAATGGAAATTGAACCCACCATATAGAATAATCAAATTGATCAAATTTACTATAAAATCATAATAGTGCGTACGTTAAAATTTTAAATAATAATAATTTTAAATTTTAAAAATGTGAAAATTTCAATTTATAGAATTTTTTTGTAAATTAATTTAAATTCTTGTAATAAGATTTCAATGAATGAAACCTTGGTAATTAAATTGTCGTATATTTAAACTATAATTTTGGAATTTTCCTAGAATTTTTACTACAATAATTACCTTATTTGAATACAATAAATTATCATTAATGGTTTTTAGTTTGCCATAATAAATTGGTTTAATCAGTTTCACTATAAAAATATTATTAGTTTAAAATAAAATTAAAAAAATTTAAAACAGAAAAAAAATTGAAATTTTTTTGGAATTTTTTGAATAATTCAATAAAAAAAGAAAAACAAATGAAAAACACTACAGTTCATTTTATTTGCCTCTTGGTTCCATCACAAGGGAATGGGCAAATTACATTTATAGGTATATAGAAACAACATTATATGTATAGGTTTAGGTTTGTAAAAGAAAAAATTG
>Ga0209611_10014851_pt1 | contig 10295 bp, 10 predicted proteins | sample S1TSphgellanicum_3_FD_187693 | JGI IMG/M metagenome (GOLD analysis project Ga0209611, IMG submission 187693) | Host-associated microbial communities from peat moss isolated from Minnesota, USA - S1T2_Fc - Sphagnum magellanicum MG (SPAdes) (version 2) | ecosystem: Host-associated > Plants > Peat... | reverse complement strand
TGTGTTACCTCTTATAAATGGTTGAAAGAATGAAATACATTGACATTGTTTGTATTGGCTACATTGATGACAAGGAGAAGGAGCTGGTAGAAAAAATTGAACTGGAACATAAGAATTACTGTGCCTTGAAAGAAATGACACAAGAAGCTACCAAGGTTCTTGAAGAACTGTCTTTTGGGATCCATTCACTCCCTTTGATGCGTGTCCTCAAATTTTGCTTCTTTGTAACCAGATTTCACTCTTTCTCATGGATCAAAGTTGAAGACTTGGGCAAATCCCATCACACAAAGGGGAAATTTTGTCAAAAATTGAGGCCCAAACGGTCTTAAATTTTCAAATTTTCTTCCATGGCTTGAACCATAAGGCGGCAAAAGATTTCTATACCTAAGAGTTGAATCTGATAAGGAATAAAAATTGCCAGGAATATACTATGTAATTTTAAATTTTCTACAAGAATTCTTTTGTGCTTGAGCCAATTCAATGTGAACAAAGCTAGAACTAGCTTTCTCATTTTAAAGATTATTGTCCCCTAGCTCATCTATTTGGAGTTTCATCTTGGAGATTCCATTGCACATTGAGGAAAAAGTGGTGAAGGCAATGTTTTCTTTTGGTTGCAAAATTTTGTCACAATGAGAAAATTAAAATAAAAGGGAATATTTTGTTGCTGTACTCCCATTTTTCCTTAAAAAAAAAGTTAAATTTCGGGCTTTTTAAAAAAAAAAATTTGGTCACATTTGGCATCTAATTTTAGTTTGGTAGCATTTGAAAAAACTCGTTCAAAAACTATTAAGACATGTTCTGAAATTTTTTAATTGAATGCTAAATCCCTCTTCAGATGCTAACCAATTTGACATAACATAAAAAAATTGAAAAAAATGTCATTGGCTGGAGGTAATGCCAATACTTTGCTAATCAAAGAAGAATTTGGAATTTATTTTCCAATGTGTCACAAAACATAAAAAAATTGAAAAAAATGTCATTGGCTGGAGGTAATGCCAATGCTTTGCCAATCAAAAAAGAATTTGGAATTTCTTTTCCAATGTGTGACAAACTTGGGGGAGGAATGCAGTGCAATTCCTGATCTAGCTCCAGCTTGGAACAAGGATTTTGTGTGTAAGCACCCAAGGTTAAGGGCACAGGGCAATCTGCAACATCAGATCATGCCTTGGTTGTTATGCACTACTATCAGTGCCTTCCACCCCATGAACCAAGGGCGGAAGCCACTGATAGTGGCGCCTTCCCCTATACAAACCTGGGTGTGTTAAAATTGCAGAATTGGGACCTCACCTGTCTTTCTGTATCGCAATCCTCTGTGGAATTTCCTCATAAGGCAAGTTCACAGGCTCTTTCTCTTCTCGAATGACCAACTGTATGTCATAAGACCTATTGATGTGCAAAGGAAAGATAGAAACTCCTGAAACAAAATCCCATTTCTTTATGCAGGGTAAGAGCATCTTCACCGGTGCTCGATATGTGACTCCAAACAATAAAATATATAGTTAAAAAGTCAAAATGTGCTGGTTTAGCTTAGGAAATTGGTTTTTCAGCACCAGATTCGTGCAGCTTGCTTCGGCTGGTGAATGGCGCACAATTGTGCACCTCCAAAAAAGAGTGTAATAAATTGGACCTGACTGCGGCTCAGTACTTTTGATTGGTTGATCATAATGATTGGTCCAGGTGGTTTGCTGTTAGTAGTCCCCATGTATATGCAGTCCCGGTTACAGTTTTATTGGTGGGGTTGCAAAAAAAAAAGTTAAACGTAGACACTTAATTTTACTATCCAGTGTGACATACTGAGCATGGGTGGAGATGCTCTCAGTCCCTCACTTGGGGACTTACTCAGGCTAATGCCCTTGGGTTCATTGCCTCTGCAGAAGTCCTCAGGTAAAAGGACTTTCCCTATACTTTTCCACACTTATCTTGTTTTCTAGCCTTGGATTCTTACATTAAGAATGAGTTTCATGTTATGATTTATGTGTAATATCTTTTGATGTGTGGGTTTTTTTCCTTTCAATAATGTTCTCAATGCCAATTTAGTAAGACAATACCAATAATCTTTTTCTAGTGTACATGGAGTCTCAGTTAATTTTTGCCTCAACAAATGATGGCACCTTACACAGAAGGTTTCTCAATTTTGAGGGACCTACAAGTAAGGTGCTCTCTCTTCTTTCAAATGGATCACAGCCATCCATTTACAAAAGAAAAGTTCTACAAATCCTTCAGGCTCTGTAATGACCTTGAATGGATCTATTTTGGGAATTTGGGTCTTGCCTCTTTTGAGGCCCTCGTTCTCAGAACAGCCTCATTCTGGCTCCTTACCATACACATAAATTCGTACACCATATTCATAGAAACTAGAAACTCCAAACCTTAAGATTTAAAATATATGAATGATTGTTAAACCATGTCTCCCAAGAGTTGGGGTGGAGACAAGGCTTGGAGAGTGGGTGGTCATGTAAAATTTGATTGAAAAGTATGAGAAAAGTATGCACATGTGTGTTGCAAGGTATTTCTGCAAGTTAATTCTAGGAAAGATTTATATGTGAGAATCTAGAATTACCAAATTTTTGTTTAATCAATAATGGTGTATAGTTTGATTTAAACGTCTAAGTAACAACCCAGGCATTCAACATTAATATATGTTTTGACATTGTCCCAATGAAATGGGAATCTAGTGAAATAAAACATGAAAACATCTATTAACCATGGTTAGAGGAGAAACACAAATTTGGAAAAGCATGCAAGAGTCATTTCATTTGAATGATATTAAAGGGCATTCTTTATAACTAACAAGAATCATGAATTTTGCAACTAGTAAGTTTGCAGGGTTATGCATGATTGAAAAGGTGAAAAATGTAAAATTGCTGTAGAGATTAGAAATAAGAGTTGCCCAAGTGACAAAGCTATTTTAAGCAATGCATAACAAGTAGTAAAAGGAAAACACCAACAAAAAGGGTGGGTTTGTGTTACGGAACTTGGTAAAGGATTTTATCAAAATCATCTTGTGATTCATCCATGTGTATAATTTCATCCAGATCATCAATGTTTTTCATTATTTTAATATTGATTATGGTCCCATTTCATCCATGTGTTCCACCTTCAACCATTTTGTGAGTTCAATTTATATGATTTATTTTTTAATGTCATCAATTCAAATTCATCCGTGTGGTCAATTTCATTAATTTATACAAGCATTTGTCAAATATGACTTATGTCATGCAAAATGTCAAATTTTTAAAAATTAGATTTAGTAGAATTGTAGAGGACTTTAAGTTGAATGTTTTTAAAAAAGAAAATTGGATGAAAAATGAAAAGTTGCCACCATTAAAAAGTTTATATATTTTAGTTTTGCACAATTTTCCAAATTGCAAGTTTTTGGATATTTGGGGATCAAGCTGTGCTCCAATTATAATAAAAAATTGGTAGTGGATAGAAGGAATGCAAATGAATCATATGGAAAACAAGTGTCCAAAAAGGAATTAAACTGAATGCATAATGCATGATCAAAGTTAATCATTCCAGAGAAGTCTAGAAAAAACCATGGATTTTCTTGTTTTTGGGCAAACAAATATCATGGATAATTCAGGAGTATTAGGAATGGCACTTGATCATTTTAGTCAACTCTTGTTTATTGGGTAACAACAACTACTATAATTTCTTTCACAAGGTAATGCTGAGATTCAGCATTTTGTACTGAGTTTCAGCCATTCATACTGAAATTTTTAAAAAATTCCTTACTTTATGGATATCACTAAAAGAGGGGTGAAAAGAGGCCCAAAGACAGGGTGGACAGGGTGAATTTGCGGATATCTCTATTATGTCATGACTCTATATGATATCAAGCAAGTATTGTTTCAGACCAACACATGAGGAGGAATAAGCAATTTTTCATATTGAACGAGGTTATTTTATTGCAGATTAAAACTTGAAGATGATCGACATGTGTCAATTATTTGTGAATTCAATTGAAATGTAAGTTAATCAAAACTAGTCATTGACAGACTTTATCACAAATGTAAGGGCCATGTTTAATTAGGTAACTTAATAGGTATAACAACCTACAAAGTCTAGATCACGTCATAATCACAATTTAAACATCAGTGGGGGGTGTGGGCCATTATGCTTTATGCATTTGATACATAGAAATGCAAATGTAAAAGTCATGTATAATAGGGACCAAATTAAGGATGTAACTAATATTTTACTATTGCATTATAGTTTGAATAGACATTTCTGATTTCTAGTGAATATAGATGTTCATTGGAAGCAATAGAAATCATATGATACAAACATACATTGGTGTTATTTGTGTTTTATCAAGTGCTGAGGTGTAGGCAACTTTGGAAAATTTGGGATTTTCATTGCTAATTAATGGGAAGATTTTAGAGATCTTGGAACTTCATTAATATTATATTAATCTGTTTCCATGGATTTGCTTAATTTGACAATAGTTCAAAATTAAAATTACAACCAATGAAATTTGAATCTTTTTCAAATTATTGAGCAGAAAATTCATTTAAATAAATCATTAAAATTAGAAATTTTGTCTTAAATTGAAACTTTCATATTCAAACATTTAACGTCCATACAATTTGACATTTATCCAAGTATTATAAATAACATTATTAAATAAACACTAAAGACATATTGATGTATTATTGATCTTCTTTGTAAAATATACAACTTGATATCCTAGTCATATGTACAATAGTTTTCACATTTGCAAAACAATGTCCACCTGCACATGAGTTATGATACATGGATTATTTTTGGACCAATTTATGGAAGGTTTCCATGTGGTTCTCTTTCAAACATCACACAAATGGTTTATTTTCTTGTATAAAGAAAAACCACAAAACAAAAAACTTAATTTCTATGTAAAAATAATAGATACAATTGTATTAAGTGAAATGATCGAGCATGTCATTGATTAAACAATGGTTGAACTCATTTCGAATTTCTTTTTTGCAACCCAAATTCAAGCAAAATGCTCATAATCTATCTAGGTTGTAGATCACTAAGTTCAATTTCAGCATTACTACTAGGAACATGATTCGTGAATAAAATGTTGCCATTGTTGATGGACATGTTCTCACGAAGTGGCAGATTACTTTGATCATCTACAATGGATTGAAAATTTGGATTTGTTCCATGGAGTGTATGTTCTATAAAATTAACATCAATGTCCATTTCACCTTGAAGCATGGCCAACACATGGGACATCAATGGACGTATGGTTGGTTCTACTTGCACGCACAAAAGTGCCACATTGATCACACGTCGCACTTCATTTTCTGAATTGATGATGTCCAATGTTTCTTCAACTAAATTGATCAACATATTTGATTCATACAAAAATAATGCCTGCAATAAGTTAAACAATATTGTTTTAGAAGGTCAATAATGGTTAACATTGATTCAATTTTTTCATAAAATAAAATATTAAGCAGTTGTTAAACATGATACTTGAATTTAATAAGTTTTGATAATAAGCTCATTGAATATTTCCAAAATTTGAGTCTGGTATAGTGCAACATTAAGTTAAGCCATGTAAAAATGGGAAACGTGTTTTAAATGCACATTTTTCTAAAGATTTTATTTCTTAAGATTTAACTATAAAACATTAAATGAATAGGTCATACCAACAAACCTACCCATTTTATAAGATAGATTTGATTTGATGCCAAGGTGGAATCGATATTCTTCCTGCCACTAACAATTTCAAGTAATAGAATCCCAAAGCTATAGACATCCGCCTTTGGGGTAAGTTGGCCAAGTGTTGCATATTCTGGAGCCAAATATCCACTGTACAACAATATAAGAATGCAAGTATTAGGAAACAATCCGATTGAAAGTCAAGAGATAAAATAATGCTTCAACAAAGTCATCATTCAATTAAACAATTCCAAAATGCTCCCCCTAATTGAATATTGAACATCACTTTGGACCTATCATGATAGAATTATTACATAGTTCCTGCAATTTGTGTAGATATATGGCTTTGATCATCTGGGAATAGTCGTGCCAACCCAAAGTCTGCAATTTTGGCATTCATATTCATATCAAGAAGAATGTTAGTGGCTTTTATGTCTCGATGTATTATGCGTGGGTGTGAATCCTCATGAAGGTATGCAAGGCCACGTGCAACTCCCACACATATATTTAACCGTTTTGGCCAATCCAAGAATAAAGTTTGCTGCCCTTGTTGATCTGCAAACACAAAATATGTGAACCTTGATTAATGTGGGATGATGATGACATGAAATTACTTTCAATAGAAAGTTTTAATTTGATTAATATTATTATCCGTTTGATCAAAATAGTGAAGGCATATTTAAAAAATAACGTACCCCATAAAGCTTCAGCAAGGTTATTATTTTCCATGTATTCAAACACAAGAAAACGTTGTGTACCATGTACACAACAGCCTTTCAACTTCACAAGGTTTCTGTGCCTCACACCAGTTATGACTATAACTTCATTTAAAAAATCATCAACCCCTTGTTGAGATTTTGTTAAGTGTTTCACAGCCACTATTGTACCATCTGACAAGATTCCCTGTGAAACAAAACAAAGAGTGCCTTTCAATTAATGGAAAGGTAAAAGAAGATTTCAAACAAAACAAAACAAATTGGAATTGTAATATAAAATAAAATTCAAGTCAATTGCAAATATGATTGCAAATATGTACAAGTCATGACATTGCAAAATTCACCTTGTAAACAACACCAAAACCACCTTGTCCAAGCTTGTTATGGGGATGAAAGTCTTTGGTAGCCACCCTAAGAACATTATATGAATATAATGTAGGTTGCACTTGTTGTCTTGTAAACTCTACAAAGAGATGGAGCTTGCTCAATTAATTGTTCCAATATGTCATAGGTTTTCACAATTCAAATCTACATGTGTACATTTAAATTTTGAAAGTATTCAAATTGGAATCTAGAATTTTCTATGGTTCCAAGTTTGTAAATATATACATAGTAAAATAAGTTTAACTTTGTATTCTTCTAGCCCTAGACATGTACAAATGCAAGATCTTATGAGTACAATAAAGGGTACCTTTTTGAATATTTTGCAATTCTATTGCATTTGTGCGATATTTCCAAAATATGACCATCAAAACAATTCCACCAAAAGTTGCAAAGATGGAAAGTGTTGAGGACAATATAATCAAAATAAGCTTGTGTGTTTTTTTATAATTCTCTATTACAAGACCACATTGGAATTAAATTTAGCATTTTTTTACAATTAAATATGTGGGGTGTGCTTTTGCAAACTTTGAAGCATGTAACTATTATATCAAGATCATTCGTAGTAAACAAGTAACCTAATGCATTTTTAAAATTGTAAAAGAAACAATGAATTGATGATGTGTACGTTATTGTCCTTGCATTGACATATATTTTGATTTCTAAAAAATCATTATTTCTCTAATTTTTTTGATGCATTCATAAAAATGGTGTGGTCCCATGTGATTGGGACAAATTAAACAAGTTCTAACGTCATTTTACAAGCTATATTGAATTTATCATAGGCAAATTGTTGTGTGAGTATCTAACCAAAATTTGGTATGACAACACCATATGAGTTGTACCGACAATTCAATAGTGCATAATATAGAGCTTCTGAGGTTGGATTGCAACATGGATTCCCTCCAAGCCTACAAAATACAAAGATCATTCCTTCCATTATTCGTTGTGAACACGTTCACTTAAACAAAAAATTAAGATAGTTTCTTGTCGTATGTATTTTTACATGAATGTGCTTGTAAGTTGTCATGACATTCTAGAAATCATAAAAATAATTGTTCATTTTCGAAAGTTTCATCCCATTAGAAAAGAAACAATTAAAAATGTCTTAAAAAAATTGTGTAAATTTAACCTTTAAATCTTTATATTGAACATGTGTTAAATTCAAGAGTATTGATGTTCATATAGTAAAACATATCATATTAGATACATAAAAATGTGTCCTCAAAGTGCCATCAATATTTGGACGACCAAACTTTCAACTTCATTTTAAAATGACCAAGTTCATTCATGTACATGGCATCAAAATGGCTATATATATACACACACATGCATTCAACATGCATTAAGGGTTTTAATTCAAATCATATTACTTTGTGTTTTTATTTATATAAACATGATAAAAACAGAAAAAGTTAGTGGAAAGTAAAAGAAAATTACATCATGTGGGTTCTAGAAAAATACATTCTAAAATTTGACATTCTTTTTGATACATTTTATTGAAATAAGGTGCTTGTAATATTTTTTATTTTCACACATAGTTATTAAGAGAAATTACAATTAATTAAAATGTGTAGGTTATATTTTGACACTCAAATGAAATGTACTTAAGTTGGAAACTTACAAGACTGGTGAATAAGTGGCATTGTTTGGCATGAGTCTGATTATATTGTTGTTCACCATGGAAATCAAAACATTTGACACATCCAATGCATATTCCTTGTCCAAAGCATCCATATCCAAAATCCCACTGAAGCTATTGTTATCAAAACTTCTGCAATGAACAAAAGAAATGTTCAATAGTAATTCAAAAAATACAACCTTAAAACTACAAGAAAAACCAAATAAGTTATGTTGTTCACTCAATGTCTTGAATCTATTATCTAAATGTATTGTGATCTTTTGTTTCATCCTAGCATAGGTCTTCCACTTGGATAACTACTTAAGAACTAGTACTTCCATCTATGTTCCATAATATGGAACAATAACATTGTTAAAGTTTTTGCATCCAAATTTAACTTCCTTCATTAAAATAATAGCCATTGAATATTTTGTAAGAGAGTCAATGTATGTAAAAGGGTGTAAACATGTTAATAGGACTCCCATCCAGCTCCTTTGTCTTGTGCTTATGTAAAAATATGCTTAAAATATATTGGAGTTTATTCTTAAAATCTTTGTAAAAATGTTTTAAAGTTCACTATATTTTGATATTAAGTATGATATTAAAAAATTTCAAAAAATGTCATTTTCAATTTATTTTCAAATTTTGTTTTCAAGTAGTGAAAAACACTAGTTGCAATATTTTAGAAATGCTTTTCAATATTTTATATTCATTACATTCAATCCAATTTTTTCCAAATGATCCCATAATATAATTGAGACATTTTCATATAAGTACATGAATTTTTTTGACAATAAGTTAATTTATCATTTAAAATAATAAAATTATTGATTACACCATAGGTGAGTCCTATTAGCTCGTTTTTACCTGAAGATCTTTTGTTTATGTAGATTCTTATTTGATAGGCTAAATATGTGTATAGGGCAATTTCACATCCAAATAATTATTTTTCCTTTTTTTAATTCCCAAATTCTTAAGTATTGGCTATAACCATACAGCCAAAGTTTTGAGATGTGCGCACAGGTTATGAACATGAATGCATAACTTTATTGAGAACTAGTGTTATGGAAAGAGCATGTTTCATACTTTAGTAAGTTCAATCTGATTACATTTCACTATATGTGCCACTGTTACATACATGTAATAATTATTTGAGAACTCATGAACAGATTAATGTCAATATGTACTTACACTTGCTGCAAATTATAAAATGAACATGTGAGCAAACGAGATGGAAATGTGCCATTAAAGTTGTTTCTAGCCAAGTTCCTGCAATAAAATCATCCCAAGTTACAAGGTTAATATTTGAATTGAATGATACTTGTCCATGATCTTGAAGTTGCATGGTAATCGAAAAAATCAAAGTAATTGCAATAACATTGATTGTGGGACCTAGACATGTTATGTAGTTATTACATGTCTGTAATTAGTGGTCCTCTGATTTTTTTTGAAGATCAAAACTCTATTAAATGGAATGTAGTTGACCCCTTGAATGTACATATGGTGTCACCTATCACAAGCTATGTAAGTGTATCTAAATTGCACTTTATTCTAAATTATTTCTAAAAGATTAGGTAGACCCAATCTTTTAAGCTTAAAATTTAAACATAATAATGGTTTTTTCCAATGTTGAGCAGTTCTCATAGGAGTACCTACTTATCTGGTCGGTTCTCATAATGAGATCGACTGTTCTCACATTTTGGGATAATCAGATTCAAAACTGAACAAAAGGTTCTCATCCAAGTGAAATCCAACTCTTGAGAACCAGGTCCATATTTTGAAAGTCAAAATATTGAAAATTGGACAAGGTCAATGATAGATCCCAGACCCAGTTTTCAAGCTTGTTGTCCACATGTCTAGGATGTAGAATAGGGGGTTTTTTTTTTCAAATTTATGAAGTACTGGTGTCAAGATGAGAATCT
>Ga0209611_10014850_pt1 | contig 10295 bp, 6 predicted proteins | sample S1TSphgellanicum_3_FD_187693 | JGI IMG/M metagenome (GOLD analysis project Ga0209611, IMG submission 187693) | Host-associated microbial communities from peat moss isolated from Minnesota, USA - S1T2_Fc - Sphagnum magellanicum MG (SPAdes) (version 2) | ecosystem: Host-associated > Plants > Peat... | reverse complement strand
CAGAATATTGATTTGTTCAGGTGTCATGCTTTGATGAAGGCGACTGCGAAAGACTACGTGAGGGATACTCAAATTCGCCTCATCCTCCGGCCAGTTATAGATGGGCTGCTTGTCCTGTTTGGGAGCGAAAGACGGATTGAAAATCATCTCACTCAAATTTTAGCCACGCTACAAGCAACATTCCCGCTAGAACAAAGTTACACGGCAGGAAATGTTCTTAATCTACTTTGTCATCTAGAAATTGATTTAAGCGGCTATGATTTTTCTCATCTAACCGTTTGGCAAGCAGATCTGCAGAATGTGAAATTGCACGATGTAAATTTTGCTTATGCCAATCTAGCTAAGTCTGTTTTTGCTGAACGCCTTGGTACTATTCATTCAGTGGCATTTTGCCCTAATAGAAAACTCTTGGCTATGGGTGATAGCAATGGTGAGATTCGCTTGTGCCAAGTTGCTGATGGCAGACTAATTCTCGCTTTGAAGAATCACACTGCTTGGATATGGTCAGTTGTCTTCAGTCCTGATGGTCAGTTGCTGGCGAGTGGCAGTGATGACCAAACAGTGAAGCTGTGGGATGTCAGCACTGGTGAATGCCTCAAAACTTTGCAAGGTCATAGTAGTGGAATCCGGTCAGTCGCCTTCAGTTCGGATAGTCGTACACTGGCAAGTGCCAGTGAGGACAAAACCGTGAGGCTATGGGATGTGGACACAGGCCACCACCTCAAAACTCTAAAGGCAAGTGGAAGTAGGATGCTCTCTGTCGCCTTTAGTCCAAATAGTCCTACGCTGGCGATTGGCAGTGATGACCAAACGATTAGGTTGTGGGATATCAACACTGACCGATGTATTAAGATTTTACAGGGGCACACTGGTTGGGTCTGGTCAGTCACCTTCAGCCCTGACGGTCATACACTGGCTAGTGGTTGTCATGACAGAACGGTTAGGCTGTGGGATGTCAGCACAGGTCAATGCATTAAGACTCTACAGGGTCATACTAACTGGGTACATTCAGTTGCCTTCGGTTTGGATGGTCAGTTGCTGGCGAGTGGTAGTGAGGATCAAACGGTGAAGCTGTGGGATGTCGGCACAGGTCAATGCCTTAAAACTTTAGAGAAAAATGGGAATAGGGTGTGGTCAGTCGCCTTTAGTTTAGATAGTCACATACTTGCTAGTGTAAATGATAACCAAACATTAAACCTGTGGGATATCAGCACTGGTCGTTGCTTCAAGACCTTGCAGGGTTATAGCAATAGGGTATGGTCAGTTGCCTTCAGCCCTCAAGGTAAGATTCTTGCCAGTTGCAGTGAGGATCAAACAGTAAGACTATGGGATACCGACACTGGTCAATGCTTCAAAACTTTGGGGGAACATAATAATAGGGTCATATCAGTTGCCTTCAGCCCTCAAGGTAAGATTCTTGCTAGTTGCAGTGAGGATCAAACAGTACGACTATGGGACGCTAGCACTGGTCAATGTCTCAAAACTTTGCGGGAACATAATAATAGGGTTTCATCAGTCACCTTCAGCCCTCAAGGTAAGATTCTTGCTAGTTGCGGTGATGACCAAACGGTAAGACTATGGGATACCGACACTGGTCAATGCCTTCAGGTTTTACAGGGTCACACGGGTTGGATATGGTCAGTCACCTTCAGCCCAGACGGTAAAACACTAGTTAGTGGTTGTCATGATCAAAAGGTGAGGTTGTGGGATGTCAGCACAGGTAGATGCCTTCAGACTCTGCCAGGTCATACTGGCTGGGTATGGTCAGTCACCTTTAGTGTGGATGGTCGCACGCTAGCTAGTGGCAGTGGTGACCACACAGTCAAGCTGTGGGATCTCAACACAGGTCAGTGCCTCAGAACTCTAGAGGGACATGCCAATTGTGTGTTCTCAGCCGCTTTCAGCCCGGATGGTCGCACCCTAGCTAGTGGCAGTAGTGACCACACAGTCAAGCTGTGGAATGTTAGCACAGGCAAATGCATAAGAACTTTGTCGGGACATACAAAGTTTGTGTTTTCGGTTGTCTATAGTCCCGACGGTCGAACCCTGGCCAGTAGCAGTGAAGATGGGACGATTAAGCTTTGGGATGTCAGTACGAGTGAGTGCCTGAAAACTCTGAGATGCAAAAGACCATACGAAGGCATGAACATCGCGGGCGTGACCGATTTGACTGAGGCAGCTATTGCCTCTTTGAGAGATTTAGGGGCGGTTGAGTATAAACAGGGCTAGTAATACAGGTGCGGCACAAATGCGTATATTTTTGAAGCAAGTGATTCCAAGTTGCAACTAGATCTACAAAATGTCATTGCAAGCGAAGTGAACCTTGCTCAGTAATAGGTCAACTTAACGATGCCACTAAATCCCACTCAAGGAGCAGGTGTTTCGGTCCGCGAAGAACGATGTTTGGCTCGTACTGTATTGCAAAGTCCGGCGAGAAGCGCAAGTTCGGTAACCGTTGGGTCAAAACCTCAAGAGCAATATGGCATTCAAGCCGTGCTAAAGATGCGCCAAGACACAAGTGATTACCTCCTCCAAAGCCAAAATGCGGCTTTTGATGTGTTCGATGAATATCAAAGCGATCTGGCTCAGTAAAATGGGTTTCATCACGATTGGCTGAGGTAAACATAAGCAGGAGGCGCGTCCTTGGCGGTAGCACTATCCCTCCGAGTTCAACTGTCTCTGTTGTGGTTCTGCACACCCCTTGTGCAGGAGATTCCATTCGCAACGTTTCTTCAACGACATTTACTGCTAAACGCAGATCCTTCTGAAGGGCAAGCCATTTGTCTGGATTACGTAACAGCAGCAGCAAGGCATTGCTAATCAATTTAGTGGTGGTTTCATGACCTGCAAAAACAAGCCCCATGATTATGTTTGCAATCTCTGGCATTGACAGCGGATACTCATCCTCTTGGAGTGCCTTCAGCAGCTTGGTGATCGTGTCATCTTGGAGTGTCTGCTGACGTTCATTGATCGTGGCAGCTATATAGTTTTGGAAGACCACGTAACCACGTGCGCATTCGACTTGTTGCTTCAAAGGCAAGTTACCCCACATCAGCATTGACCACTCATCAGACCACTGCTTGAAGAATTGTACGTCTTTACGAGGTAAGCCCAGAAAAGCAGTCATCGCTATCATAGGTAGAGGATAGGCAAATTGGGCTATTAGGTCAGCACGACCATCATCGACGAAACTGTCCACCAGTTCATGTGCGAGCGCCCGAATGCGCGGTTCTATCGCTATGATTGACTGCTGCGATAAAGCCTTACTGATAACACTCCGCAAACGCGTGTGGATGGGCGGGTCATGGTTGATCAAGGGTAAGTCTAATTGGGAACCCCGCAGTATCTCCTGCACCTCAGGGGATAAGTCGGGCGGGATCTGGATGGAATTCTTCGAGGAGAAACGGACAGGGTCTTTGATGACAGTGCAAATATCGTTGTATCGGGTAACAATCCACATGTTTACCACTGGGCTGTAGAAGACGGGCGTCTCCTGACGAGCATCGGCTAAGAAGGGATAGGGATCATCGAGCTGTGGGGATACGAACGGATTGTAATCATTCCTAATGACAGGACATTGGTTCAAAGATGTATCTAAGGACATGCTATCTCTCACTAGCTTTTACAAAGGATCAGGCTACTGTCAAAGGAACCTTTCGCTACTAAGTCAGATTCCCTCTTTGGAGCAGGACTGAGGGTGACGTTACCCCAGCGCATCACATTTGCAGAGGCGACACCAGCTGCACCATAACCATAGACGAGAACCAAGTCGTTTTCACGAATTTTGCCCAGTTGTGCAGCGTGGTACAAATTGGCCACAGTGAGTACAGGTCCAATATTTGCATATTGAGGGTAGAAGTTGAGCGTGCGCTCTGGGTTGATTCCTAGTACGCCCGTACAAAAGCTTGCAAACCAAGCAGAGGGTGTATTGAAAAGAAAAAAGTCGATTTGGTCGTAGGTTACACCTGCTGCTGCAACAGCACCCTCGCAGCACGTACGCAGAAGCGCTGCAGCGGTTTCACTTAACACCTTTTTCGCGTGCGTGGGAAGCTGTATGCGAATTTTTGGATTGCCTTGCTTGTCCTGCGTGAAATTCAAGTAAACAAGGTCATTTAAAACACTAGTATTAACCGTCTTAGTACCGAGAATTCCCTGTTTAGGTTCGAGTGAACCGACCACAAAAGCTCCTGCCCCATCGCCCAGAAACCATGATATAGTGTCGTCTTCATCGACAAAGCGAGAGTAAGTGCAAGAAGTAACAACTAAGACATTGCGATACTCTCCTGCTCGCACCAGAGCACAAGCAGACTGTAGCGCCACTGGGGTACTGCCGCACGCTCCATCAAGATTCCATGCAGCACCTTGCAGACCTAGTTTCTGCGCAAGGAAGGCGGCATTACCAAATCCAATTTGTTCAGGCCAAACTGAGGAGACGAGCATGAGATCGACATCGTTGGAAGTAAGCTTTGCCGCGTCGAGAGCATCACGAGCTGCACGTTCTTCCAGTGTTAACGAAGACTCACCTGGACCAAGGACCCACCGCTCAACAGTCCCACGAAAGGGGTCTTTGAGATATGGCAACATCTCCAAGTCAAACTCGTTACTGGGGATCGAGTCAGCCAGTGAAAACAGCTTTGCCAAGCTTTTTTGCTCGGATTGAGCAACCAGATCAGGATATTTCTCGCGGTAGTAATCGTTTGTACGTCTAATGCTCGGCAAGCTCAATGCAAGCGAGCAAATACCTACAGAATAATTCACCATGATAAATCTCCTCTCAATTATTCTTGGCACCTTGTGAAATCAGACTCTCGATCCGACCTCCAATTGGCGCAAGCCTACTCGGGTCGATGACTACGTCTACAACGAACGGACCAGTAGAGACCATCGCTTTCTCTAATGCTGCCTGGATATCAGACTCCTTTTCGACGCGGATGCCGCTGGCTCCCATACCGTAGGCAATCTTCACGAAATTCGCCTGTGGAATTTTTGCATCCATCCCCTTAAACCCCAACATTGCCACTCCTTGGTCACACATTTTGTAACATCCATCATTAAGCACAATCCAAACAGCTGGAATCTGGTAGTTTACAGCTGTGCTGATCTCGTTGTTCATAAGCATGGCACCATCTCCAACGATGGCGACGGCTTTGCCATTGCGTGCCAGCGCAGCACCCACGACACCTGTGGCGAAATGACCTAGGGACCCGAACCCTGTGCTGACTCGGTAACGACCCGGTTGAGCAAATTGCAGCATGTGATTTCCCCACGCCAGGGAGTTACCCACCTCGGTCATCACTACAGCATCGCTCCTCTCAACAATCACTCTTTGAATCACATTCATCAGTATGTCGGGTCGTACTCGACCATCCACGCTGGGATTGATTGCATGATGCTTAGGTTTCGGCAAAGACTCGATCTTTGAGTGAGCAGGACATTCCGGAAGATGCTTTAGCAGTGCCTTCACAAACTCTTCCACTTCGGACTGGATAGCAAAAGTCTCGGCAGATGGATACGCGGTTCCTGGTACTTTTGAATCGATGTCAATATGCAAAAAGCCCCGTTTGGGGATCATCTCGGGGTTCCAGAATGAGGTGAGTTCACCAAGGCGTGTTCCCAGTACCAGCGTCCGTAAAGGACGGTACTTCTGCATATATGTTAGAACCGACTCATGCCCACCAAAGCCAGTAACACCGACAAACTGAGGATGATCCTCCGGAAAAATACCTTTGCCGCGTGGAGAACACATCACCGCCGCCCCTGTTCTCTCGGCAAGTTGACGGATTTCTTTGGCAGCAAAGCGTGCACCAAAGCCTACCCAGATGGCAAACGGTCCTTCAGACAGTAACCGTGCACATTCTGAGATGGTTTCTTCACTTACGGTTGCAGGAGCAACAGAGAGAGTCATTCGTGGTAACGATGTCTTGACTGAGCTTGTTTGGATGTTGGTAGGGATACTCAAGTGTGCCACAAAGCCACCCGGTCGGGCTAAGCCTTTCGCTATCCTTCGATATATCTCTGGGAGTTCATCACTGCATTCGAGAGTGGTAGCATAGTCAAATAGCGATCCTGATGTAAAAACACCCGTACAGGGCATAGTGTAAGTACTGGTTTCCTGGCAAGCCCACCGTCCACGCTGCGATGTTGAGGTGGAAGGCGACAGGAAAATCACCTTAGCACCCTCCCAGCGTGCAGCAAACAATCCGGTCAACGCATTCGTGATCCCCGGACCTGTTGTGGTAAATACTACGACCGGGCGACCACTTGCAAAGTACGCCTCGGTAGCTGCAAAAGCTGCTCCCGCTTCGTGACGAAAATGAAGTACCTGGATTAAACTGTGTTGCAGTGTGTGCCACAGGGGTGCGATCGCACCCCCCGATACACCAAACGCATATTGCACTCCCATCTCTTCCAGCATATTGACTACCACTTCGGCTACCGAGACGGGTGCAACTTGCTGACTTGTTTTGAGGATATCCAACTGTGGGTTTGGCTGGTCATTCGCAAGTGGTGAGGGGATCAAAGATGATTCGGAAGACGAACAAATGCGAGATCTAGATCCATCTTTAAGGTGCGTGGTTTGAACAGGTGCAAACTCGCCATTGATATTGAGTTGTAACGTTTCAGCCATACTCGTGTTTAGAGGAAAGTGTTTAGCACTCATAGAGGCAAAGCAAATACATATAGGTTGACAAACCGCTTTCTTTGTGATGTGAATGTTTAGGGGATCGAAAGCTTTATTTACCGCTATATGATCAGGGTTTCACCAGATGTGGATCATGGTTAGCCCCAGTAGGATTGGATACTTGCTCACCCTCATCCTACTGTCTGGCAGATATCTATAGCAATCCTAAATGAATTACAAACGGCACACTCGCTAAGCCTTTTATTTACAAGCCTTTCAGATTGTTTCTATTTATATCTCAAATAGGATTGCTATATAACTCTTGGATTGAACAATATTGAACAATGTGGATAACGATAAGACATTTAATCAGGGATCAGTAACGCTCTCTTCAACTAAATGCTGGGCTGCAGACTCAATCTGCAACGGGAAGAGGGGATGCCAAGCTAATGTAGAGGAATTCAGCATTTCGCACCATTGCTTATTGGTCATTTCACGGTATCCTCGTCAACTTGGTTTATTGACAGGTGACTGTTACAATTGAGTCTCCTCGCTTTGCAAAACTTTAGCAACTCAAGATAACAAACTTAAGAAAAAGTTAGTTTTTTTCGCTGTGACATCCTCTAGGCGCTCTCACGCTAGAAGAGTCGGGCTGGCTTAAAAATAGACAAGGAGACAACGGGAGGAATATTTTCATGCCTGGGGTGGTTTGCAGTTCATCGGGACTAGACAAACAAAGCCTCGAAGTTCCCTAGGTTGAGACACCCAACCTAGTACAGCACGGCGGAAATAAACCACCCATTTCAAACAGGCAAAAGCCTTGATATATAATACTTTTGACTTTTGACTTCCGCCTTGCGGTACTAGGGACTTCTCTCCGCCTAAATCAGCGATCTGGTGATAAGTAATCGGACAGAAATAATTACACATTAGGTTCTAGGCTGGATAAGGTTTTCAGGTCAAAGTTTGTGTAATTAATTTTGTCTTACTACTTACCATAACTAATAAAGTTAGCAAAACCTGATATTTACACTTTCTATTTGCTGAAAGTCTTTTCCTGTCTAACTTTGCGTAACTTTCAACAAAAGAACTTAAGCTTTTTTCCTTAACGTTTCTATCGTAACTTGCTTTAAACATGCTTATAAATAGAGAATTGTCTTAACTTGAATTGAGCTAAACACCTGCTCTTCGGGTGATCAATTACTCTCTTACCACGTTTCACATCCCCCGGCTGAAGCACGGGGGCTTTCTCCGTAATCTATCGCTCTTTCATCACTTTCGCTAAATGATATTTGAAACCCTATTTTTAGGTTAGTCCGCCTAGGCGGACTAGGTCTATGTAGCCACGACTTGCGGTCGCTTCAAATATTCTCTCGCTAGATTGATAAAAGAGCGCTATGCACGTCGTATCTCTAAATTCAGGACAACAATGTTTTTGTTCACCGATTTCCTCCTAGTACAGCGAGATAGAAATAACCCGCCAGTTAGAAACAGGTTAAAACCTAGTTTATATCTGTATTTTTCTCTTCTGACTCCTTGTACTGGTATAAATCCCACAATTCACACAAGTTGAACTTGTTCCGTAACAAGAAATAAAACTCAACATATAGATAACGGTTGAATAGATCATTTCTCAAACTTTTGCCCGTCTATGTTGATATTTCCTCGGATATTAGCAAATTTTGGCAAAACCTCACTTGTCTTTCAAAGGACTAACATTGTTTGGAGACAAGCTTGCCATAGCCCACCATTCACCTCGTACCCTACCCTTACAGTGGCTGAGTAGGGGCTTCTATCGATTTGAGCTAAATAGGGTGCTATCTGAGTACTACAACATTACACTTACACTAAGACTCTACTGAGAGGCTTAATATAATGACGAGGCAAACCAACTACTACTATAATCTGTCAGCAAATTATTCAAAGCCAGGGCTAGTTTCCTATGAACTAGCGGTGAAGCTGATTGAGGATGCGCAGAGATACATCTCTCTACGTGAAGAAATATTACCTGAAATAACTCCGGAATACAGCTTAGCGCAAATAGAACAAGAAAACAAACATTGGTGGCCAACCCACTGTGAAGCGCTGCGACAAGGACGGGGAGATATTTTAGCAGGTGAGTACGCCAATAATCTGGTCTATTTCTGTGCTGATGGACCTTTCTATGGCAGAACTGCCGCGACAGATAGAGAAGTCAATTGGTGGGCAATTCTTGCTCAACCAAATGTAACAATGGCTTGGCCAATTGTTATGTTTAATGATGAAGCCCTTTACAGTGAATGGCATTGTTTTGACGATGCAACGAAGGAAGTCATCGCCAAAGGAAACGAAACTGTGCTTCGACGTGGGCACAGAGGTGCATGCTACCTAAAATCCAAGCAACTTCACTTTTATCGCGATGTTTTTGCCTCGGAGGAGTTGCTGCATTGGATTAGGCGTTAACATCCAAATCCTAATGTTGACTGTTGACTGTTAACAGTCAACAGTCAACAAGCTTAAAAAAGCACCCATTATTTCTTGGAGTTCCCTGACAAACCTAAAGCTAAAACATAACAGAGAAATCTTCGCTCTAAGAAATATCTGCTTTCTACTCAAATTCAGGTGCATCTGATAGGAAGTACAGCCTATTTAACCCTAACAATGGGAGTAATGTGATGGACTCTAATTACTTACTTAATGGGATCGACTCCTATAACGTTAATATCGCTATTGATACGGGGATACTAACAAGGTTTGAAAAGTTCTTACTTCAGTCTCAACCTTTGCTGAGCAATGTCTTCCGCTTTATCGAGACTAATTATCAACAATCCATTAGTCTTCGGGAGGTAGCTGAGGCGGTCGGTCGTTCGCCTGCCTACCTCACTGACCTTGTCAGGCGAGAAACCGGGAAGACCGTGCTGAATTGGATTATCGAGCGACGCATGGCAGAGGCGCGACGGTTGCTCCTCGAAACTGAACATTCGGTGGAGTGGATTGCTGAAGCAGTGGGCTATTTCGATAGACGCCATTTCAGCCGTCAGTTTCTCCGGTTCCACGACGCAACACCGCACACTTGGCGAAGGGCAAATCAAAGCAAGAGCATTCCACTATGGCAGATAGATACACAAAAGTCAACAGAAAACAATTTAATCAACCAGAAAGCCACAACAGTAACTGCTACAGAAGCTCAACGACTACAAGCTTGTGTGCAAGAAATTGCTGCAATTCTTAACAACAATAGTGTTGCGGGTGAAGAACTAATCTTAGAAGGCGAAAATGGCTCTGTTGCAAAAACAGGCGATGGTTCGATCAAAATAACCCTAGTGTCAATTGCCGAATCGTGTCGCAATTAGATTCTTATCTGTCAAAAGTGAGTGAAGAAGGCATTCGTCAGGAGGCAGCTATGCTGCTATGTTGCACAGTCTGGGTTTGAAGCCCAGACTGATTGCGAGTTACCAAATCAGAGACGTGCTGCTGGGTCATTTTGTCATGCGTTAGTCTAAACTCCAGAATTAAAGTATAAGTCAATTACTCCCTTCCCGTTACAAAATTACAGCCCTCCGGGCAAGGCAGAAGGCAGAAGATCAATGTGATGGTTTATACCTAAAATGGAAAGCATAGCTGTCCTGCCTTGCCCAAAACGGGTCAAAGCCCACGGATTTATCCGTTACAGAAAACGGTTAGCTGTTGCGAG
>Ga0209611_10014846_pt1 | contig 10297 bp, 10 predicted proteins | sample S1TSphgellanicum_3_FD_187693 | JGI IMG/M metagenome (GOLD analysis project Ga0209611, IMG submission 187693) | Host-associated microbial communities from peat moss isolated from Minnesota, USA - S1T2_Fc - Sphagnum magellanicum MG (SPAdes) (version 2) | ecosystem: Host-associated > Plants > Peat... | reverse complement strand
AGTTGAGCAAGTGCGTTCATCACGTACCCCCAATCCAGTAGATGGCCTGTTGGGCAAAACGCCCCCTTGGGCCAAGGCGTGCGCACATAGGGCCCCCACCCCCCCCATGCAAGCGAAATTTTCGTGCAAGACCGAGAAGATTCAAAAGCGTGGCGGCGAATGCTACGTTAGTGCGTGTCATAGCTGGCGAATGCCGCCGGCACAGCACGCGCCGCGACCGCTTCGCGGCCGGAACGGGGCAGGTCGGCCAGCGCCCGTATGGGCAGCGTCGACAGTGCCTGGAACAGTTCCGCTCGCGGTCCGGCACTCAAACGCGTCGCATCGCCGCCCTGCATTTGCTGCAACAATGCCATGTCCCCAGCTTGCGACGCCGCGCTGGCCAGGCGCAAGACGAGATCCTGCTGCGCATCCGTCAGCGGTCCGCTCGTGGGGAGGCTGGCACGTGCCAAGTGCTGCAACACGCCTTCCGCGCGGGGCCAGTCCTTCCGCTTCTCAAGCAGTTGCGCCTGCACCTCCAGCGCCTCCTGGCTGTCCTGCCCAGCCAGCACGGACAACGCCGCATCGTCCGCGCCATCCAGGGACAGCGCGCGCGCCTGGAGCACCGCCCGATGCGCGGTGACCGAAGCTGGCAGCCCGGCCGCATCCGACGCTGCCAACACCGCGTGGGCTCCCGCCGAGTCGCCCTGTTCCAGCCGCAGCGCCGCCAGCCTGGCCCCCAGAATGGCCTTCGCTTCCGGCGCTTCCGTCGCCGCCATCAGCTTGGCCAGGAGGGGGTCGGCGCGCTGCGGCAAGTCCAAGGCCAGCAGCTTCTCCACCAGGATGGGCGCGAGCGTTGCGCTGGCGTCCTTCTCCGCCAAAAGGTTGGAATTCTCATCAACCAGCGCAACCAGATCGAGGGGAGCCAGGTGCGCCGCGTCGCTGGACGAGAGCAGGTTTGTAATCACCTGGCGCTCCAACGCGCGCACACGGTCGCGCACGTCCGGGTAAAGCGCGTCCGTCTCACGCAACAATGACAAGGCAGATCGCCAAGCGCCGGCCTGGCCGCGAAGCGCTGCAATCCGCAGTCGCTGATCCGCTTCCAGTGCGTCATCGCGCCACGCATACAGATGCCGGTCCAACGCGGCGGCCGCGGCGGCCGCGGTGATCTTGCCGGACGCCAGGCGCAACTCCACCGCGTCGCGTAATGAAGACGCCGCCACCTTGCGGTCGCGCCCGTTGCCAAGGCGATCCAGTAACGCCAGCGCCTGGTCGGTCTTGCCAGCCATCTGCAGCGCGCGTGCCCGCTGCGGGTCCAACATGGAAGCTGGTACCCGTGCCAGTAACGCCTCCGCAGCCATCGGCTGGCCGCCTTTGAGCATGATATCGGCCGCCAGCGGCAGCAACCGGCGCCTCAACGGCTCGGGGTACGCCAGCAGCAACCGCCACGTATTCGCCACGGTCGCCGCCGCCTTACCATCAACCCCTGGCTGAACAATCGCCCGCCAAAGGGCGGTTTCGTCGGATGCGCCGAGTGCCGGCGCCCCAAGTGCCGCGCCGTCGCCGCGGCCGGCCAGCCAATCGGCCATGCCCAGGAGACCCAGAGCATCCGCGTTCGCGGCCTGGCCCGGATCGTCCTGCATCGCGACACGCAACAGCCCGCCGGCCTCGCGATTGAGGCCCAGCGCAATCATGTCCTGCGCAGTCCGCAACCGCGGGGCGAAGCGGCCGAGCTTGGCGGCCGCGGCCGCGGCCGCCTCATCGCTCAGCAGGCGCGCCCGTCGCGTGACCAGCGGCAACGGTGTCAAATCGAAATGGCGGGTCAGGCTCCCCGCATCGGCCATGGCCTGTTCCGCCTCGCTCCCCAACACCGCGGCAAGCTTCGGCCCGGTTGCGGCCGCCAGGGAAAATCCTTTCTTCAGGGCGCGCAACGACAAGCGATCGCTTTCGGCGGCCACCAACACGCCAGACCAGCTCGGCAGGAGCGAAAATTCCGGGCTTGCATGCGGCACCGGCAACGCGGGCCCCTCGGCGCGTACGGTACCCACCAACAGGCGGCCCCCCGTTACGGGATCATCCATCACGAGCGTAGCGGCTGCCTGCGGTATTTCGATGCCGATGACGCCGCCTTTGATGTCGATATGCGCAGCGTCAACCGGTCCTGATTGTGGAACGACGGCGACCAGCCAGCCGTCGGCCCGCCGGCGCAGGCTCAAGCGCTTGCCTGGCGCGAGCCGCATGGCGAAATGCGTTGCCGCCGGCAGAAGCGTGATGCGCGCGCTGCCAAACACCGGATCATCCTTCAATTGAACCGTATCGACAGGCTTGCCATCGTCGAATATGACATGTGCGAGGCCGCCCCGCGAAAAGGCCGCCGCGCCGACATTGCGATCGAAGGGTATCAGGATGGCGTCCTGCCCGCCCGCCTGCTCCACGGGAACCCTGGCCGCCACCAAACCATCTGTTGCGATCGCGTCCGGCGCCGCTGCGGCCGATGAAGTGGTCGGCGCGTCCAGCGGCGTGGCGATGACAGGAGACGGCGCCGCGTCCCGCGCCTCGTTGGTGGTTACCGCAGCGCTCGAAGCCACCTGACTGGAAGATGCCGGACTGGTAGGTGCCGGACTGGTAGGCGCCGAACTGGTAGGCGCCGGAGTGGAAGGTTGGGCGCCGTTTTGCGCCAAGTTGGATAATGTCTTGAGCGGTAGCTGGGGTGGCCCGTTTTTTGGTGCGACGCCATCCGGCTTGGCGGGCGCGGCCGGCGGCACCGGTGGCGCATCGAGATGCGCCGTGCCACCCATCGCCCGCACGCGCACCGGCGGCGCCTTGCCGGCGTACACATCGACGACAATTCTGCCGGCGCCTTGCCAAAGCACGGGATGGCTGTCGGGTGCCAATGTCAGCCGAGCTTCGTTGTTGCCGCCGCCGATCGACGTCACGTTCAGGGTGGTGCGCAGCGAGTCCGGAACATCCCCGGCGCCAGGCATGGACAAAGTGAGGGTATTGTCATCGTTTTGCGCCATTTGAGCGACGACGCCGCGCGGCACCACAAAGACGACGCGACCATAGGTGCCGTGGGTGCCGACGCGCACAATGACTTTGCCCGGTGATGAAACGGCGGCGGAAGCGGTGGCCGGTGCCGGCGCGGCATCGGCCGCATGCGAATGCGCGAGCATTGCCGCGAGCATGAGCGAGGTGACGCGCAAGCGTGGAATGATGGGAGCCTGGTGCATCAATCGAAACTCGCCAACAGCGCATCGATGTCGGATTGACCCATGGCCGCCGCCGGCAATTGCGGTCCGTTCATCAGCGACGCGGGATCGTTTATGTCGGGGCCGACGCACTCCGAGGCGGCAGGCGGAAGGGCGCCGCCCATTTGATCGCGGCTGAACACCGCGATGATGTGAGCGACCTTTGATTCGATTGCCTTCAGCGTGGCCACGACCTTGGTAATGCGCTGGCCGGTGATGTCCTGAAAGCTGCACGCCTCATAGACGCGGGTCGTGACGTCCTGCACCACCTGCCCCGCGGCGCCGGTCAGGGTGGGACCCAACTCATCGAGCTTTTCGCAACATTCCAGGATAATGTTGGTCGCAACCGCGGTGTGGGCAACAATTGCATCAAGTTCGTCGGTCGCCGACGGAATATGGCTGTCGTTGATGTCGTCGGCCTGCAATGCGGCAATTTCCGCCCGCGCGGCGGCGAGCGTCTGCGCCAGTTCCTCGACCTCCGACAATAATGCCGTGTCGTTGGCAGAAAGATCGCCGCGCATGCTGCTGAGCACCGCCCGCACCACGTCGGCGACCATTTCCGGATCGCTTTCCGGATAGCGCGCCCCGAGTTGGGCTAGGCGCTGCGGCAACTGGGCCGGTTCAAGCATGCGCCAGAACCTTCTCAATCTTTTCGCGCAACGTCTCGGCGTTGAACGGCTTGACGATGTAATTCGAAACGCCGGCCTGCTTGGCCGCCACCACGTTTTCGGTCTTGCTCTCGGCGGTGATCATTATGAAAGGCAACGTCTTAAGACGCGCGTCCTGCCTGACCTCCTGGAGCAACTCCAGGCCACTCATCGGCACCATGTTCCAGTCGCTGATGACAAGACCGAAATTGCCGGCCTTCAGCTTGGCCAGCGCCTCACCGCCGTCCGCCGCCTCCTCGACATTGTTGAAATCGATCTGCTTGAGCAGGTTGCGGATGATCCGCAGCATGGTTTTGTAATCATCAACGATCAGGACATTCATGTTTTTGTCGACGGCCATTTCGGTTCTCAGCCTTTCGGATTGGGCGCGATGGGGGAAGGTTTGTCGCCGGCTTGGATGGTTGCCGGCGGTTCGCCGGATGGCGTCACGGAACGGGTGCGCAGTTCCGCCAGCATCTGGGTGGCAAGCCGCGCGCGCTCGGGCTGCATTGCGGCCAGGATCGGCGCCGCCTTTCGCTCGGACATGCGGTCGAGCACGCCGAGCAATACCTGCATGTCCAACGCATCAAAAATCGTTGCCGCATCACGCGGCTTCATTGTTTCGTAGATATGGACAAGGCTGATCCAGTTGGCGTTGTCATGCGACTGCCGCGCCGCCTCCAGCGCTTCCAGCTTGGCTTGCAGGGCGTTCAATTCGGCAACCCGTGCCGCAAGCTTTGTTTCCGCCGCCGCCATGACGGCGTCACGTTGTTCCTGCGCGCGATCGCGTGTGTCGAGCATGTCACGGCGATGGCGCAAATCCAGCAAGAGGCTTCGCTCGGCATCGCTCACGGGCGGGGGCTGCGGCGCTATCGTGGAGGGAGATGCGACGATGCCGGCTGCGGGGACGACCGCGTGTGGGGCGGTGGCCACGGCAGGTGCGGCGGCGACGGCAGGTGAGGACGCGGCGTTCGAGGTTTCGCCGGCAGCCTGCGGCGCGGCCGCGGACCCTGCCGCCTCGGCCGCCTCGGCACTGCCGGCGGTGGCAGCGCGCAGCAAACCAACCGCTTTCAACGTCAGCAGCAGGGCCATCACGATGATTGTCGCCGGCAGCACGCGCGGACGTGGATAGGTCATGGCCATGTCAGCGGGCCGCCCGGAGGGCGCGTAGCAGGTCGCGCTCGGCCTCGCTGCGCAATTTCTGACCGCCCGGCGCGTCCGAGTCGGCCGACGCGGTAAAACCGACCATTCCGGACTGGGTCGCGGCGACGCTCTGGCCGCGCCCGGCGGACAAATGTGTCGTGCCCAGATGCGGCGGCTGCCCCACCAGCGCGACCTGGTCGCCGGCCATGCGGGCCGACCGCACCGCGCTCTCAAGCCGTTCAGCCAGCCGTTCGCCGCGCTCGCTCAAGAAGGCCAGGTCGTCACGCAGGCGCTGTGCCTGTTCGATCTGGCGCGCGATTTGCCGCCCCGCGCCGTCGGTTGCCGTCCGAAGCCGCTCCACCCCGGCTTCCGCCTGTCGCGTGCTGTCGTTGAAACTAGCCACCAGATCCTCCAGCACCGCCCGGTCGCGCTTCAGCACGCCCAAAGCGCGCTCCAGCCGCACAGCGTGGAACAGCGTGACCGCGAGAAGCAGGACCAGCGCGCATTCCACTAGAAGCTGTGCATCACCCATTCTGCGCCTCGTGCGTTGCCGGAAGGTTAATGTGGCGAGGCCGCAACATCATCGCTCGCCGCCGGGGCCGATGTTGCCGCCGCCTATATTTCCGCCTAGGGGCACGCCGCACAGCAGCGGCGTGTCGATGCGTACCGCCACGCGATTCTTGCGCCGGCCCACATGGCCGTCGAACAGGTGCACGGTACCGCAACGTATTTGCACCGGGCCGCCGGCGACGGCGTTCAGCACGATGCGGTCGCCGGGCCGCAATTCAGTGACATCGCACAGCCGCATGACCTGCTCGTCCAGCACCACGTCCAACGCGATATCCGTGCTCCACAACTCCTCCGCCAAATGGGTTTCCCAAATCGAATCGCGGCCGAACTTCTCGCCCATGAATTGTTGCAGCAACAACTCGCGCACCGGCTCCAGCGTGGCATAAGGCAGCAGCAATTCCATGCGGCCGCCGCGATCCTCCATGTCGATCCGTAGCCGCCCAAGCACCGCGGCATTCGACAGCCGGCTGATGGTGGCGAACCGCGGATTGACCTCCAGGCGTTCGAAACGGAACGTTACCGGACACAACGGATCGAAGCTCGCCGACAGGTCGGCCAGCACAACATGGATCAGCCGTTCCACCAGGGTACGCTCGATGGTGGTGTAGGGGCGCCCTTCGATGCGCATGGCGGCGGTGCCGCGGCGGCCGCCCAGCAGCACATCCACGATGGAATAGATCATCGCCGAATCGATGACCATGAGACCGTAATTGTCCCACTCCTCCGCCTTGAAGACTGCCAGCATGGCAGGCAGCGGAATGGAATTCAGGTAATCCCCGAAGCGCAGCGAAATGATGTTGTCGATCGACACCTCGACATTGTCGCTGGTGAAATTGCGCAGCGACGTGGACATGATGCGGACCAGCCGGTCGAACACAATTTCCAGCATCGGAAGGCGTTCGTAGCTGATCAGCCCGCTGGAAATGATGCGCTGCATACCGCTGACCGCCTCGCCTCCGGCGGGGCCTTCGTCGAAGCCGAGCAGACTATCGATTTCGGCCTGGTTGAGGACGCGCGCGGGTTGCGCGGGCTCGCTGCTTTCGGCCTCGCTGTCGAGGTCCGCGCCCCAGGCGGCAGCCAGGTCGTCGTCTTCGTCCGACATTGTCATTGCACGATCAATTCTTCGAACAGCACGTCCGTCACATGCGCGGGCGCCACCGCCACGGCGGCGCGGCTGAGCAATTCTTCACGCAGCCGGTAGGTGCCTTCCGACCCGCGCAACTCCTCCGGCCGCATGTCGCGCAAGTAGGTTTGGAACAGATCCAGGATGCGGGGCATGGCGGCGGTGACGGGTGCGGTATCCTCGGGCCCGCCCAGTTCCAGTTTGGCGTGCAGTTTGAGATAGGTCTGGCGGCGGCCGGGCACGTTCAGGTTGGTGAGAATTTCGGGGACGTCGAGATAGGTGGCCGGCGCGGCCTTTGGCGGCCCGCTGGTCAGTTCGGCGCTCGCGGCATTGGCGGGCTTGATGGGTTTCTTGCCCATGCCGAGCATGCCGGGGAGAATGCCGGAAAACCAAAGGCCGGCGACAATCGCCAGCAACACCACTGGCACCGCCAGCAGAATCAGCTTCTTGCCGCCCTTTTTGGTGGGCGGGGCCTCGCTTCCAGCAGCCTCCTTGTGCGCGCTCATGCCCGTTGCTCTGGTTGTGTGTGCCGGGCGGCGATAGTGGCGGGGGGCGGTTAACGGTTGAAGAAGGGATGCTCTTTTTCAAAAGGAACCAGATGACTTTTGTTCTTCGTTTTGCAATTTTAATAAAACAAAAGTTTATTGTTTCTTTGTTTCAAAAAAGAAATGCTTCCCTGCTTGCTTAGTCGCTACTGGTGGCTTGGCGCAACAATTCATCCGGGCTTAAGCCTTTGGCGCGTAAAGTACGGATTGGAACGGCACCGTCGCGCTTACTGAGGCGGGCGCCGGTGGGGCCGGTGAGCAGGGGGTGATGGGCGTAGGCGGGTGTGGGCCAATGCATCAGATGTTGTAGCAGCACATGGAGATGCGTTGCGGGTTTCAGATCGTGCGCCCTGGTGACCAGGGTGACGCCTTGCAAGGCGTCGTCGTGGGTGACGCAGAGGTGGTAGCTGGCCGGCACGTCGCGGCGGCCTAGCACGACGTCGCCGAAGGGGGCGGGGTTGGCTTCAATCCAGCCCTCTGCCAGCTCGAAAAAGCGCAGATCGCCGGCGCCGGCCAGGGCGGATTGCATGTCGAGGCGCCAAGCGTGCGGGGCGCCCGCGGCCAGCTTTTCGGCGCAGAGGGATCGCGGCAATTGCCGGCAGGTGCCGGGGTAAAGCGCGGCGGCGGGGAAATCGGCTTCGGCAGGGTGAGGGGCGGCGGCGGCGGCGGCCACCTCGCGCGCGATGTCGGCGCGGGAACAGAAGCAGCGATAGGCGAGACCCCGGGCCGCCAGATCTTCGAGAGCGGCGCGATATTCGGGTAGATGTTCGGACTGCACGCGAACCGGTTCGTCCGACACGAAACCGAGCCACGCCAAATCCTCCAGGGCCGCGGCGGCGTAGGCGGGGCGGCAGCGCTGCGGGTCGATATCCTCCAGGCGGAGCAGGAAGCGGCCGTCCGACTGGCGGGCGGCTTGCCAGGCGGCGGACGCGGCGTAAACGTGTCCGAGATGCAGGTAGCCGGTGGGGCTGGGGGCGAAGCGGGTTACGACCTGCTTGCAAGAACGCTCCGCAAGCCCTTCAATCATGACAGGAATATGAAACGCAGGACGCCGCCTTGCGGTGCTGCGAACCGTTTGCCATAAAGCGCGCGGTTCTCGGCGGCGCGCAGTTCCCGGCGAGTCGCCCCTTGGGCTTGGTTTCGGCGTCGACCGTCGCCGTCGCTTCGGCTGTGGTTTCCCTGGGGGAGCTTGCCTGGAATAACGCCGCATTATCCTGCGGTGGTGCGACGCCGCCCATGAAGGAGCGGTGTTCTTGCCCGACGGCGGACAACATTTTCCTGCCCTTGTCCTGAACGCGGATTTTCGGCCGCTCTCGTATTTTCCGCTCTCCGTGTGGGCCTGGCAGGACGCCATCAAGGCGGTGTTCCTGGACCGCGTTTCGGTGTTGTCCGAATATGACGTCGAGGTGCACTCGCCCAGCCTGGCGATCCGGCTGCCGAGCGTGATTGCGCTGAAAGACTATATCCCGGCGTCGCGCAAGCCGGCCTTTACGCGGTTCAACGTGTTTCTGCGCGACGGGTTTTCCTGCCAGTATTGCGGCGATCGCTACCCGACGCATGAGCTGACGTTCGATCACGTGGTGCCGCGCAGCCGCGGCGGGCGGACGACGTGGGAAAACGTGGTGACCGCGTGCGCCTGCTGCAATTTGCGCAAGGGCAGCAAGCTGCCGCGCGAGTGTCATATGTTCCCGCGGCTGAAGCCGTGCCAGCCCAGCACGTGGGAGCTGCAGGAGAATGGTCGCGCCTTCCCGCCGAATTACCTGCACACGAGTTGGCGCGACTATCTCTACTGGGATAGCGAACTGGAGAGCTGACAGTCAGGTTCAACGCGGGTTTGTATCAGGCGGCGGCTTTCCGTGGAGGTTTTCAGTTTTGAAACCGGAAAGGGTTGGAGTACTCCAACCCTTTCCGGTTTCGAACTGAGCTGATGGGGGGGGCACACTTGTGTGGTTGGTTTCCCGCGGTGGTGACGCGCACAGTTGCACATGGTGGTGGCGCTAGGCAAGTTTTCCTGCACCTTGCGGCCGGGGAAGGCTCGCCATCATCGATCGAAAACCAGAAGCGTCGACGTGGCGCTTGCACACAGGCGCCCTTGACCGTCGGTTAGCCTTCCCTCCGCGAAAGCCGCACGGCGGCCGATCGAGACGACCTTGCCTTCGGCGCGGACGGTACCGCTGTCCTTGGTCAGCGGACGATGATAGGCGATTTTCAGTTCCAGCGTGGTGTAGGCCTGGGCGGCGCCGAGTTTGGAATGAACCGCGCAACCCAGGGCGGAATCGAGCAGCGTGGCCGCGTAGCCGCCATGCACGCTGCCCAGCGGGTTGTAGACGCTTTCGTCCGGATCGCCTTCGAACACCACGCGGCCGGGTTCAACGTCCACCGGCCGGATATTGAGCAATTTGACGATGCCCTCATATCGCGTGGCACCGGAAAATATGTGACGCAATTCATCCAGGCCCGACGGCGCTGGAGACGACGGGCGGGTGTTTTCCGTAGCACTCACAGTCGATTTTCCTTCACGTGGCGTGGGGTTGCCGTCAATGCGCCGGTGCCGCGGGCTGCGGGCCGACCGGGACGGGGCGCATGAACGGCACAAGCAGAGTTGCCAAGGCAAAGGCGATCATGATGGCGCGGAACGCGTCCGCATAGGCCAAGGTTGAGGCCTCGCGATACGCCAATTGCCAGAGCTGCTTGAGTGTCGCCGCATGCGTATCGAGACCACCCGCCGTGCCGAAGCCGTGACGGCGCGCATCAACGGCGGCGACCAGCCGGGTCATGGCACCGTTCGCCGGCGTCAGATTCGAGGCGATCATCAGGAAATGCGTGTTGGTTGCGGTGTTCATGATGGCGGCGCTGGCCGCGATGCCGACCGCGCCACCGAGGTTGCGCATCATGTTGAACAATCCGCTTGCATATTTGAGCCGCTCGGGCGGCAGGCTGCCAAGGCCGAGATTGACGCTGGGGGCGACGGCGAACACTTGCGGAAATCCGCGCAGCACTTGCGGCAACAGGAATTCGGCGCCGCCCCATTCGCTGGTCACGAAA
>Ga0209611_10014845_pt1 | contig 10298 bp, 8 predicted proteins | sample S1TSphgellanicum_3_FD_187693 | JGI IMG/M metagenome (GOLD analysis project Ga0209611, IMG submission 187693) | Host-associated microbial communities from peat moss isolated from Minnesota, USA - S1T2_Fc - Sphagnum magellanicum MG (SPAdes) (version 2) | ecosystem: Host-associated > Plants > Peat... | reverse complement strand
ATAACAAAGCAAGATCATTCTATGTTAGAAACCTTGCTCATTCCAAAACTCATTCTGATGAGCAAGATCATTCCCCCCCCCCACCCCGCCCCCCAAAGCATGTCACTAAGTATAAATTGACATGATTTTATTAATACAAAATTTCCTGTGATAGTTGATGGGTATCATGAAAAAAACTGACACAAGGCATTTTGGAAAACAGAATGCCCATGCATGCAGGTGTGTCCCTTTCAAAAATGCCCCACAAAATTTTACACTATATAAGCATATCTCCAAATACACTAAGAAAAATCTTGGAGGTTTTATGGATTTTGTAATAGTATGGTTGCGACTTTCCTTTAGCAACTAAATTTGTGTAAAGGAAATTTGTCTTCGATTGCTTTGGAACTCATGTGGAACTTTGAACATGAAAATACAAAATATCACTAATATCCATCAATTTCCCTCCTACAAATTGGGAGGGATATATTGTGCCCACTCCTCAAGGATTGGAGGGAAATTATGCCTCCTTTTAGACGTAAGAACCCTCCCACTATTGAGGAGTAGGCATAAGAACCCTCCCATTCATACAAATTGTGATCTACATAGGTTTGGTTCATGATAAATTTTGCCTTGTGCTTTACAAAGGGTAAAGCCCTAGGGTGTGGGACATTCCCAAAATGTGAGGCGGAACTCGGTTATCGCCTTGTCCCAGGTCCCTTATCATGAGAATGCCCCCACCCTGGGCTTTACCCTACACCTAATGCCCACAAAGGTGGGCAATTACATTTTTGTAAAGCCCACTGGCTGTTTACACCAGGTAAGGCTCTCTCTAGGTACATTTAAAAAAACCTCCAAGGAAAAAGGAGCCCCCTGACGTCTACCTTGGCATTTGGGACAAACCGGTGGCGCCGTTTCATCCCTATTCTGGTCTCGTCAATGAGGTCCCCTCATGGCTACCGTAGCCTTAGGTCAGTTTCCACATTGACCAAAACGAATAATTATTTTTCAAAAACGAATTCATTTTTTTAATTTTGAAATTATTATTTTTTCCATCATTTACTATTATAGTGTGATATGAGTAATGAAATTATTCACAGTATAGCTTATGATAATTATCATAATGATGATTTTCAACGTCTCAATTTCATATTTTCACAGAATTTCATTTCCCAATTTTGAGGATTATTTAATGATGAAACTGACCTCAGGGTAAAGTATCTTGAAATCGGCCACCCCAACCTTCTTTTACTGGAGTAATCTTGCCAGAATGTGAAATAATTTTTTTTTTAAATCCATAAAAAAAGTGAGGTTTTCAATCGCCAGAAATGAGGGGAAAAAAGTAAAAATTGCGAGATTTATGCATTTGGTTGTCATTGTGCAGCAAACACATAGAAAAATGATTAAAGATTTGTGCTTTATTTCTGGTTTAAAGCCTGATTTGGCTAAATCTTCCTAGGAATAATCACCCCCTTTTAAAAAATCTTCCAACAAAGAATCCCCACTTTGGCTGCAAACAAAAATTCCTTAAAAAGACACTGAGATTCTGGGATTTGGGCTAGTGGAGTCGGACTCAGCAGTCAGGACCATTGTACCATAGTACATGGTCATGGGAGGACTCTCCATGGTACTCAAGACGTTAGTTATGATCATGACAACATGACAAGATCATGAATTCCATCATGCACATAATGGAAAGTCACAACCTTGAAACCATGACATGACTGAAAGGGAGAGATTTGAACCAAATGCTTTCTTCTATTTCCTGATTTTGTGATGTAGCTGAAGTCGTGATCAATCTATAATGGTGCATTCACACTTGATGTTAAGTCAGTGTTAAATGAAAATCTAGGTGACATCCTAGGTGGCACCCAATGTTAAATGGACGGTATTTTAAATTTAAGTGAATGCTAGCTTAACATAGAATGATCATGGTAAGTGGGTTTAAGTCCTAAATGACTAGCGTGGTGTTACGCGACTCCACACTAAAGTGCCTAACATCAAGTGTGAATGCACCTAAGACGATTTAGCCCCCAAACCTGTAAAAGCAAAATATGAAAGTGGAAATATTAATCATCCTTTTGTGTTGTTTTGCTACCAACTAAAACTTAATACTTTTTACAGGAAGTAGGATACAGCTATTTTTTTACTGGTGATATATTGCCAAAAAGTGGAATAAAAAATGAAAAAGTTGAACAACGACTGACTTTGGAGTGAAGGACCCAAAAAAGAAAGTAAAAATTGCCACATTCATATATGTGGTTTTCATTGTGCAGCCAAAACATATGGAAGGATGATTAAAGATTTGTACTTTATTTCAGGTTTATAGCCAGATTTGGCTAAATCTTCCTAGGGATGATCATCAATTGTTTTACATTTTTCAATGAGTGGCAGCCACTTTAGCTAGGAACACAAATTTGTGACAAAAAACACTGGTAGGATATGGACCAGTCATTTTTTTTTCATTTTTTAAGTGTTGCAGTACGGGCTACTATCCCCACACAGATTCAGTCATAATTCGCCTAACTGACGATACTTTTCTCCAGGAGCATTAAAAGTGTAGCCAGTATGCATACTTGTGGCCACTCACTCCTCAAAAAGGGGCGCAATCTGGCCAATTGATTTCAAGAAAAAAGGGGGTTTTCGCCAGAAAAGTTTGGGAGTGTCAACTTTTGGGGATTGTTCGCCCAAAAAAAAAGGCTGATATGGACTAAGTTTACCAGACCTAACCAGAGTTCTGTACCTTGGTAACCTGATCAGCACGTGGATGCATGATAGAATCTATCTGGATAGAGGGTCACTTTTCATCAATAAATAGAATGATATACAGGCAACTTAATATGAGATACAAGTTGGAGGATCTCCAATGAGGAAGTGACACGTCAGCAAGACAGCCCATTAAAGGTCGTAATAGTACCATGTGGCATGTACAGCTCCTAGTGGCTACAGGTACAGTAATCCCTGGTACTTTAGTGAGCAACGGTTCAAACTTCAATAGTCATTGGAGGTCAAGTAGCTAGGGCCAGTAGGGAAATTCTGTTCTGGATTGGCTGTTAACTGTAGAAGCCAGAAAAATGGCGCAAGAACCAACCACAATATGGGGGGATAATAATAGAAAACATGGCATTAAAAAACGAATGTGGCTTGAATGGAACTTCTACCGACGAGACCAAAACCCTCCAGGCTTCCAGTACCCAATTAGAAGGGCTCAAAATTGGGCCACAGTAAACCAGGACCCACCAGCTAACCGTGAAGGATGAATGATAAGTTATCAGGCAACAGTTTTCTGTTGGGTTCCAGTTCCCTAGCTAACCCTGGTGGTTAGCTCAGTTGCTTTTTTCTTACTACCTGCCTAGTTTTGGGTCGTCAGTAGGTGGTAAAAACAGTCACTACCTATGTAAAATCATCTACTTACCTAGTAGTTTAACTTTCTTCTTACTTACCTACCTATACATGAGACCTATTTTTGAAAGAATTGGTTACCAGGGTGAAACCAAATATTAATTCATCCACAACTGAGTAATAAGTGAGCATCCAGTGGATGGTGTACTGGTGGATGCTGGCTCACTGTAGCCTTCAAAATTAGAGTTTTATTGTCCTTGGAACCCAATGGGGGCATAGTCCACTTAATTTTGCAAACTGACAGGCCAGTGAAGGCCAGTGAAAAATAAAGGTATACAGGTCAAGATGTAGTTGATGTAGAACAACACATCCAAAACCTTCAAAGGGATGATGAAAATATCTACTATTAGGAGATTGGAGAAAGAATGGATGCTCAAGTTGAAGCAAAAATATTCTAAAGTATCACATAATAGATAGTCCTGAAGTTTTTCCTTTTTGAAACAATTTTGCCCTTTGAAACTGGCACCCAAAAGCCAGACTCTCTCGTAAGGAATACATAATGTATGGCTCCTCAGGCCTAAGCCTGAGTATCAACTTTTATGTGAAGACATTTTTGAAGTTTACTGGTTTTTTATCAACTTTGAATTCCAAATTTCCCCAAATGTTTTATTTGATTTATATGAATAGAAATGATGTTTCAAGCAAACAACATCACAAGTTCTTAGTTTCATGTGAAATTGAAGCATATCTAGTATTTAGATATCTGGTTGATGGTGGGTCATTGATGTGATTCTACCTAATTTGGTTAGCTTCCTCTGGGACAATAATTGTTTTTGAATCAGAAACACAATAGTTCTAGCTTATATTTTACATTTGTGTTAATGGTTTGCAAATTTATCATATTGTAATGCTCTATGATTTCATATGCACAAATGAATGCATATTATGTGACCAAAAAAATTCAGCTTGAAATGGGAAGTACCTCCCATAATATGAGCACCAAGCCTCCTATAGGCATTGAGCAAGATGAATCATCTTCCAAACACGGGTTTTTTTTTTTGCTGCACAATAAAGAGCTCATTGAGCTTGAAGTGGCTTGACCTGTCTAGAAGAAAAGCATATGCATGTACATGCTCCCAAGGTGATTGATGATCTAGCATTCTCATAAACAATTTTCATCTCCAAGAAAGATCTAATTTCAATCAACAAGCTTCCACATGGAGATGCATATTAAACCCTCCAACATATACTGAAAACCTATACAAGTTGGTCTATATATATATGTTTCAAGAGCAGGAGAAGTGCTTCTCAAATTACCTTGGCCACTGATTCTTCTTTTGTACAAGAATCAGACATTGCAAAGGTTTGGACACCAAAATGATGGTGTGTGTGTTCTTGGTCTTGTAGATTGAAGGAGGGTTGCACTCTTGAGGCCCCCATCATCACGCCATTACCCATATTATGTGCCTTGAGAAAAATCAAGGTCAACTTGGTTGAATAATTTTTTTTTATTCAAATTGAATCCATTGCAATCACAAGTTTTCTATCAGCATTTATAACCACATGATTTGCACCCTTTAATCATGCTAGGGCAAGGATGATTGAGCACTGGCATGGGTGTTAGTGCAGTTTGGTGTATGCATAATCCAGTTATTTGCATGAATCCACCTAGTGATGTTTTGTTGTTGTGCAGTTGGTGTTTCAGTGACCCTAAAGTCTAGTGAGCTATACATATGCGCTTTTGAAGCTTAACTACCCAACACTTTTGCTGTCCCTGGCACAAATAGTGTGGTGTAAACAGCACATCTTGTCAAGTTGTTTGAGCCAATCATGCTCAGCTTCCTGCTGCCCCCACAATGCCGGCTACGAGAACGTTCTGACTCGAGAATGTTGGACGGATCACAGCTGCTACTCCAATCATGGGGGCACTTCTGTCACGCACTCACTCAAAATCAATGACATTCCGAAATGAACTACATTCCCTCCTGGGAACCCACAAAAAAATCCTAAAAACACATCATTTCAAAAAAAATTAAATTATTTTTCTGTCACAAGAAACAGCTGTATCATTACAAAGTAATTTCTGGCAAGTTTTGAATTCAGTTTGAAACTACAGCTAAAGTTAGATCTACTCTTATGTTTTGAGACACATGACAGGAACTGCAAATTAATGTCTGTAACGACCCCAATCACCCAGACAATCTGACTTCTAGATTATTCTGACATATTTCTGATGAAGGCATTCCGTAGGGGACAGTGCAGAGTCCAAAATTGTGTGTCACAACCTATTTTATTGTTGACGAACTCTGATGATTTAGACACATGACTGGAACTGCAATTTAATGTCTGTTGCAATGACCCCAATCCCCCAATCTGACATCAGAGTTCTTGTTGAATGAAAGGAAACCCATTCTGTGCACCTGCAGCACCTACTACCTACTTTGTCTCCAGTTGAGTATTGTCGATTATTCTGACATATTTCTGAGGAAGGCCTCTCCAGAGGGACACTACAGACTCCAAAAGAGTGTCACGAATTCAGTTCACTGATTGATTTCTAACCCATAACCATTTCTGTACATGAAACAGAAGTGTGCTGCAGGGTACAGGGATCCTGCTTGTTTTACTCTAATTACAGTGTGAAGATTCTCCTCTCCAATGGTCAATTTCTTCTAGCCTAGAAAAGAGTGCATTGCATGTGGATGGGGTATGCACTGAGCTAGTTTGCATACGGTATTTCAAGATTGGATGATGTCAAGATGGTAAGGTTCAAAGGTTTGAAAAAGGTCAGGAAGGATTTTTGAACTAGAAATTTGACTCATGAAGATGCGTATTTGAAACTATAAGATATAGAATTGGCATGGGGATGTATGTATGCTGAATTTGTACTTTTGACATCACAAGCTAAATACCTTAGCAGCTTTGACACATATTTGTCAAATAAATAATTGAACTTTAAATTTTCATTTCAACAGAAAGAATATTCTTCGAAAATTACATATATATTCCTTCAAATTTTCTTTTTACTTGTAAAAAAATTGAAAATTTCTAAAAAATATGCAATCAATGTCAAAGATGCCAAGGTAGTATTGGACCCAGATGAGAAATGACCACCCACAAGGGTAGAAAGCGTCATTCCATATTGGGGCCCTCCCCTCTCTCTCCTGAAACAAGGGCCATAGTTTCCGCTGCTTTACTTGGCTGCTCACAATGATTGGCTTATGTGTTGGCATTTAATTGATCCTCTGTATGGGGTTTCTTTTCATATATATGGGTTGAGGCTAAGCGAATAGCTTGCACATGCACATTATTTTGGATGTGGTGGACATTCACAAGTACCCACATAATGGGTGTGAAATTTGAATGGATCTACTCCTATGGGCTATATTTGGCTCATGACAAAATCTGAATTTTAGATTAAGGACACTAATTTAGGCCCACTTTAGATGGTGTCCAGGGTCCAAATTCTGGGAACCAATCTCGGCTCATTTGAAGCAAATTCAATCCTTGAGTTGGACCCTGCCTTACATCTTGGTTCTTCAAATCATTGGCTCTCCCTTTTAGCTTGATTTGTTGTGTCTGAACCAATTGATTTTCCCTCCAAAATGGTGATGTTGTGTAAGTTTAGCCTCGATTTGCCACTTTTTGGTTTTGGACTTTCATGTAAAGGGCAATGCTTCAATTTACAGCTCTCATCCAATAGGATTCCTGTATTTCATTGGACCCCGGACCTTGGACCCTCATCTAAAGTGGCTCTTTGTCTTATAATGTAAGTTTAGTTTTTTGCACCAGTCTTGGCTTGCAACATGTCAAGTTTGCATTTAAAAAACTGACAAGCTGACCAAAGACATGATCTAGTCATTTTGAACATGTCAAAAGATATAAATTTTGCTCATGGACAGATATATGAAAAAATTAACATGTATGTCATCCCATCCCTTTTGTGTTGTGTTACTTTTTTTCTTGAAAAAGAAAACCACATGAAACTTTTATGTAAGAAACCAAAATCCCCTCCCTTGGTAACCAAAGCTTGAGGTTTTCATGTGAGAAGCCAAAAACCCCCCTCAATTGACAGTCAAAGGCTGAGTTGTTATGTAAAAAGCCAAAACCCCCTCCTCCTCCTCCTTTGATAGTGAAAAATTGAAGTTTTAATATTAAAAATCAAGACCCCTAAGTTCACAGTCAAAAGGGAAGGTTTACCAAAGAGTGGAAATATATTGTACCTGCAACTGATGTTCCACACAACAATTCTCACAAGGTCTTGTTGAAAAAATGAGAATTTAAAAAATATGTTTGTGGAAATTGTTGAGAATCAAACTCTCAACTTGTGAAAAATCTGTTTATTGTCCCAACCATTGGCTTACTATTTATAAGTACACAACTTAAGGCATACTTTGCATAGTTATTCCTCAACTGTTGAATTCTGGAAAATTAAATTTGTGAAACCGTCAAAGCTCTTTTTTTTCTAAATAATTAAATATTCGACAAAGAAATGCCTATCAGTCGTAGTTACAGTATGCAAGATAGATGCATTCTCCCTTTGAATTGGGCATGTTTTACATGTGACAATATTATGCTCTATCTTGTTTTATTATTCATTTGAATTATTCATTTTTTATTTGGTTATTAGTTTTGAATATTGACTATGTGTTTGACATTTTGATTAATGTGCGAGATTCAAGCATGAAAAGAAAAATTGGTGACATTAAAAATTGTGAAGACATGTAATTTTGTTTTATTTTTGTAGGAGGTGGTTCAATTTTATTCAATAAAATATTCAAGTTTTGTCTTTGTCTATATGGTTCAAATTTATTGAGTTTTAGAAAGCCTATCAATTTTGATCTTTGCCCTTCACCTTCTTCAAGAAGCCCTTTTCTGTGTTTTCAATTCTATGATGTAGGAAGTGACCATCATATATAAGACAATTTAGCCATATCTGCCTATAAACAAAAGATAAAAGTAAACTAATTTATGTTGCTCACCTATTCAAGAAGAATACAAAATCTGAAAATAGTTTAAAATTTTGATTTTTTTCAAGTAGACTCCCCCCCCACCCAAAATTATTTCATCATTTATAAAAACAATTCACCAAATGGCAAAACTTTGCATTAAAAAAATGAGGCCACTTAAAGATTCCATTTAACCTAGGAAATATTTGGAGATCATGATTTTGTCTAAGGATGTGATAATATTTTGAAGCAATTCCAAAACATTTGGCTTTCACAAATGAATTTGGTGGATATCAACAATGGAAATGAATGTTAGTTGTGATGTTTACACTACTATATGATATGAATTTGCTTTGCTACCAATACCTAAACAAAAAATCCAATAAAAATCGATGATTAGAACCATCACATGGAAGACAAAAATGAAGGTCAAAGAAAGGCCATCAGATACATAGCCCACTGAAACCAAAGAAGGGAGAGAGCTAGTCCCTTTCATGGTAGGAAGTTATCTCACCCACAACCCCTCTAATGTCGCCTGCATGTAAATCACGAGATCTAAAAGTAATAAGAGGTTTAGAATAAGCATTTCCTACCAAATCAATGTTCTTTTTTATAATAGAAGTTAAGTCACATTAAAAAACAATATTAACATGTTGCTTGAAAAACTGAATGCAAAAATAAAATAAAATAAAATGAACTCTTAATCATCTATCATGAAAAAAACAAGCACACTCCCAAATCAACCAATCCATATCACACTCAAATGCATCGTGCACCTCCATAGCCATTTGATATGAATTAATTAATTATTAAAATATTAATTGTTTTCAAAAATGTCAAAGACAAATTGTTGAAAATGTCTAAAATTTCAAATTTGTAAACGTGAAAAACATGATAATTTAGTTCCTATATGACATATGAAGTTAGAACATGCACAACTTGTAATCACATGAAATTTCAGCAACTTTTGTATAAAAATGACTTAACAAAAAAAAAAACATAGTATGAAATAACAAAAGTTACAATCCCGAAGCAACACAAAGCTTCAAGCCACCACATCACACTTGGAATCTTTGCAATCTCATCATCTTCCAAAAGGTCATAAAGCAATAGGAGAATGTCCCCACCCATGGGCTGTAGCTGTCGCCTTGCCCTAGGCCCCTTATTTTTGAGAATGCCCCCATCCTAAGGTTTTACCCTACCAGTCAAACTTCTGAGCTTCAACAGCATCCTCCCACATGTCATTACCATTACCAAAAAGCAAACCTTTTGTATTTGGCCTAAAATTAGTACAATTTGACACTTGGCTATGGAATGTGACTGAAAGGGTAATAATGGTCACTAACATGTATATGAACTTAAAGTCAGGATAGGAAAATGCTTGTACATCAATTTTTGGATGAAATCAGTGCCAGAGTGATGTGAAAATGGGCCAAGGAAGTATAACATCCATGAAGGCAAATACTGTAGGAAATATTCAAACTTTCATCTTCACAGGCTTGCACGAGCTGTAGGCTGTTAACACATGGGCCCACAAGGTGGAACCCACACAAAATGTTTTAAAGCACTGATATTTAATGGCCAGTGATACCTACCATATGAATAGTCCTTATATTTGGATATATATATTTTTGGATATTTTTCCAAGGCTTGTAGCTCCAAAAAGTATGTGAGGGTGGGAAAAACACCTCCATGTCAAAATTAAAAGTCCCTTCCCCAACCAAAACACACCTAAAAAAAACATGGTTTGTTTAAAAACTAATTGTTTCATGGATGTTTTTATTGATACTAGATTAGTATAATTGCCTGGATGTTTAATCCTTAAAGAAAAAGACCAATATCCTATATATAAAAGCAACATGGTGTCTGTTCGTCTGTCTGTGTGGACAAAAATTGGGCAATGCCTGGAAGATTCTTCCAGTCATTGCCCGTTCCCTGTGGAGTGTTTTGGGGGGTGGGGCAAGGGAGAGCCTGGTGAAGCACGAGGCTGGGGGGGCCAGCACGGGCGGGGGGGGGCACGGGTGGGGAAGG
>Ga0209611_10014843_pt1 | contig 10299 bp, 12 predicted proteins | sample S1TSphgellanicum_3_FD_187693 | JGI IMG/M metagenome (GOLD analysis project Ga0209611, IMG submission 187693) | Host-associated microbial communities from peat moss isolated from Minnesota, USA - S1T2_Fc - Sphagnum magellanicum MG (SPAdes) (version 2) | ecosystem: Host-associated > Plants > Peat... | reverse complement strand
CGTGTTTTCTTAGTGCCATTCGGTCATAAACCGCTTGCGTCCAATAATATTCTTGCCTGCATCATCACCCACGGATTGACTCACCCGAAGCGGCACACAGCCACGCTTTGAAAGAACGATGATTGCTTAGGCATGGACTTGGATGGCGCTCAATATCGATTCTTGTCCATTCTCGCAGACTATCGTGGATGTGTAACCACGTCCCGACATGAGCGCCAGTTCTCAATTGTGTGCACACTGTTTGCGCTCGTAGGAAAGTCCCCTAGTAGCGATCGCCATCTCACTCCTTCCAGCAGGACTCGCGAAGATCGCGTTCAAAACTTCCCACATATCGACTTCACGCTTGCGACCACCGGGTTTGGGTTCACCGAATCATGTCAAGAAGAAGTTCATATTGTGCACGGGTCAGATTGCACCTGGTAGCTTTACTCATGTTGCTCACAGGAGTGCTGTCTATTATCTATACGAGCGCGTATACCGAGAGGGATTTTTTACAAACTGACCGACTTTTCAAACACTCTCTAAGAGCGCCTTCTCAATGCGTTGCAGTTTCACAGAGCGCGATTGCGCGAAGCGCAGTGGGCTTTAGCCCAATCGCCTTTTTAGGATTGTGGCTATCGTTCAAAATCCGGTTGCTGGTGCTGGTGCAGCTGTTGATCAGTGTACAACCGTTGGAGCAGATCTGAATTCCAATCTTGTCCTTGGGGTCGTAATCTTGTAGCTTGTGGCAGTAGTTGCTGTAAAGCTCTCGCGGTTTCATGGCCAAGGTCATCATTATCATAGGCAGTTACCACTTTGGGGATATTTTTCAGGTATTCCACTCTTAAGGCGATTTCCAGTAAAGAAAATACCGGTAGAGGCGCGGTCACTGCACCCCTACAGAAGTCTTTGATGGTACATTCTTTCTCAGAAATCACCTAAGCTGATGTGCAGCTAGATTGTATAAGAGGAAAGCGTAAAATTCTTGTAGTGCGGGCATCTTGCCCGCTTCCCATACAATACTGCTCGGTTAAGGAAATAAAGTAGCTTAAAACCCTTGAAATATCGTTGTCTATGATGACCAAAAAGGGCTTAACCGAGCAGTATTGGCTTCCCATAGACAAACTAAATACGCAACAGCTTAAAATACCATAAATACGCAAGCTCTTTAATAGGAGTATTTAAATGTGCAACCAGATTTGATCGGCTTGGAAATGACTCAGGGAGAACTGAGACGCTTAACTGGATTCAGACCGGATCAAGTCTTCCGACCTTCCATAATGGCAAATCGTGAACAGCGATTGGGGTTCTTTCGCCATGAAATGCTTGTGGTGCTGATGCTGACCCTAATAATTGTCGGCTTTGTTTATGTATTTATTATCCTGCCGACAAGAGGTTCCTCAGTGATGCTGGGGATCATCCTCCTCATTATAGTCGCGATCGCCGTAGTAGCTGGGCGCTGGCTTTGGCGGCGTCTTCGCTTCCCCAAAACACTGACAATCCTTTTAGATCAAGTTGATAAATATCACGCAGTGATCAAAGCGATAGATATTAAGGATCAACGATCAACCGCTGAGAATGAAAGTCATCTAGATGACAGAGAGAAAGTTATCACTGCCTTGCAACTTGTCAGAGAAGATTTAGTTCAAGGTTTGAAAACCGAACGAATTTTGCGAGATAATAAAAAGTTGCTTGCTAATAACCAAGATTTATTTGTCAACAATGTAGAGACGTTGCATGCAACGTCTCTAAGCGAGCGTGCCTCTGAATACGCTCAACTTCTCAATCAATTATTGCAGATAGCCCTTGATGTGCAAGCACAGATCAGAAAATTGCGGAAAGTCTGACCGGAAACAGGGTGTGGGGGGTAGGGTGTAGGGTGTAGGGAAAAATGTAGGGTAGAGGAGATAAATTCCTCTTTCCCCCTTTGCCCTTAATCACTCTTTGGGTATCTCGAGTCCCCCACACCCGACACCCGACACCCAACACCCTTTTTTCCTACCCCCTACCCCCTACCCCCTTTCACCACCCAGTAGGCTAAAAAATGACCACTAAACCGAAAATAATTGTTCTGGATGATGATCCCACAGGTTCTCAAACTGTCCACAGTTGCTTGCTGCTGATGCGTTGGGATGTTGACACTCTACGCGTGGGATTACAGGATGATTCACCAATCTTCTTTGTGTTGACAAATACAAGGTCTCTGCCGCCAGAGTCAGCAGCATCTGTGACCAAAGAAGTCTGCCAAAACTTGAAAGAAGCGTTATTCATTGAAGGCATTCGCGATTTTCTCATTGTCAGTCGTTCTGATTCGACATTACGGGGACATTACCCAATTGAAACTGATGTCATTGCCCAAGAACTCGGTCCATTTGATGCTCATTTTCTTGTGCCAGCGTTTTTTGAAGGCGGACGCATTACCCGCGACAGTATACATTACTTAATCATCAATGGTGTCCCTACCCCAGTGCATGAAACGGAGTTTGCTCGTGATTCCGTTTTTGCCTACAATCACAGTTACTTGCCCAAGTATGTAGAAGAAAAAACTCAAGGGCGTATTCCTGCCGAAACAGTAGAAAGATTTTTACTTGCCGATATTCGCGCTGGTCGTTTGGAACGTTTGGTCCAACTCAGTGGAAACCAGTGTGTTGTTGTGGATTGTGAAAATCAAACGGATCTTAACCGCTTTGCTCATGACGTACTCACAGCAGCAAGTCAAGGAAAAAGCTTTCTGTTTCGCAGTGCTGCTAGTATCTTAACAGCTTTGGCAGCATTGCCTCCCCAACCGATCGCCCCAGAAAATATGGCACAGTATGTGCGAGGAGGCAAACCGGGTGTGGTCATCGTTGGTTCCCATGTGAAAAAGACTACGCAGCAGATCGAAGTCCTATTGCAAACAGAGGGTACGCAGGGGATCGCAGTGGATGTAGCGCGTTTACTTGATGATGCGGTCAATCAATCTGCTACGCTGCTAGGCGAGATCACCGAAAGTGTCCATGCGGCATTCAACGCGGGGAAAACACCAGTGGTTTATACCAGCCGTCAAGAACTTGCTTTTGCAGATGTAAAAACACGGTTGTTGTTTGGGATTAAGGTTTCAAGCTTATTAATGGATATTGTACAAGCTTTACCTTCTGAGATAGGATATTTAATCAGTAAGGGTGGCATTACCTCAAACGATGTATTAAGTACTGGTCTGGCATTGACTTCAGCACGGTTGCTGGGTCAAATTTTGGCTGGTTGTTCGATGGTGATTACTCCATCTGATCATCCTCAGTATCCCAATTTGCCAGTTGTACTGTTTCCAGGAAATGTCGGCGATGCTGATGCCCTGGCAACTATTTATCAACGACTAAGTCAAATTAATAATTGAGGATTTTCTTTTTTTGAAGATTGCAGTTGCAAAACGCAACTAGTCTATATGTAGATCGGCGATGAACAAGGGATGTATGTAAATAAATGTAAAGTCTACGTGGGGGAGGCAGTGAGTTGCTGTGCGAGTGCGTCTCCAATGGAAGTGAGAAGCAACTGCTGTGGCACTATGCATAATTGACAGCTTAGGTGCATGACGCCTTGCTGACACACCCTACACTTAAAATTTATTTACATACTTAACATGATTTGCGCCAACCTACTTATAAGTAATTACGCGGTTCCCATAGTTTGGTTAGTGCTGCATGACTTCTGATTCTACCATCCCTGATTTAGAGTCAAAGAAAAACTCTTCTCCTGTAGAGTCAATCTCCACTCTTTCTGATGCGGAGGCAATTTCTATTCCTGCTGATGCAGAGTCAAATTCTATCCTCCCTGAAGCTGAAGTAGATTCTGTCATCCGGTATTTAAAGTCAGATCCCATTCTCCTAGATTTCACTGAGTCACCGTTGCTAGAAAATACGGTGAATCAACATATCCAAGTCCAGTTTAAAAGAGAGGGAGAAAAACTGTTATTAATTTTACCAACAGAATCTCAAATACCTGCATCAGAAAACAGTTGGTCTGAGATTTGGCAACAGGTAAAGCTACGGTTGTTAGGTAGCGATCGCTTCTTTTCACCCAACACAGTTTTGCATCTGGTAGCACAGAATCGTTTGCTAGATGGTAGACAACTGCAAGAACTTGCCGAAACCTTGAATGATGTCCAAATCCAACTCAAATTAGTTTCCACGAGTCGTCGCCAAACAGCCATTGCTGCTGCTAGCTTAGGCTACTGTGTAGAACAACTACAGCCAGAAACTTCTCTGAATTCTGAGTTCAAAACTGCCAAACCTTTAGCAGAAGCACTTTATCTGGAAATGACAGTACGATCAGGTGTGGAATTTCGCCATCCCGGTACTGTAATTATCTTGGGAGATTTAAATCCAGGTGGTATCGTAGTTGCAGATGGAGATATTCTAGTGTGGGGGCGTTTACGTGGAGTTGCCCATGCAGGTGCTAGTGGCAACCGCGAAAGTCTGATCATGGCTGTGCAAATGGAACCAACCCAGTTGCGAATCGCAGATGCTGTAGCCAGAGCACCGGAAAAATCCCCGATGCAATTTTATCCTGAAGTGGCTCATATGACGCCGCAAGGGATTCGCATCACCAGGGCGATGGATTTTTCCAGAATTCAATTAAGTAGGATCAATCAAGAGCTATGAAAGGAGTCAGGAGTCAGAATACATCCGTCAGGAGGATCTACTATGGATAAATTTAAGGGTTTCTTTAAAGTATGAAATAATTTTACCACCAGTTAAAAAAGGATTCATTCTGGCTTCTGGCTCCTGACTCCTGACCACTTCTTTGATTGTTCTATATTTTCTATTAATCCCTAATCGAGCGCGTTTCTATCATGACTCGCATTATTGTCGTTACCTCCGGCAAAGGAGGAGTGGGTAAAACCACAGTTACAGCAAATTTAGGCATGGCTTTAGCCAAAATGGGACGTCAAGTCGCTTTGGTGGATGCGGATTTTGGTCTAAGAAATTTAGATTTGCTGCTAGGACTAGAGAACCGCATTGTCTACACTGCGATTGAAGTCTTGGCGAGAGAATGCCGTTTAGAGCAAGCTTTAGTCAAAGATAAACGCCAACCTAATCTAGTACTTCTACCAGCAGCACAAAATCGCACCAAAGATGCAGTCTCTCCGGATCAGATGAAGTTGTTAGTAAATGCACTGGCACAAAAATATCAGTACGTTTTGCTTGACAGTCCAGCCGGAATTGAAATGGGCTTTAAAAATGCGATCGCACCTGCCAAAGAAGCCTTAATTGTTACAACACCAGAAATTGCTTCTGTCCGTGACGCTGACCGGGTAGTTGGGTTGCTAGAGGCACAAGGCATCAAGCGTATTCATTTAATTATTAACCGGATCAGACCTGCAATGGTACGGGTAAATGATATGATGTCTGTGCAGGATGTTCAGGAACTTTTATCAATTCCCTTGATCGGGATAATTCCAGACGATGAGCGTGTTATTGTCTCTACCAATCGCGGTGAACCTTTAGTCTTAGCAGAGAATCCCTCTATAGCGGCTACAGCTTTTGAGCATATTGCTCGTAGATTGGAAGGGGAAACAATCGAATTTCTTGAACTCGAATCATCCCAAGACAACATCTTTTCTCGCCTCCGCAGGTTGTTGTGGACAAAGATCATTTAACTCATCTTCTCTTGTTGGACGCACGCGCACCTAATTGCAATGATTCTCGAACTTCTAGAACGACTCTTTTTTCGCAATCCTGAAAACAGTCGCAAACAAGTTAAACGTCGCCTGCAATTGGTCATTGCCCACGATCGCGCTGACCTAAGCCCTCAAGTATTAGAAAAGATGCGGCAAGAAATCTTAGAAGTTGTCTGTCGCTATGTGGAAATTGAGACCGATGGCTTAGAGTTCACCCTAGAAAGCAATCAACGCACAACAGCCTTGATTGCCAACCTGCCCATTCGTCGGGTCAAAGAAGAACCACTTGTTGAGTTAGATGGCGGCGATAAATCTGAGTAAAGTTGTTAGTTGGTAGTTGTTAGTTGTATTTTCTCCTAACCACTAACCACTAACTACTAACCACTAACGATATGCAACTGGTGGAGCAGCCCAAAGTTCTGTAACCTTTTGACCAAAGGTAATTGGCTGATCTGCTTCAGTTGCGATCGCAGTACTGCCATCATCGGCAACTGTGACCAAAGGCCAATTTTCCTCGCCCATTTCGCCGGCGCGGAACAGCACATGGTCAGGATGCGTTTTACTCCAACCTAACAATACCGCCATTTCACGCTCAGCTTTCTGTTGGGTGGGAGTAACACAGTTGGAGTGATTTTTTTGGCGATCCCAGATCACGGCGTGATCTGTAAAATCAGACGTGTTCATTAACCCTTCAAACTTGCGTGCTAGGAAGCGATCGCCCTTTTCCGACCAACTGACAGGAACTAATACGGCAATGCTTCCTTGTTCCCCATAGCGCGAAGATAAATTGACCTTTAATAGAGGATCATGAATAGGGGAAGTTGTGGTCACTACCTGTAACTTTTTAGTTTGTCTATCTTCTATAAATAAAACGCTGGTGACGCGGCTATTATACATTTCTGGTTTGACTTCTAGTTGCACTCGGCTGTAAATAGCATATCTACCATCTGGGGAAATGACAGGTACACTGCGATAATAACGTACTCCAGAACGGCCCTTAGAACTCATAGTTTCCTGCGTCGCCTGTATCCATTTCCAGGGAATAGGATAATGGCTTCCTACTGGATCTTGCTGTGCTGCGCTATTCTCATTCGGTTGTTCAACAGCAGGATCTGTTGTTGAACTTGGCTGAGATCCGTTTTTAGCTGCTTGCATTAATTGAGCAGTCAGCACCTCCTTTGATACAGAACCATCAGATCTTGTCACTGACCGAATTTGGATTTTAGCAGATCTTAATCGCTCCACTAAATCGCGTTGACTAGGAGACAACGTTGTTGACACAGAGTCAGATTCCCTAGTTGATGGTGCAAGTTCAATTGCTGCCAATAGATCATTTTCAGGCATGATCTGGGACAGAGTATTATTTTCTTCTGTCCCTGAGAGTAATTCATCTTGTAGTAGTTGTGGTTTTGCCACAGCTACGGACTGTTTCACCAAGGAGTCGCTGGAAGATGCTGCTTTTGATCCTAGAGATACTTGATCTGATTGAGGTTCGCTAACAGCAGTCGTTTCTGTTTTGTTGGTGGTAACTTTAGCTACTTGAGATAGTCTTGCTGAGGTAGGGTTGCCAGATGCAGCCACTAAGGGTGCAATTAGTGTCACAACAACAACATAGTTGAGGAATGGTTTTACTCGGAACCATCCCAACAGCAAAAGGTGTTTAAGCATTGGTTGACTCTCTAGAGGGCGGTGTTTGTGTGAGGAGTAATACCTATACAACAAAGAAAGAGGCTATGATTATATGTATAACAGGGAACTAAAAATTTTAAAGGAAGAATTCACTTAAATTTGGCAAAGTTTTCAAATAATTGCTCATCTTATATAACCTCATTTATTTTTCCTCAATTTTTTTTTGCTAAGAAGTTGGCATAATTTTTGTCAAGACTATCTGAGGGATCACTTAGTTCCAGAAAATTCTGCCACTAACACTCAACAACATTAAATACGGGGATCGTTAACGTGTCATTTTCGGCAATTTTGATCACAAAAATGCACAACTGGCTTGGAAGCTTGGCTACAGATGTGAAGTTGTGAAGAAGGCAGCTATGCTGCTATGCTGAGGGCAGCTATGTTGCACTCTTAGTGTGGGCTTCAGACCCACGCTGCCAAGCGAGCCACCTTTTCAGAGATGCTTTCTTGGGGGGCTTAAACCCTTGGCGTGCGCGTGTGGTCGAGATCGAGGGTTCGGACATTCATGATTCGGGATAAATCCCTTCAGCATAGCTGCCCTCTGCCCTCTGCCTTTCCTGCTAACCCCATAGCTTCAGCTATATCGGAATGCTGTGTCCTTAACAACACAATCAGTTTTTCATCAACTTCAATTCGTGACTCCTCAGGGCGCAGTACAAGCCACGCGGCGCGACGGGGTGTTAAAGATAGTAACTCCTGTTCAATTACTTTTGGCAGAGACTTAATCGAATACCATTGCTGAGTTTCGATTCCAACAGAGGAACGCAAGCGACGGACATAACGGGCTACAGTATCATAGCTGCCCAAGTAACCAAGTGGTTGAATTTCCTGAAATAACTGCAATGCTTCGTAACAACCTTCGTAAAGAGCGTTTAACAAGGTAATCTTTATAAGGGGAAACCAAGCTTCTAATACCACTGTCACTGCGTAGAAAGACGCTCAGGAAATGTCGGAGTTCTCAGGAGCGCGAAACACCGTTGTCCGACCAATACCAACCAATTTGGCTATAGCTGGTGCGGACCAACCAATTGTATGTAAATCCCATACTTGCTGATAAAGAGCTTTTCGCCGCGTGCGGCGCTGTTGGGCTAGATCTTGCTGTTGATTCGTTGGAATTGGCGGCTGCACTGGTACGACCACAGTACCATCTAGGCGGATTGTCTCCCTTTGAGTGTGTGTTTCTTCGACGACTTTGATAGCTTTCCCATGCATTCCAAACACCTGGTAGAGCGTTTCAGCGCTTGTTTTGAAGTAAATGAAAACGGTCTGCGACCTGTATCGCGTTGGGGGAACCTTGACGGATGCCTTTAGCGTAAGCTAAAGCTCGGTCACGGGAAACGATTTTGATCTCAGAATGAGCCTTCAACCATTCGGCTAAGGTTTCTGCTGAGCGATCTCTCAGTAACCTCACTGGTCTGCTGCGCTCTAAATCAACCAAAGACAGTGCCGTAGGTCTGACCTTTACGAAAACACTCATTCGTCTACTCCAACTGTTGAGAGTAAACCCACTGATGGCAAAGGTATTTTACGCACCAACGACAGCAGGGTGTTGCGACTCACACTAAAACCATGACGCTGGGAAAGCCTTACCCCCGCTGCACCACCTAATGCTAAAGCAATATCGGTCAATCTTTGAGCCAAGCGCCCTGTCCGGCGTGCCCAAGGTGCAGTTACCGATGCCAGTCTTTCTGTAAAAATACGCCGTTTACATAAACTATTGACGCAGAAAAACTTCCGCACACGCAGTTGTAGAGTAATGCTGTAATCAGCCCACGGTAGGTCAGCTAAAGAGCGCTCATAACGGCTATGAATTCGGTGAGTTGGTTTGCTACAAACTGGGCATTGAACAATAGGTTGTGTGGAGGAGACAATCAACCCGATAGTAGCTTGTGTTTCGTCAGTATGCCAAGTTTCCAGTTGAAGATTCGTCTGATCAGGTAATAGGTGGTATAGCAATTCCATCCCAAAAGTTTGATGTTAGAAGTTTGAAGTTATTAATTCAATTATATCTCTTTTTCCTTCTTTCTTCCTTCTGCCTTCTGCCCTCTGCCTTCTGCCTTAAAACCATTTTCTGTGTTGATCACCAAAATCTGACAAGAGCCTTAATGTGGTCTCAGTTGTAGTTAATCTGGTTCCAATCGCTGCCTTAGTTGCAATTAATGTGGTCTCAAAATTGTCTTGATTGCGGTCTGGAACGATTAGTATTGCGGTCCCCTACACCTAGAGTAACAAATGACTCTGAGATCTCCGCGTTTCATAAAATCTTTATAAGTGAACTGATTTTTTCAAATAACCTCTCTGGACTTTCTTCTCTCTGCGCTCTCCGCGTCTCGGCGGTTCACCTCTAACCATTCCCTTATTTGTTCAGGTAACTCTCTTTTAGTTCTACTACTTGTATCAATACAAACGTGCCTAGTAATTGTCTTAGCAACCATGAACTCAGCAACCATAACCTCGTAAGCAACTTCAAACCTATCATTACTTAGCTGTTGAGGCATTAAGCTAATAAGCAACTGATCCCCACAAAACATTGGCCGAAAAAAATCCACACTAGCATGAACGATTGGAAAAGCCACAGATGGATTAGTAAAAAAATCTTTGAGATTAATTCCTAATCCTCCTAAAGATTCTTCATAAGCTTCATGACAAATAGCTAAAACATTGGCAAAGTAAACAACTCCAGCAGCATCAGTATCTTGAAATCGAATGGTACGGTTATAAGTAAACGACATATTGAAAAATACAAAATTTAAAAATAAATCTAGCAAGCCTTCCTCCTGCTAGAATACAGCACATTGCAAGTAACTGATATCTTGCACCTGGGCTGTCAGCCAGCTAGCGATTTAAATCGCTGGCTGATAGCTAAAGTCCTCTCAAGAGGACTGATCAAGGATTTCAGTCCATTTCAAGTGCCGTTAAGCTATTAGCCCGGAACTTAAGTTCTGGGCGGGATATCGGGCTGATTCAGAATGGTG
>Ga0209611_10014842_pt1 | contig 10299 bp, 10 predicted proteins | sample S1TSphgellanicum_3_FD_187693 | JGI IMG/M metagenome (GOLD analysis project Ga0209611, IMG submission 187693) | Host-associated microbial communities from peat moss isolated from Minnesota, USA - S1T2_Fc - Sphagnum magellanicum MG (SPAdes) (version 2) | ecosystem: Host-associated > Plants > Peat... | reverse complement strand
TGCAAAAAAATTTGCATATGCTTGCAAAAAAAATTTAACATTTACATATGCTTGTAAAAAAAAATAGAGGAAAATTTTGAATAATTTGTAATTTTTTTCATTTTAGGTTGTTTTGTAGGGTAGGTTTTGGTCTTTTGGTTTATTATACATCTGTTGGGTTTTCTTTTTTCATTTGAGGGTTGCATTCTCTTGTCAAAATTGAAAATGGTTCAATCTTTTGAAAATGAAAATATGATAAGTGAAAATATGTGTGAAATGTTTATGAATGATGTAAGAGAAGAAGAATATGAAATAAACCCTGGTCTCCAAACTAAAAAGAACCAAAACCCAAAAATGAAAAAAAGAAAAGAAAAATTACAAGCTCAAAAAAAATGTGGAAATCATGTAATAGAAATTCCTTATGTTGGGTTTTTTTGTGTGAATAATAATAAGGATGTTGATGTGAAATGCCCATGAGATGTATTCTTTGTTACAATAGTTTAGTTTAGTTTTGTAACCTTGAAACCTAAGCAAAAAAATGTTTAATAATATATAATACAACAAATGGAATAACAACATTGAAAAAACATGTGAATGCAGATCAAATTGTTATTGCAAAAATGTTTGAGGGGGAAGTAAATACCATAGTACCTGGGCAACTTCAACACAAATTTTATATATATATATATATATATATATTTTTGTTGAAGTTTTCACAAAAAAAAATACTGAATGTTGAAAATCTTGAAAAGTAAATCAAAGTAAGTAACCAAATTAGAACCCATGACCAATACAAAATCTTAATGCCGAATCAAATTCTTCAAATTATATTAATTATTCAGCACATTAATGCCGAAGCTACCAAGGTACTATGGTAGTCCATTGAGAGGAAAAGTGGAAAAACAACTTGTTAATAAAAAATCAAATCCATCTAATAGTGCAAATGTCGATTTTTTTGTTGCCAAAAAACCTTTTCAAAAGTATCATATGTAGTAAAAAATGTTTTTTGAGGATATGGGCGTGTTGATTGTAAAAATCATTAGCCCATGCAATTTGTTGAAAGTTTGTAAATGAAATGCCTATGTTTACATTTGTGTCCAAAACTAGTCTTTCTTTCCAAGAAGCAATTTTCACAAAAGATGTTCCTTGAATTGGTAGAAAAAACTACAATTGTATGTTTTACCAATTTTGGCAGAATGTAATTTTGCAAAAACAACTTTTGATCTTTGGATGTCAAAAGGAACACATGACACATTTTTCCTTGTGATTAACTTTTTAAGAGCTGATTGGTAGCTAAAACATTTGGTCTTTTTAAAGTTATAGATACTTATAGGAAGACTTTAACCAAAAACTTGATTGAGAAAAAAAAAAATTGTTTATGTGAAAGATGAGGGGTCTAATTTGAACACAATTACTTTTGCATTAAAAGTAATTATAAGTTGTGACATTTTATATTTGGAGGAAAGTTATCAAGGCACTTGCTTTGGGCATGCATTTTTCAAGGTGTGCAAATATGTTACAAGATGAAAAACTTTATAAAAAATTGACATAAGTTTTTATTAAGACTACACAAGCAAATTTGTAAAAGTGTACAACTTGGCCAATTTTTTTGGGAAAGGTTGACAAAAGCGCACCAAAGCTTGTGTTGAATCTAGTATGGCCCTAAGGAAGTTGAATGCATTAGTCAAGATAAGTTAACTTCTTTATTTGATGTATTGTTGCAATGAGAAATATATATGTTGGAGTTTTTATAATTAATTTCAATTAATAGGAAGTTCTTACATTTTTTTTTTCTTTTATTGATTTGCAGGCAAAATTATCCTTTTTCAAGAAGCATTAGATTTTCAAAAGTAATTGATTTTTGTTATAGTAGGCACATTGCTATTAAAATCATTGCATGAGTGCCTCTTCTTTTGACTTGGCATATTTTCCAAATCATTGTTCATGTCATCTCCCTTGTTGTGTTTACTTGTGTTTTTAATCAATCTAAAGGTTACTAGCTATTAAATTATGCTTAAAATTTTACCATCTCCATTTGTTTGAAATAAAGACAAGAATTTGGAATTTCAAGTTCTTTTGATAATTTTATCAAAGAGGAGTTTGTTATTGCTTTTGAATTAGGTTTTTTGGCCTCTAACATTCATAAAAGGTTTGTGATGTTCTAGATTTTTTTTCTTTTTTTCTTAAGAAAGTATGAAGAAAAGAAGACTCATGACATGTTGTATTTGATGTTGGATCCTAGGTTCAAAAACTTATGTTTAATGTCTTCATTTATTGGCCTTGAGTTTAGTAGGGCCATTGTTGAAGAAAATGATAAAAAAACTTTGTATTTCATGTTGTCAAAATGTTACTATCATTTGCACCCCTTGTTTAAAATTGTCACTATTGTCCAAGGTGTTGATGAAGATTGTAGTTTGAACATTTTTGAAATGATAGCAAAGCACAAATGAATTAGTAAAGAAGTTTGTTAGCAAGGAACTTTTGATTTTCAAGAGGTTTAAAGTGGATGTGAAAGATATCAAATGTTCTTTTCAATGGTGAGAAAAACATGAATCTATGTTTCTTACAATTGGATTCCTTCCTCATTATTTTAGGCATTGTTGGTTCACAAATTGAAATTGAAAGGATTTTTTTTTTGGGTGAGAATATTTATTAATCTTAGGAGATGTCATTTGCAATCAAATAATTTAGATAATTAATTTTGTGAACAAAAATTGGCCTAATGACACTAGGATTTGTTGTAAACCCTTTTCTAATTTAGTGGAACTAATTGAAACTAAAAGATGAATTAAAGGAATTTGAAGAAACATTTGAAAAAGATGAGATCTTGAAAATATAATTTATCATAAAACAAATTGTGTAACGTCTAAAACATTCTTTAGCTTTTTATTTTCAATTATTTTTTAATAAAACGAATATAAATTAGAAATCCAAATTGTGAAAATCAAATATGAAAATTGAGTGTTATCACATTTGTGAGAACCACCTTATCTAAGAACCGGCTTGATTAAATTAAATTTTTTAATACCCTAAAATTCTAATACCTTGATTATAAATTTAAAATAAATTAAAAAAAAACCAAATCAATTTTTTCAAGTGTTGGGAAGAACTGGAATTGGCAATTCTCATAAAAGGGGAAAGAACCATTCAACATTGGTTTTAACATGGGTATCAACAAAATTATTTAACAACCTATTAGCTAGTTATTGATTTTTTTGATAATTGGTTAATAACCTAACCACCTGGTGTTGAATTTTCAACATGTAATAATGTGTTTGGATGACTTAGTTATCATCCAAGTAGGTTATGAATCCTAAAGCATTAAACATTTTTATGATCGAATTTTTTAAAAAACAATTAAAAATAATAACTAAAAAAACCCCATAACCGATATTTAATCAGCAATCATCAACAAAGTATTTGAAAACCTACCTTTATGCATAACTAACAATTATTACGAAAAATATTGATAACCTAATTGGCACCCAATATGTTTTTAAAACAAAAAAAACCTACCCAGTGATTATGAAAAGGATTCAATACTGCTTCTACCATAGGCAGCAGGCTAAACCTTAAACCCTAATCTCATTGTTTCAAAGGTGTTTTGTTCAAAACCAAGGTGATGAAAAAAACCCAAAACAAGCTTTTCTTGAAATTTTCAAGTACTTTTGTTTAAAAGAACGGTGTGTAAAAATCAAGCTTTTCTTATTTAAAGATCTATTGCAAGAATTAGTTTTTTTTACACAAATGTTTGGAGTTATTGTTGGAGGCGCATTGTCTTCCCCCCCCCACCACCTCCCACCACCAATTTTGTGATGTAGCCAAGGTGGCAATCATCCATTAGCTGATCTAGCCAAATTTGGCTATTAACAGAATATGAAAATAATAAAATCCTTTACATATTTTTGATTATCTACCTGAACCATGTATTGAAGTCTCTCAATTTTAAAATGGATTTGTGAATATTTAGTGTGATTTTTTCAAAAAATCATTGAAAAAATCATTGAATCTGTGACAAAAGAATTCTAAATTTTTACAGCACTGAAATTTTTGCACCAAGAAAAAAAATGATGGGATGCCATATCTGAAAGAGATTTTGTCAGGGAAACTAAATTTATATTCAATTAGTGAATTATTGTCCTCTTTACCCATGTAGCAACAAGACCTATTTTTCAGAGACAGAGTACCAAGCTGAAACCTTCTGTGAACCCAGTTTAGGGTTCATCCTCTCAGCATGAACCATTTACAAAATGAAGATGGAAACCCAGAAGACATCGAAACTTGTTATAAATGGTAATAACATTTTCCACATACCATACCCATCACTCACAATTGACAATTTTTATCAAAATATTAAACATCTCAACAAAAGAGGCCCATTTTCAATATTTAAGAATAAATACACAAGGCATAAGGGAAAGTAATTTATACTCAAGGATCTCTAGAATCTCAATCTGTTGTCGGACTCCACATCACTACTGATACTATACATGCGGTGCATTTTATAGAAAACCCCACAGTAGATCCATTCGGGTAAGGCATTGAACTCATTGGTTTGTTTTGTAATGACTTTTCCTTATGCATACGGCACATCTATGAAAGATATAATATAAAGCTCCCTAGAATGAACCTTTGGCAACCATAAAAGTGAAGCACATTCTAGTTCTGTGACATGGAGCGAGTTTCAGAAGAGTTGATTTTTATTTGATACATTTCACATAATTTAAACCTGGAGCAACCTTGGGAGGGGTGTGGCTATTGTGGTGACTTGGATTGATGAGGTTCAGCTTTGCCATTTCCCAATAGATCATAGAACAAGCTTGGTCTGTTCCTCAATGGTGCACAAATCAGCTGACAAAAACCCGCAAGTGTTTTTTGTCAATAATTCAAATCAAACACATGTCTGGGAAACTTTCACATCAAAAAAAGTTGAGAGCATCTGCAATGAATGAATTGAAAAAAACTCATCAACAAGGCAGAGAAGAGGGAGAGAGGAAGGTTTAGGGTTTAGGGTTTTGTCTAAAATAAGAAAAAATTGCAAGAGTAGATATGAAGACCTTTCTGCTGTGCTAACCATCCAAGCACAATGCAACAACATTGCTGAGGGGGGAAAATAAAAAATAAAAATTGTGTATGAAAATTGTACCTCAAAGGCTTTTGCAACACGCAACAAAGTGGCTTCCTGCCATGGGCGTCCTATCAAGTGCAAACCAATAGGCAACCCTTTTGAATCATGACCCACCTGTATGCACACACAGAAAGCACAATCCACAATGATATGAGGTACTCAAATCTGAACAATTTTCCCTGACATCTAGGTATCTACCAGTGTTGTTGGCAGGTTCTGGGATTTAGGCAGGTTGAGGTTGAGGTTGTAGGCCAGGTTCTAGGGTCCCCAGACCAAAGGTCTTGAGTTTTGTTGGAACCACTATTAGAACCTAACCAGGCAACCAGCCTCTTTCAAACATAAAATTAGAACCAAACTGGGGGTGCTATCCCGTTTTAAGCAGATTTATGTTCTCTAGGTAAATAAGAACAACTTTATTACAAACTTTGTGCAGTAGTTGAACAAACTAATACTACACCAAATTTTTTTTGTTTAGTTGTGTGTAATGGAGATGGAACCGGAACTGGTCTTAAACCAGACCAGCTCTAAATTCTTTGTGAAAATGACCAGAACCAGAGGTTTTAGAAATCCAAAGAACCATACTGGAGGTTTCATCAAAAACAAAAAAAGAGTTAGAAACAGGACCAAAGGTTCTGTTTGAAATCAAGAATCAGACAATACTGGTATCTAAAAGCCACGGTTACTTGGTTAACTGCAAGGAAAACTGTTCTGTCTTTCTTTCTTTCTTTCTTGCTATGTGTCATCAGAGACTGACATCACTTACTGGAACTGAGATGGCAGGGAGACCCAAGAAGTTTGGAGCAACTACGAAGCGCATCAAGTCACCTGGAAGATCAGCATAAAAACAGCAACACTTAGCACTATACTGTGTCAATTTCCAAAGTCCATACACGATTTGTGTTAACTTCCGCACCATAGTACATATGTTTCACTATCAAGACCAGCTGCAACAGAGAAGAGTACAAGCGATGGTTGCAATGAAGATTCACCAGTCTTCTGTAGATCACTTTCGCCTACACTCAAAGCTGATAATGGAATCACTGGAGCTGAGGAACTGCAGTGGCATGATGAGGCAAATTAGAAAACCGGATGGATATCTGTAGCTTGCTAAAAACTAAGCTGGCATTATTAGGTCACAATATAATGAAACAGACATTGTTTCATCTACTTGAAAGGAAAAAACATACTACTTACGCAGTAGTGGGACTCACGATCACATCAACAGTCTTGAAAGCCTGCATGTGAAAATACATTGCTCGCCTCCTGCATAACATGTGTTCATGATGGAATGCACATCAATATCAAATGAGATTGCAGAGAAAAACTGTGCAATAACACTTGGAAGGTATAACAACTGTTGTGTTAGTTCCCACCAAAGCAAAAACAAACATGACAAAGAGCATTGAGTGAGAAGGACCACATCCAAAGGAAGCCAGGGTGTGGTTAAAAACACTGAGTTCAGACACAAACCTTATTTTCTGGGCAGCTAGAAAATCACTGGCAGTGAAACATTTGAAAAAAGAGAGAGTTGCTCGAGTTTCATAGCAAAGTTCTTTCAGCCTGCAAGGTCATAATAAGCAGTTCACAGTATGCTCTCACAAAGTATTCTTGGAGATGGCATAATACACCAACCATTGTGCCAAAGTGGCTCATGACCAAAGGCAATATGGTAACAAAGACAGACTGAAAAATTCAATGACTTTGTGTTGCACAAATCTGAACTACCCACGACCAAAACCTTGTAGGTAAGTACAAGAAGAACTCACAAAGAATCATCATAGCCTTGGAAATCAGCTGCATATTCAGAGCCAACTGTTGCAAGATGGCCAATTCTCAGCTCCTCCAACTCAGGCAATAAGATTCCCTTGGTCTGTAATACATCATGCCAACCTTAGACCTCCTTCAATCAGCTGAAATTTTAGTGAGGGTATTCCAAGCAATCTACTTGGAGAATCTCCAGAGGGAGGAACAGCAACAGATCCAAAATACTTGGTTCCGCATTCTGGAGTCTGTATCTAACATGCATATCAATTTGTTCCTCACCTACTGAGTTTAATAAATAAGAAGAGAGGTGCAAAATCCTGATCACCAATGCTGCCGTGGTAGTCACACTTACTTTCTCTAGCTACAATGTTGCTAAAGGGTTCAGGGTTTCAATGGGAGCAGCCTTTCAAGCAAGTCAGACATGATTTTAAGACAAACCTCTGTGCCATACTCCTCCAACACCAGTTCCAGGCTCTTGTTGCAGACTTCAAGTACTTGTTTGTCCAGAGTGAAATTAAACCACTGTACCAACCAAGAGTTCTATTAGGTCTTGTTTAGAAAAGGGAACTGGCAGATGATTCGGCACAACAGAAGCAAGGGGTAGTGGTGAACATGTGAAGTTTGCAGACTGTAGGGAGGGGGCTCACATCTGGATATTTCCCCAGCTTCACATGGCTCATCAGGTGATGAGGAGTCTCATTTAGCATTGGCAGACATGGTGGTAGCTGCAGTAATCAAAGAAGGGAAGCCTCTTGGTCAGTTGATGTAAATGACTGATCACCACAACTGTAACAATCAACAGTACTGGTAAATGATGAGCTGTAGCAGCTACCCAATATGCAAGATCCATTTCCATGTCAGTTGCAGAAGTTCTTCTATACTTTTGAGCTGCAAGTATTATCTATTGTCTACAAAACAGTCAGTCATGACACTGCAGAACTGGTCACTACTACATGCGAAACTTACAGGCTGAGAATATAATCTATCATTTGGGTGTCTTCCCAGCATTGCCGCATATCTGCAACCGAGAGACACACCATCCAATGATGATGTCAAATTAGGGTTTTAAGAATTAAGGTGGAAATTTTGCCCACATCCATTGTCACCCCCCTCACCATCCCTCTCATCAGCAAGATTGATTTATGATAAAGTCCCACCTCTAATAGGAGCACATCCTTTTCCCTTTTCCAATCAAAATGGCAGGAAAAAAACCACTTACACAAGTAATGCATCTTCTGTTGTTGCTGCAATTGGACCACAAGACTCCATGGACCATCCCACTGTTGCCAACCTGCAAACCAGTTGAGAGCACAACAGAAACATGAGCACCACTACCCCCACCACTACCTCCAGGGTCAACAAACTGTTTGGTTCTTCATCTTGTTCAGCATGTCAATAGCAGCTTTGAAGAGTTCAACAATCATACAGTCGTTCAGATTGAAAAGAAAATGTGGATGATTAGCTAGTGAAGATGCCGGAGGACACATTTACCCATGATTTGTTGTTCGACCAAAGGTGGGTTTGAGGCCAACCACTCCACACAAGGATGAGGGCACTCTGATTGAACCTGCATTTACAAAAAACCATCACATTTGCTGTGTGTTGCATACCACAGAGCATTAATTCAAGGGAAAGATTGCTATTCACCAAGAACAGGCAATGAGGAACAGAATGAAACGTAAAGGAGCCTTTGACTCATTTCTAACCCTCTTGGGTGTACTAGAAAAGCTAACAGAAGAATGGCAAACACAAGGTGTGGACAAAATGTTTGTGTTGTACCTGAACATTATTACCTTCTACCAGATTAAGAATGGGTTTTGAAGAGACAAACCTCCAACATCAGTACCAAGAGCTACTGGGCACAACCCGGATGAGACTAGTGCAGTTGATCCTGAGGATGAACCTCCTGTATATCTCGTTACATCATGTGGATTTCTGGCAGTCCTGTTTGAGCATTTTTTGAGAAGAGATTAGGCTCATGGATCAGCCATCCATCCATCCATCCTTGGTCACAAACTCTTCAAGAATCTCAAATTCTGCTTCCAAGCATCCAACACGAGGCATAGGAAGATGGATTGAAAGTGGAGAGCTGGGTGAGGAAAGGAATAATTCAAGTAGACACCAGACACACATACATACCCATAGATTGGGTTGTTGCCTGTGGTTCCCATGCCAAGCTCATGCATGACTGCTTTGCCCACCATTATCATACCACACTGTCTCAGCCTTGCAACACAAACTGCATCATCCTTCACTTCTCGCACTTTGGCCATCCATTTTGTTCCAACTGGCACAAACAAACCAAAAGAAACTGTGAAACATGTCAAACACACCTGCCAATAATTAAAACCTGGAATTGAATTTTAGGTCTGACATCAAGGATTTGAAGAAGGGAGAAAGTACCAGTGCTCGGATGTGGAAGACAGTCCACATCATCCTTCACAGCAAGTAAAATGCCATCCAGTATAGATAGACTTTTCCCTGCAAAAATGATGGGTGGACTGTCAGCATTAGACGTGTCATGCATTTCAAGGTCTCTGTCATCTTTTGCAGCAGCTCTGGAATTATGCGATTCAGCCTATTTCTTGCAGAAAGATGACTTCTGTCCTGCTGATGACAGAATGTCAAGCAAGCCATTTCTGAACAGAAGAGAGAATAATTCATATGTTCATGTTAGCCTTATTTTGGGACAGATGGATTGATTTACCATTTGCATGGCGTTCAGTTGATTCCTTGGCTTGTTTGCGCACATCATCAGCAATGAAGGAGATGAAGAATGTCAAAGGAGGATTCTTTGTTTTTGATTCCTCAACTGCAGCAATAAATCGCTCAGCCACCTGCAAGGCCCCCCTAGCTAGCTTACTACTGACTCTTTCTTCATTTTCCTATTCCTCCTCTTCACATCGCAAATGCAATTTTTTGAGTTGAGAGGAAAGTCTCACTTCTGTTGGTGTTGTACGGCCAGTGCTGTATGCCTCAGCATAGTCACGTATTGTCCAGTAAAGAAAGGGATTTGACTCATCATGAATGTGGGGCACTTTGGTTACAAATGCTGGCAAGCATTCAACAGCAGTAGCCACTCTATCCACAGGATTGCTCCCTTCGTCCAAGTGCCTCACAGAAGCTTCAGGTGCTTCTGAAGTGCAAACAAAAGATAAGGATTATATCAGTTCAAGATCTTCTGCACATTTGCTGCATGGCTTCCAGTTTTTTTGGGTGTATGCCAGAGATCACATATAACAAGTAGATAGGACTCATAGCTCTTACCCTGAGTTGGGTATTCAGGCAAATACATGGGAGTATCTGGAATGACAGCATCCCGCAAAATCTGCCAAAGAACAGGAGAGTGTGGATAGTTGACGAGTCAAAACTGCACATACTGCCAGCATGTAATCAGCACATGAGGTAACACACACACACGCACACAC
>Ga0209611_10014841_pt1 | contig 10299 bp, 11 predicted proteins | sample S1TSphgellanicum_3_FD_187693 | JGI IMG/M metagenome (GOLD analysis project Ga0209611, IMG submission 187693) | Host-associated microbial communities from peat moss isolated from Minnesota, USA - S1T2_Fc - Sphagnum magellanicum MG (SPAdes) (version 2) | ecosystem: Host-associated > Plants > Peat... | reverse complement strand
CTGACCAGCATGTGGGCGACGCTATGATCCTGGTCCACCGGCTGGGCGAAGATGGCGATGACGTCGTTGCGGGCGGGGTCCACCGGGCTCGACTTGTACAGCACCGCGCAATAGGGGTGGGGCACGCGAAAGGTGTAGTCGACCTCAAAGCCTTGCGTCGCCGCCACGGACGACATCGGCTGGAAGATGCGGCAGCGGGTGGCCAGGATCTGATCGGGCTCGGCGGTCACGTCCACGCGATAGGGCGCGATCTCCGCCCGGGCCTCTACGCCCAGGTAGTCGGCGTGGACGATCGGCAGGTGGCCCATATCCAGGAAGTTCTCCACCACCCGCGGCCCAGAGGTGCGCACCCCGACCGAGCCGGCGTTCACGTTGCGGCGGTCAGGCTCGTGGTATTCCGCAATGGCGAAGACGTCGGCGGCCGGCGCGCCCAGCGTCGTCCAGACATGGCCGAACCTCAGCGCGACCGGCAAAGCGCTCCCGCCCGCTTCGGCTGAGACCAGGACCTCGCCGTCGGACCCCCGCGTTACGCCCAGGCGTGCGCCGAGCAGGGTGACGCTGCGTGTACGGTCAGGCCTGATCTCGTCGATCGCCGCCACCGCATACCAGGCGTCGAGCGCGATCCGATCCGGAAGGGCGATGTCAGTCATCGTGGCGTCCAAAGTGCAATACCGGCGAGCGTAACGCGCCGCGGCCAGGGATCAAACCACGTGCGGGCGCGCCAAGGTTCGCCCAGAGGGTCGACGACGCCGGCCTGGGGCTCTAAGCCCGGCCGCCCGCCATGGCTGATGCTATGCCCTCGCGACAGGGCTCGTGAACGACCTCGGCTTGACATTGAACGGCGCGCGCCAAGCCGCCCTCTGGTCGGCGGGATCGGCTATTTCGAGCCGGACGGCTTGGGCTGCGCCCCATAGCCTCCCTGGCCGACGGGCGTGGAATAGAGCTTGCCCTGGCTTTTGGAGATCAGCACGCGATGGGTCACGAAGTAGTCGGCCCCGATGATGAGATCGGCGCTCGCGTTGGGCTTATCCGTGAAATTCAGAACGAGATCGGGGATGGTCTCCTTGCCTATGGTCAGGCTTTGAAAATGGCCTCGCCAATTCTTGAGGCCCCCAGGTCCCAGGCCGCCGGCGGTCCCGGCCTCGTGGACGCCCAGGTCGCCGGGTCGAACGCCGGCGCGCTTTGCGGCGTCGGCCGTCAGGTCCGTATCCGGGGCCCCAGTATCGAAGAGGGCCCGAAGCCGCACGCCATTGATCTCGACCCAGCCTAAGGGCCGTACAGCCTTAGGGAAGGGTTCGAGGTCTACGACGGAAACCTGCTTTGGATCGGCCCAGTACGCCAGATTTTCACCCGCGCAGCCTGCGGGTTGGAACAGTCTGATGACGCGATCGGCGAGATCGATTTCGATATCGACGTCAGCGAACGCCGGCTCCCCCAAAAAGCCATCTACGTCGTCGCTTGGAGCTCTATCGATGATCAAAAATTCGGGCGAGGCGATCACAACGCCGCCGTAAGCCAGTCGATGCGCCGCGGCCACCTGGGCTTGGACGATCTGCCCGTAGGAGCGCATCTGAAATCCCGGCGGCGGGGCTGTCGGATGGAGTTTGAGCCGCATGGCCGAGGCCTGAGACAGGCCGATGAAAGCCCCGCCGGTATCGAAAATCAGATTGGCGCCGACGCCGTCGATCGTCGCCCCCACCACGGGCCGCAAGGCGCGCGCGCCATACAGGGTCACAGGCAGTTCAGCCACTTGCCGGAACTGGCAGGCGGCCGACGCCGCACTGGCCGGCGACACGAGAAGGGCCAAAAGTCCGCCCAAAACACCGCCGATCCACCGCATCCTCAGCCCCCAGATTGCGGGCCGACAGCTACCATCGGGGCGCAGAGCGAGGAAGAGCTCCCTAAATCAGAAGTTTAGCAGCATGACGGGCGGCGGACCCGGTATCCACGTCGGCCTGTCATGCTCTGGCGCATCCGAAGTCACGCCTCGTCCGTACCTCCGATCGGTGTTGGCGATTATGGATGGGACGGATGCAAGGGTCTGGCGCGCTTACACGACGGAACCTGATGGTGGGGAGCCTGACAGCCGGCGGCCTCGCGCTGCTGCCGACAGCGCACGCCTGGGCTGAATCGTCAGGACCCTCGAAGCGGCGAATCGCCTTCGATGTCTGGCGCAACGACCAGATGATCGGCGCCCATACGGTGGACATCGAGGGGGACGACACGGACCTCAAGGTGCATACGCAGGTCGATTTCCTGGTTAAATTCGGCCCGATCCCGGTGTTCCGCTACGCCTTCCAGTCCCACGAAACGTGGCGGAACGGCCGGTTCAGCGCTATCGAAAGCCGGACGGAGACCAATGGGCGCGGCGACCAGATCCACGCGGTGTCCGGCGCGTCAGGCGTCACCATCCAGAGTGGGCGCGGCCAGATCCACACCGTCCCTGCCGACGCCCTGCCGCTCAGCCACTGGAACCCGCGCGCCTTGAGAAACCCGCTGTTCAACCCCCAGACCGGCGCCCTACTGAAGGAGCGGATTGCTCACCAGGAAGGCGAGACGCTGCGCCTGCCCGATGGCCGCGCGGTCCAGACCACGAAGGTGACGCTCGTCGGCGACACCGAAATCATCGACTGGTACGACGAGTCCGGCGCGTGGGTGGCGCTCCGCGGACGGTTGAAGGACGGCTCGTTCCTAGACTACCGCTTGAAGGCTTGAGGCGACTCGCTCACGCCCACCGTGACAGGATAGGGGGGCGCAGGGGCGCCGCTCCGTAAGCGCACGCCCTTCAACACGATCTTGACCGCCTCCCAATGGATGGCGGCGATGACCTTCAGGGTCAGGAGGGGATGGGCGGCCCAGGCGCGCAGCACCTGCCCGTCGGTGAGATCGCGCCGGGCGCCGACAAAGCTGGCGTGCAGGAGCGGCCCCTCCCCGTCCGACACCTCGATGGCGATGCGCACCCGCTCCCCCGGCGGCGTCACCCGAAAGGCGTAGCGCAGGTCCATGTCCATGAACGGGGAGACGTGCAGCCGCTTCTCCACGCTCTGACGGATGTCGCCGTCGGCGCCCGCCTCGGCCGGGATCAGATAGCTGTGGCGCTCGCCAAAGGTTGAGCTGACCTCATAAAGGATGGCGTGCAGCGTTCCATCGGGGCGATAGCAGAAGTAGACGCTGATCGGGTTGAACACATAGCCCAGCACCCTGGGCAGGCAGAGCAGACGGATCGGGCCGCCCTTGATCGACAAGCCGGCCTTGTCCAGACGCCGCTCCACCTGGTCGCGCAGGGGCAGGGCTGAACCGTCGCCGTAATCGCGGGCGTTGAAGCTGGTCAGGTTGAACCGCCCCAGGGAAAACCAGCGCAAGGCCTTGGCGATACCGGGCGCCTCATCCAGATCGAGCAGCAGCATGAAAACGCCGTACCGCAGCACGTGTTTGGCGGGGCGCGTACGGCTGTGACCCACCTGGCCGATGTAGAGGCCAGACGTCAGGGGGCTCGCGCGCTGGGTCACGCCGCCAGACCCTCCGGCGGCCGCGGCGCCGCGGTGATGTGGATGCGGCTGGACTCATTATCGACAGACCACGGACGGCGCACGGGCGTGGCCTGATCGGCGGTCAAGTGCTCGGCGGCGGCGAGGCCCGATTGCAAACCGTCCTCGTGGAAGCCCGCGCCGAAATGGGCGCCGCAATACCAGATCCCGCCTACGCCCTGCAGGGACCAGAGCCGCTTTTGGGCGGCGAGCGCAGCCGTGTCGAAGAGGGGATGATCATAAGAATAGCTACCGATAAACTTCGCCAGGTCGGGCGTCGCGCGCGGGTTCAAGGTGACGAAAAGGTTGCGATGGCGCGGCAGGGTCTGGAGCAGGTTCATCCAGTAGGTCACGCAGAAGCCGTCCGGCTCATCGCGTCGCCCGACATGGTTCCAGCCGGACCAGGCCGCCCGGCGGCGCGGCATGAGGGCTGTGTCGCTGTGCAGGACTGCGAAGTTTTTGCTGTAACGGAAGGCGCCGAGAACAGCCTGCTCTCGCGCCGTGGGCGCCTCCAACATGGCCAGGGCCTGATCGGCGTGGGTGGCGATCACGACCCGATCGAAGCGCTCGCTGCGGCCATGAATGTCAACCACCTCCACGCCGCCCTTCCCCGGTCCGCCAGGGGGCAGGCGGCGGACATTAATCACGGCCGCATCGCGCCGGATACGATCGGCGAACGGAGCTGTTAGCTTGGCGACATAGGCTCGCGACCCGCCGGTCACGGTGCGCCACTGCGGCCGGGTCGTCAGGTTCAGGAGGCCGTGGTTGGTGAAGAAGCGGATCAGGGCGGCGGCCGGGTAATCCCGTGCGCCGGCCGGCGACGTCGACCAGATGGCCCCGACCTGGGGCAGCAGGTGATCGTGCTGGAAGGCCTCGCCGTAACCACCGCGGTCCAGCAGTTCGCCCAGCGTCAGGGGCTCGCGCTCCAGCGCGGCCAGGGCCTTGGGCGCCGCGCGATAGAAGCGGACCAGGTCCTTGATCATCGACCAGAACCGGGGCTTCAGCAGGTTGGAAGGCTGGGCCAACAGGGCGCTCAGATGGGCGCTGCCATATTCCAGCGCCCCGCCGTCGAGCGATACCCCAAACGACATTTCGGCATGTTGCGTGGCGACGCCCAGATGCTGGAACAGGGCGGTCAGATTGGGGTAGTTGGCCTCGTTATAGACGATGAAGCCGGTATCGACGGGAACGGAGTTCGCGGCCGTCGCAGAGTCCACGGTGTGAGCGTGGCCGCCGATCCGCGCATCCGCCTCATAGACGGTCACCTCATGGCGCGTCTGCAAAAGCCAGGCGCACGAGAGCCCTGAGACGCCCGATCCGATCACGGCCACCTTCAGCGGTTGCACACCCATGGTATCGCGTCTCCCCGAAGCATCCAGCTCACCCGCCGGCTACTGCGAGTTACGATGGGAACATAAAGTGGGATGCAGAACTCATCCAGGGGTAGGACAGATGCGTAGCTGTCCCTTGCGAGACGGAGAGGCGACGCGTGACCGCTGAAACATGGCAAGACCCAGGACCGCAGTCCGGCGCCAAAGCGCCGCGGACCATTCTTCGTCGCGCCTTCGCTTTCGCCCGTAGGTCTGTCTCCCTCGCCTCGCTTGTCGGATCGCTCGCCGCCTGCTCCACCGTCGGCGTCCTGAACACGGTCGAGCCGAGGTTCGGCGTCGTCACCACCCGCGACCTGATCTACCAGCCAGGACCACGGGGCGGACTCGACGTCTACCGCCCACGCCAGGCGAACGGATCGACGCCCGTCGTCGTCTTTCTGTACGGCGGCGGTTGGGATCAGGGCGCCAAGTCTGACTACGCTTTCATCGGCGACGCCCTGGCCTCGAAGGGCTTCGTCACCTTTATTCCCGACTACCGGCTTTATCCCGACGTGCGCTGGCCCGCCTTCCTGGAGGACAACGCCAAGGCGGTCCGCTGGGTGCACGACCATGCGGCCGAGTTCGGCGGCGATCCGAGTAAATTATTCCTGGTAGGTCATTCTGCCGGCGCCTATAACGCGGCGATGCTGAGCTTGGACAGACGTTGGTTGGCGGCGGTGGGCTTGGACCCGCGTCGAGACCTTCGCGGCGTAGTCGGCCTGGCCGGTCCCTACGACTTCCTTCCGCTCCGCTCCGACGAACTGAAGGCGATCTTTGGGCCGCTGGAGACCCGTCCGGCCACCCAACCGATCAACTATGTCGATGGCCAGGGGCCGCCCATGTTCCTGGCGACGGACAACCACGACACGGTCGTAGATCCTGGAAATACGACGCGCCTCGCCGACAAGATCCGCGCCCATGGCGGCGCTGTTGAGACGAAAACCTATTCGGGTCTCAGCCACGCTCTGCTGCTGGGCGTCGTCGCCGCGCCGCTCCGCTTCCTGGCGCCGGTTCTGAAGGATATGACCTCCTTCATCGACAGCCATCTCGACGATGGCGCAGCGAAGGCGCAGGCGCGGTCATGAGCTCAGTTCCCTTCGTCGCTCTGCCGCTGGGCGTGCTCGTCGCCATGGCCGTGGTCATGTCCAGCGGGTGGGTGTTTCAGCGCGCGGTGAAGAACGGCGGCTGGAGCGACGTGTTCTGGACCTACGGGACCGGGGCGACGTGCGCCTTGGCCTGCCTGGTTCCGTTCGGCGGGGCGGCGTCGCCGACGTGGCGCCAGATCCTGGTCGCGGCCCTGGTGGCCATCTGGTCGCTCAGGCTTGGAACCTACGTGGCGGCGCGCGTGGCCAAGGGCTCGGAAGACGCCCGCTACGCCGACTTCCGCCGGGAATGGGGCGCGGACTTTCAGCGCAACATGTACGGCCTCCTGATCGTCCAGGCGCCGGTGACGGCGGTGCTGAGCCTCTCCATCCTCGTCGCCGCGCGCGATCCTCATTCCGGCCTGCGGATCGCCGACATGATCGGCGCCCTGATCCTGGCCGGCTCGATCCTGGGGGAAGGTTTGGCGGACCAGCAGATGAAGGCCTTCCGCGCCGACCCCGCCTCCAAGGGTAAGGTCTGCGATACGGGGCTTTGGGCCTGGTCGCGCCATCCGAACTACCTGTTTGAGGCCCTGGGCTGGTTGGCCTATCCGGTCATCGCGATAGACCTCGCCCACCCGTTAAGCTTCGCCTCTTTGATCGCCCCGATCGTCATGTTCATTGTGCTGAGGTTCGGCACCGGCGTGCCGCCGCTGGAGGCCGCCATGCTCAAATCCCGGGGCGACGCCTATCGACTGTACCAGGCGCGCGTCAGCGCCTTCTGGCCTTGGCCGCCCAAGCCCCTGATCGCCGCACGCGCCCTAACCCCGCGTCTTGACCCGGAGAAGTCTCAATGAGCGCCGTCGCCGCCGTCATCACCGCCTTCGAGGGCGCGCCCCTCCCCGACGCTGTGCGCCGAGCGGCGGTGAACCTTCTGGTCAGCGGCGCTCTGCGCAACCTCGGCGGCCCAAGCGACGGCGTCGACGAGGCCTTCGCCGAGGCCATGGCCGCCCACCCCATCGCCGAGCACGTGCAGGCCGCCAACGATCAGCATTATGAGCTGCCGCCCAGCTTTTTCGAGCGCGTGCTGGGTCCCCGCCTGAAATATTCCTCCTGCCTCTATCCCACAGGGACTGAGACCCTGGAGCAGGCTGAGATCCTGGCCCTGACGGAGACCTGCGCCCACGCCGACCTGGCCGACGGTCAGCAGATCTTGGAGCTCGGCTGCGGATGGGGGTCCTTAAGCCTATGGATGGCGCAGACCTATCCCAAGGCCAGCATCGTCAGCGTCTCCAACTCCGCGCCCCAGCGGGGCTTTATCGAAGGGCGCGCGGCGGCGCTGGGCCTGACCAACCTGCGGGTGGTGACGGCGGACATGAATGTGTTCGACACCGCCGATCGGTTTGACCGCATCGTCTCCGTCGAGATGTTCGAGCACATGGCCAATTGGCGGGCGCTGTTGACCATGGCCCGCACCTGGCTGAAGCCGGATGGCCGGCTTTTCCTGCACGTGTTCAGCCATCGCACCACGCCCTATCGGTTCAATGTCGACGATCCCACAGACTGGATCGCCCAGCATTTCTTCACGGGCGGCGTGATGCCGAGCCATGGCCTGATCCGCGCCTTTCCCGATCTATTCGAGCTGGAAGCGGACTGGCGCTGGAGCGGCGAACATTACGCTCGCACGGCCGACCACTGGCTGGCCAACTACGATCGCCATGCCTTCGAGATCAACGCCGTGCTCCGCGACGTCTATGGCGCCGACGCCAAGCTGTGGGGCCGGCGGTGGCGGCTGTTCTTCCTGGCGACGTCGGGCCTGTTCGGCCACAGTGGCGGCGAGGAATGGGGCGTCAGCCACTACCGCCTGCGCCCCATACACGCTTAAGGAGGGAGCCGTGCTGAAATTTCCGATCGCCTATCTCTCGACAGCGGTGGTGTTCGTGCTGATGGACGGCGCCTTTCTGGGCTTCGTCGGTCCAAAGCTGTATCGCCCCGATATCGGCGTTCTGCTGACGGACAAGGTGCGGCTGGCGCCGGCCTTGGTCTTCTACCTTCTCTACATCGCCGGGCTGGTTTACTTCGCCGTGCGGCCATCCCTGACGCTGGGGTGGACGGCGGGCCTGATCAACGGCGTGCTGCTCGGCCTGCTGGCCTATGGGACCTATGATCTGACCTGCTATGCGGTGATGCGGGTGTGGACCTTGAAGGTGACGGTGGTCGATCTCGCCTGGGGCGCGATCGTCAGCGGGGTCGCCTCGGCGGTCGGAGTTGCGATAACGCGAGCGTTCGTGATGCGGGGGGCGGTTTAAACTCATGGCGAGCTTACTGATCGACGAGACGATGACGCATCCGCGCCGCGTGCGCCGGCGCGGGGCCACGGGGTTCAACGCCCTGGTCGGGGCGCTGCGGAGCTGCTGGGAGGTCGGCGTCCTGACCGTCGTCGGCCCCGACGGCGCCGCCCACCGCCTGGAAGGCGGCGAGCCAGGGCTGGAAGCCCAGATCCAGGTGCATGACGCTCGGTTTGTGGGTCGCATCCTAGGCGGCGGCGACGTCGGCTTCGCGGAAAGCTACCTGGCCGGCGAATGGGATAGCCCCGACCTCACCCAGCTCCTGAACGCCTTTTGCGCCAACTTCGATCGCATCGGTCGGCTCTTGATCGGCAATCCCCTGTTCCGGCTGATCAATGCGGTCAGCCACGCCTTGAACCGCAACAGCAAGACGGGGTCGCGCCGCAACATCCACGCACATTACGACCTCGGCGACGACTTCTACCGCCTGTGGCTCGATCCGGGTCTGAACTATTCTTCAGCGCTGTTCACCGCGCCGGGCCAGGATCTGGCCGCCGCCCAGCGCAACAAGCATGAGGCTCTGGCGCACGCCATGGACCTCAGGCGCGGCCAGAGCTTGCTGGAAATCGGCTGCGGCTGGGGCGCGTTCGCCGAGTTCGCGGCGCGGGAGTACGACGCAGACGTCACCGCCATCACCATCTCTAGAGCGCAGCACGACTATGCCGCCAGCCGCATCCAGGCCGCAGGCCTCGGCGAGAAGGTGAAGATCGCCTTTTGCGACTACCGCGACGTGCAAGGCCAGTTCGACCGCGTCGCCTCGATCGAGATGTTCGAGGCGGTGGGCGAAGCCTACTGGCCGGCCTATTTCAACACTGTGCACGATCGGCTGGTTCCCGGCGGCCAGGCCGGCTTGCAGATCATCACCATCCAGGACGAGCTGTTCGACGGCTATCGCGCGAGGCCGGACTTCATCCAGCTGCACATCTTCCCCGGCGGCCTGCTCCCGAGCGAAGCGCGCCTGCGCCAGGAGACCGACCGCGCCGGCCTGACCTGGCGAGACCTGCGCCGCTTCGGCCAGGACTACGCCGACACCCTGGCCGCCTGGGCCAAACAGTACCACGCCCGCCTGCCCGAAATCCGCGCCCAAGGCTTCGACGCCCGCTTCGACCGCTTGTGGCGCTACTACCTCGGCTACTGCGAAGCGGGCTTCCGGACGGGGCGCACGGACGTCATCCAGCTGGGGTTGGCGAAGGCGTGAGGGGAAGGACGGTGACCTGGGCCGCGGATTGGGACCCGGACGCCGTCAAACATATCGCCATGACGTTCGAGGCTGCGGCGGGCGGAACGCTCCTCACGATCACGAGCGAAGGTCATGCAAACGAGGAGGAGCGCATCGCCGATGAGCGCGGCTGGGATGAAATCTTGGGCTGGCTTAAAAGCGGCGTCGCCGCTCCGCTCACCTGATCGAAGATAGCATTTCGCGGCGCAGGATGGAGTTGATGCGGGATTGGTAGCCCTTACCCTGCCCCTTCAGCCAAGCCAGCACATCGCTATCGATGCGCAGGGTGGTGGACGTCTTGGTCGGCTTGTAAAACCGACCAACCACCGGGTTCTTCCAGAAATCTTCGGCCAATTGGGGCGCGTCACTGTAATCGATCTCGCTGTCCGGCCGCGCGGTGAGCGCCGTAAGCTCCGCCCTTTGCGCCTCGGTCAAAGGCGGTAGATTGGCGAGATCGACTTCATATCTAACGAGTTGTTTCTTCATATCGTCGCCTTTCTTTCCTGTCGGCGATTCTGGCGGAGACGATGCGAATGATCTCGACGGCTTCCCCGTCATTGTCTTCGTCCAGGATCGTGTGGGCCACCAGAAGCACGCAGTAGCCATCGACAGCGCCCAGAGTCCGCCATCGTCGCTCACCGCCCTCGATCCGGTCATGCTCCGTAAGGGCGAAGGGGTCCGCAAACACTCTGATAGCCGTCTCGAAGCTCACATGATGCTTGCGGATGTTACTCGCCGCCTTGTCCGGATCCC
>Ga0209611_10014840_pt1 | contig 10301 bp, 4 predicted proteins | sample S1TSphgellanicum_3_FD_187693 | JGI IMG/M metagenome (GOLD analysis project Ga0209611, IMG submission 187693) | Host-associated microbial communities from peat moss isolated from Minnesota, USA - S1T2_Fc - Sphagnum magellanicum MG (SPAdes) (version 2) | ecosystem: Host-associated > Plants > Peat... | reverse complement strand
AATTCAAGTCAAAATTATAGACTTTGGTTTTGGTTTTGAAAATCAATTGTAGTTTGGATCTAGTTATTAATATTAAAAAAAACCAAAACCAACAATTCTTACTTGTTAAAGTTCAAGTATTGAGCCAACACTAGTTTTTACTAATGTAAGTTTGGTACGTAAGCTTATGCCTAGTATCAACCTTGGTATAAGGATCTTATCGGGCTACTATTACCTAAGGCACTATTTGTCTTATACCACTACCAATGTGGTAAGGACTAAGAATAACCAAGTAAGTGTTAATACTATTTGTAGCAACAACATTAAAATGGCCTACATGCCACTTTTTGGATGAAATTTCATGACATAATGTCATAAAAATGAGAATGTTCTTATAAATGTGTGTTAAACGATGTGAGTTTCAAAAAACTTGAAAAAAACATTCGTTACTAGTTGGTTGGCTAAAATGATTGGCTAGAAATTGACTTTTATTGATTGGCCCACATGTGACATTTAAATGTTAACTTAATGTATATAATCCAATTTTACTTGTTTATGGGTGGGGGATAGAAAAACATATTACCCCTAGATGTGTCAAATCATGGTAATGCTTTTGTTTCCTATGGACCATTAGAGTTACTATAATGACTTGAGGAATGGCACACCTTATCTCCAACTAAAACAAAACTTGAACTATATTTCTTTATTCCCCAACTTGTTTATTACTACAATGGAATCAAAATAGATTGCTAGTCCAAATTAACTTTACACAAGGTTGCTTTCTCATAATCAATAATTGGTTTTAAAAAGAAAAATCATAATTGAAGGTGTACCTTTGAACATGACAACTTTTTAATTGGATAATGATACAATAACAATATGACACAATTTATGACATTAAGTTATGTGTAAAATAAGTGTGAAATTGGATTGATTCCAAATCGGGTTTGGTGTAAAATTATTTTTGAATGAAACAAATTGACAAGTTCAAAAACTTAAAGAAATTGCTTTAAAATCATAGTGGAGGTTTCATAAACTTACAAAAATTAACGAAAACCAAGTAGTTGAAGTTTCCCTTCAAAAGAAAAAAATTAATAAGGTATAAGCACCTAGAATTATTAAAATAAACATTTTGAATAAAGCAGGTTTCAATTGTTTTTCACACATATTTTTTCCCTTAAAGAAAAGACAATTTGAAACTCAATTCAAATTCGAATTAAATTTGAAAAGGATTTGGGGTGTGGGTGTGGGGGCAAGGGCGGAGAGGAAAAGGGAAGGGGGTAGAAACTAGCTTTCAAGAATTTGGATACCTATTTTTACACCACTTACCAAAGCCCCTAAATAAGGAGTTTGTGATCTTAAACTACATTTTAAGTCATTATTAACTAGTAAATCCTATTTTTAAAATCACAACTTTAAACCATATATTGTGGTTTTAAAAATAGTCAAAAACAATTCATTGTTATAATTTCATATTTTCAAAAGATTAGGGTTAGATAATAGGGCATAATTTAGGGAATAGTAATGCTATTAAATGCTTCTACTTTCAAGACATGTGCCAAGTGGGCACCCAATTTGACAAGTTAGAATTAGTGCTTTGTGGTTTTTCTTTTTACCTAGACAACTTCTAATCTTGGTTTTGAAATTGTCAAATTTATTTGTAGGTTCTTTAGGTGGGTTTTGAACCTAATTCTTCCAATTTATAAATCCTTATGTTCTATTTTGAACACAAAATTCCAAATTCAAAAACCTTTGTGCCTAGTTCAAAATTGGGTCTAATTCCATTTACACATTACACTCTCCCTAGTTATTGTATGGGTACAAGGTTTTACAACAAATTAAAATAACAAATTAAAATGGGGGTCTATGTAGACACAAAGTTCAACAATTAATGAAAATAAATATTTAACCTAAATTTTAACTTGTTTATTAATTATAAAAAATAATAATCCTACCTAGAGATCTTGAGCATGTTTTTAGAATGTTTTTTCATGATTTTGGTTTTGGTTTTGGATCTAACAAAACACTAACTTCATAGTTCAGTTCTTGTGCTGGTTCCAACAAAAAAATGTCAACTTAAATTTAGGTCATGCAAGAACCTAAACTCGAATCCCATTTTTTTACCTTACAAATTGAATACCTTAACAACATTGGTTAAAACCATTGGTTCCATAGTTTCAACAAGTAAAAAATGAATTACAACCAAATCATATTTTTGGAATTGGTTATGAAACTAAAACTAAGATTGAAACTTTTTAAGAATTGGACCTAAAATCATGTTCCTAATTCCATTTATGTGTTGAACCAAAACTAATTTTTTTTAAAACAAGTTTTTTGGAAAAAAAGATTAAAACTAAGGATTAATCGACACTTAACCATTGATTGTGATCCATGTTACCTAGACTAGATTAAAATTGAACCAAATTTAGTTTTGATTTTTAGACCTAAAATAGGAATTAATGTGACTTAAAAGGAGAACTAAAAAAGGGAAACAAAAATGTGGCTTCATTTATAACAAGTTGATGTTGATTCAAGTCACCATTTAGGAGTCATGTGAATGTTGTCAAATGGTAAGAAATCTAGTAGCATTGTTCTAGTTTAAAAGAAATGAAAAACATTTTCATGTGTGATTTGTTCTAGAAGGTGGTTTTGGTTATAGTTGGCCCCTCTCCTAGAAACTAAAAGCAATACATCTTATATATTAATTCAGCAAGTCAGTCAGTCAGTTAGTGACAGGGCTATACCCAACTGACAGCTAATGGACCTGGCACAAGTGTGAACAAGACCCATATGATAGAGTCCAATTATGGGCTGTTTGGGTGGTCTTCTTGCAGTGCAAACGTTTTTTTCTTGCTCTCCTCTCCCACTTACGTCTCTTTTCCCTCTCTCATACAGTGATGGGAAAGCATGCATTCGTGCCCTATTGGGTACGATGGGAACGTACTTTCTTTTCCTACGCGGCGAAACGGGCCATTCCAAGAAATAACTAACATAATAATTTTGACGCGGAATTTCCCATAGTCATGACTTTCTGAAATGGTAGAATGTCGTTGAGCTTTAGGGTTTCAGGGGTCGTCATCAGGGGTCATCACTGCTTCAATGCCGTGCCGTGATTTGTAGGCACGAGTTACCACTAGTATGTATTAGTTGCCATAGAACATTATTCCAAGTGGTTTGAAGCAAGACTAATGAAGGATCTTGATGCTACAACTACTACCAAGTTTTTGGAAATATTTGCCTTACATGATTCTTATAAGAAAAACACCAAGATTGAATGTTGACAATAGTTTGAATAGCTTGATTAAGATTGTTGTCGACCATATGGAGTTGAAAGATGTAGCTTTACATATGGTGAAAAAGATGGAGCTGGTAGCTAGTTTACATTACTTGAAAATTTGGAACATGCACAAAAGAAGCAAAGGAAGACAAATTTTACCAAAAAGGGTCGTATGATGTTTGTTGGTTTTGATGAAAAAAAGATGTGGATAAAGATGCAAAAACTTGATAAAAAAAGTCATCGTTAGCAAGTTGGGAAGGCCCTTGCATCTTTGCTGGTTATAAAGATGGTAAGGGGCAACATGAATAGGATGATGGAAGTAAAGTATGTATTTTTGAGAACAAAGATGGGTAGGTATGAGAAAGACCTAAACATGATTTGAAGTTGTACCATCATACGCCTTAAGGTGATAATCTCTGTGGACATAAACTTTTTATGGTGGGATTGGTTACATTTGTGACTTAAAAGGAGAGTTGAAAAAGGGAAATAAGGAGTGCTCTAATTTGTGACAAGTTGTTGGTTTAGTTCACTATGAACATAATTAACATAAGAGGTTAGCAAGGGAGTGCATTTTATTTTCCAACATATAAGTGTTTTGTTTGTTTTGGTTTATGTTTTGTACACTATGGACATTTGATTTATGAATGCAAGTAGGGAATGTAGGTGCTTGGTCTATTGTTAGTTTTTGGTGTTGAATGATGTGTGTTGTTCATTTTATTGATTCTGTTTGCATTTTCATAATGATGGATTCAATGTTTGTTATGGATGATTGGTGAAGTGGATTTTGTTAAAGTGGAAGATGTGATTGGAAAAGATGATTTAAGGACGTGGTTTTGGATCTTCAAAAATAGGGGTTGCTAAGAAAAAAAAACTAAATGTTTTGTTTTTTTATTTTTTATGTGATTTTGCTACATGTAGAGGAAGTATTTATGAGGCATATTGTATTTTTGTCCATAAATAATTATGTCAAAAAAAAACTTCTACTGTGATTTTAAAGCTTGAAAATTTGTAGATAGATTGTTTAATAAAATCATGGGTGTGGTAATGAGGAAATGATGAAAGGTATAAGGAATGTTAAACAAAGTATGGCATTGGTAGGTCATATATATTGGAGATTTGACAAGGTTTTATCACTAGCTTGTCTATGGGTTGGGGTGTTGAGACTATGTGAGTATGCATTTTGCCATTTTTCAAAATCAAGATTGAAGTGATAAACGTTTTGTTGCAATTTGGGAAGATTTGCTTGGAAATTGAGATTAAAATCATCTTCAACAAATGTCACATTTTGGGAATGTTTTAAGGAAAAGGAATTTGGAAAAAGTTTTGTGCGAGTTGTGTTTGATTTTTTATTTTTGTGTGGGGAAAGATTATCTAAAAAAATTGGGTGTATGGGATGTTGTACGTACCATGTCTAATGATTCCAAGATGTTCAAAGAGAGAATTCCAAGGAAAGATTTAATCCATCATCACCTACCTCTTAATTAATTTAGGTGTTACATGATTAGAAGCAAGAAAAGATTTTGTCATCATACTAGTTATATATCTCTATCTATTATTCAATATTTGTAACCATTTTTTTTCTATTTAAACCAAACATGTTATGATATTTGTTGGTTTTGTATAATGTTTCTTTTTATGGTTACACTGGAACCATTTTTTTATTTTTTTTAAATAACCAAATTTGAAACCAAATTCATAGTTCCATTTTTGTGTATTACCATAACCAAAACTGAAGATTTTTTTGCAACCAACAATAGGCCAACATTGGTTTTTACCATGGTGCAAGTGTGAGCGTTTGTTTACCCAATCTTGCGGTAAGTTTCCCAATAGGGGAAAATGCACAAGCTTCATCCCTTGGGTTGGTGCTTTTAGATTTGTTGGAGTAGATTATATTGACAACAAATCTTGGGTATGTTATTAAAGAGAGAACTTGTGGCACATTTAGATACATGGATTTCATTGGTTCCTTGATTTTTGCATGAATAATTAAAAAAAATTGATTGGTATTGTGAAATTATATCCAACAATTTGTAAAATATTATGAACAACAAGCTTTAGTTCATTTGAGTTCTTCTAAAAGCAATTTTTTTCATTGTTCTCAATTTGTGAATGCCAATGTAATTGACATAATGATCCAACCCTTCTCAAATTCCATCTCTTTAAGGACCCTCCACTAATAAATTTGACTGAGGAAGGGGGGTGGGGAACCAGCAAACATGGAGAGGCTGAAAAATTTGGAGAGGAATAACATTTAAATCTTAGGGATCTCTTTTTATAGTACAAACTAGTGTTGCTTGTTATGTTGGCCCAAGTGTGAACTAGTTACTCAACTATTTTTCCCTTCCAAACCATTTTAAATAATTTACTTGAATTTTTAGTGACAAAAAAAAACTCAAAATTGAATATCCCACACCTTAGGTCTATCTCCAAATCACCTTCATTAAATCCTTCTCGTTCAAAGCTTTCCAACAATACCAAGAGTGTGGAATTCCCATCTAATTATTAATTTTGATTTAAATGAATTTTTAGTGAAAAAATTGTTCAACATTCAATAACTTCTTCAGTGTACATTGAAACGTTGTGAAACCAATTCAATGCACCCCTGCTCATAAGGGCTTTACAATGGTACCAAGAGCACAACAAGAGGTGCAATTGTTTGGGAAATCTCAATGTGACAAACAAATGAAACAAACAAACAATCTTTCTTCATAGCTAGAGAGAACTGGCTCAATGTTTCTATTGTATCTGGAGGGCACATTATCAAGCAGAATTTTTCCTCCACCAAAGGTGCAAGTGTGTCATTTTTTGAAACAACCCTACCTCTTTTTTCTCCAGTGATACCCACACTAGGTAATTGATGTTGGGACCTCTTTTATAGTAAGTAAAGCACAAGCACAACATTTCTAGTGCTTATGGATGGCACATTATCACACAGAGTGTTTCCACCACAAAAAGGGCAGGTGTTTCAATTTTTGGAAACATCCCACCTCTTTTTTCTCCAGCAACACCCACTGGGTATCACACAAATTTTTTTGATTTAGTTGCTTCCTCAACTGCTCAACAGATGATGGCACCTTTCACACAAATGTTCCTCAACATGATGCATGAGGTTGCTGGCTTGAGTCCTCCGTTCTCTTAAATCACAGATGTCCATTTAGAAAAGCAAAATTCTATCAGTTCTTTACATCAGGAAAGAATTTACTCAACATGGGGCTGTTCTGAGAATTTGGGTCCCATGCTCAACTCCTGACTCAATTGGGTCCCCCATTCCCAGTCCATACCGTACACTTGATTTTGTTGAATTCCATACAAAGGCCCTACAACATGATTTGTTTGACCTATTGCAGAGCTAATCACGCTCCTCATATTAGATACCTGCTGGAGCAGGACTTCCAAAGACTGTGAGTAAGTATTGTGGCAAGTGGGTTGGTGAAGAAGGAATGAAAATGGGTGTTGTGAGGGGGGAGGTGGACAAAGTGCTTAGGCATGCATGCATGCATGCATGCATACACACACAACAAAAACTTTTTTTTGCCTTGTAGGGCTGGGTGACAGGAAAGGAATGTCATGTTGTCGGAGGCATGAGGGACACTCTCTATTTCTTCAACTGAGAGAGAGAGAGAGCCGTTTGAGAAAGAATTATATGAAAACCTGCAATGAGGAGGAACCAGTCAAACCGTGCCGCAGAGAATGTATAGGAAAGTAGTTTGTTGTTGTCTGCATTCTCATAGTCGTCTTCAAAGGGTCCCACAACTGTAAATAGGTAAAAACTCAAGGCCCGCCAAAAAAATTCTAGTGGCAGCCTACATGAGGGCAGGTTCTAAAACAAGAATTCTAGCTCAGCAAACTTCCGTTTCTCAACAGATCAGGGTTGATTCTTCTGTTTGTGGAGGGATCTTCCATTTTGTGTGGGTAGTCAATCGGCTCATCTAAATTTTGTGGCAAGATCTTTATGTTGGGTAAGGCTCTCAGAGAAGGGCATACCAGAAGTGCAGGAGAGAGCACTGGGCTGCTGACTCTCACTGGTCCTTCCTCTTCTGGTAATGCTTACTTCATATGTATGAAAAAAATACCTACACCCAAAGCTGGATATGTTTTGGCATTTGGGTTAACAAGATTAGGGTAAGTATGACTTAAACCATAATTAGATGGGGTGCTTCCCAAGTTTTTCTTGGTTTTAAATTTAAATTTTAAATCTTTATTTTTTGCAATGAGTCATTTGATTCTTCCATCACCAAAAAAGAAAGAAAGATAGAAAGAAAAAACTTCGGGCTCCCCAAAATAGAAGTTTTATTGTGAAGATATAGTGCTGCTCTTTGGTCCACATGTCCTACCCATCTACCATAAAACTAAATTTTTGTATACTCAGATCCTAACCTGATGAATTTTTTTTGAATGTTGATATACCTTTACATGATGGGTAAACAAAATTTCAAAATTAGATATCCTTACCCAAAGTTATATCAGTAACAACATACCCTCACAACACTGGTTCTCACCTTTGACCAACGGTTCTCAAAGATCATTAAACAGGTTTTGACCCTTAATTGGGGTTCTTCCTTCACCCAATCAAAGATGCCCATCACAAAAGAATGTACACCCATAGTTCATGTGCATGCCATTAGCCTAGGCAAAAAATGGCAAAGGACATAGGTAGGCTAAAAAAAATCTTGCAACCCATGAGGTGAGACAGCACATATCCAAGGGGCCCATGGTTTTTTTCTTTTAAGGGAGGGTGAGGGTGTTGGATTCTTTTGTTCCCAATGTGTTCCCATTAAATTTTCAATAAGTTCCCAATATGTTTCAATCAAGTTCCTAATGTGTTCCCCAACATGTTCCCCATAGCTCCTGACTTTATCTCATATCCTTGACCTAAAGTTCTACCTAAATAAGAGCCAGCTAAAGGAGGAGATTACAACATATCTATTTTTGGGACTGTCCAAAGCTTGATTAACTTTTTTTTTGTGCTTGGCCAATCAAAGATGCCCGTCACAAAAGATAAAAGAAAAGAACTTTGGGGTGCCCACAACTAATTAATATGAGTCACAACATATTACCATATGTACTACCATAGACATATAGATAGACAATATGAGATCTACACCATGAGATGTGATTTTAGTAATCATCAACGTGATATCTATTGTAATAATACCAATTATATCACAATGAAAATTTGGTATTACTAAGATTCGTGGAGACTTATTAAGTGCATATGTAAATCACTTAGTTATTAAGCCAATCACCTAAATATTCATATGTCATGGTATTATATATAGTGTGGAATGCAATTAATCACTCTAACTATAATTTTATAGACAAACAACCTTCATTAAGGGTATTTGGTGCAATCATATGTTTAGAATGTTAAGTTTAAAATGAGTTGCATCTATGAATCTCAGATTTGCCATGGTGATTTGGTGAGTGAAATCAGATATAATGCAAATTTAAAAAATAAAGATAACCAGGTAGGTCCATTCATAAACCCATATATAAATCACTTTAGTGGTACATCTGCATTGTCATGTAAGAAAAGATTAAACTAACCCAGGATAGTTATAAAATTATAGATTTGAACTGTTGTATGCATTCAATTAGTAGTTATAAACCAGATTTTCTAGTCAATTATTATGGGACAACCGACATTGTAGATTGAGAGTTATTAGTGGAAAATGGATGTTGGAGGGACATCTCAGAGATGTGGGTTGTCTCATCCTCTTATCTTGTGGAACCATGCAAGAGGTTTTAGAAGTATGTTTAGCCTCAAGGACATGCCCATGGCAAGGAAGAAGGTGAGCATGAAAAGCTAACAACACCAATAAACCAACTGACCCCATGCTCTAATGAGGAATCTAAGAGCCCAATTTCAAGTAAAGATCAAAATCATGTGAAATAGGTGGAACAAGAAGATTAGCTTGGTGATTTCTAGTACAACCATATACACATTAGGATTTTGATGGAAATTTATGGCCAGACACTATTACGTCAACTATTATGATATGTTAATTTTGGTATGCATTTCCTCATATGATGAATGACACTAACTCATGTATGATAATTGACATTCTGCAGATGTAACTGAAAATGGATTACAAAATCTTACCAGTCCAACAATCATTTCCCACATTGACATGTTTTATCACCGTATCCAAATAAGTCAAGGCCCACAATATAGTTTTATATTCTATATTTGCAATTATTAGCACATGGATGTAAAGTCACCTCAATATTATAAATTCAATTATAAAATATTGGATATTTAAAACTACATTGTAATGAGTCTAACTATTTCAGAAGGGGCTAGGCAAAAAACCTCATTTAAACACAAATATCTTTCCATTAACAGGATAGATCACAAGTTGGCCAGTAGAGTTGACAAATAGTCAATCTGATGATCTACTTAAACCAATCTTCAGTAACAGATTGTGTTTTGTAAAGGCAAAGATAGGCATCTTATGGTCACATAAAGTTCTGCTTTCTCAAAAGGAAAATCATGTTCAAAATTGCGGAACTGAGTCATTCATACATACAGTAGGCTAATATATGCCATATTGGAAATTCAAACCAATCAACAACCCAAAACCTGTACTTAGATTTAGTGAGGCTCCTATGTGTAATAACAGATCAAGTATTTTGAGGTCAGTGAAGATCATGACTCATAAGTTGACCTCAGTATGTTAACCAGTGTTTAGTGGTTCTTAGAATTATGGCCATATAACCTCCGGTTATCAACAGGTATATATACTTGCATACTTGCTGGTTCTCAAAATATTGAACAAACCGGTTTTGGTATGTAATAACGGATTCCGAAAAATATGAAAATGTCATAGAACCTGCCAGAGAATTGTCGATTCTTTGACAGTTCTTTCATGGAAACTGGTGGTTTTTAGAAGTTTTTGAAATAATCAGACCTGGTGGTTGTTTCATTCTAGAATATTAAAGAATCAGAACCGGTGGTTCTTTAAAAATTCAAAGAGCTGCACAACACTGATGTTTACCTCCAAATACTAGAGATCCTTGTCAAAGAGGAGTGATCTAGGAACGC
>Ga0209611_10014839_pt1 | contig 10301 bp, 7 predicted proteins | sample S1TSphgellanicum_3_FD_187693 | JGI IMG/M metagenome (GOLD analysis project Ga0209611, IMG submission 187693) | Host-associated microbial communities from peat moss isolated from Minnesota, USA - S1T2_Fc - Sphagnum magellanicum MG (SPAdes) (version 2) | ecosystem: Host-associated > Plants > Peat... | reverse complement strand
GGTCGGGCCCTAAAGAACGCCCCCCCCCCAGAGCCACAGCAAGATGCGCGGTCGATTGTCAGCGCGGACGACCGTGACGCGGAGCTAGGTCAACGGACCGTAGGCGTCGGGGCGCCGTGTACTAAGAAATGGAAACAAGGTAAGCCAATCATTCCTTTGATCCAAATCCAGATCGGCCACCAACACCGCGGGCTCGTCGCGGGGTGCTTGGACCAGAATTCGCCCGTAGGGATCAGAGATGAACGAACTGCCGTAGAACGTCAGGAGTCCCTCTGATCCAATTCGGTTGATCGCCACCATGAAGGTGCCGTTCGCAATACCGTTCGCGGTGATGACCTTTTGCCAGAGAGGTTCCGTGTCAAAGTCGGGATGATCGGGTTCGCTGCCGATGGCGGTCGGGTAGACCAAGACCTCGGCCCCCGCGAGCGAGTAGGCGCGCGCGAGTTCCGGGAACCATTGATCCCAACACGTCGGAAAACCAAATCGACCTTGAGCGACATCGATGACGGGGAAGCTGTCGGCGCCCGAAGGACCGGGTTCGAAGTACTGGTCCTCGTAGTAGCCCGCGGTCTTCGGAATATGCAGTTTGCGAGTTCGCGACAGCAAGGCCCCGTCAGGAGCGACGACGATGGCGGTGTTGTAGCCGAGTCGGTCGTGATTCGTTCGTTCGTAGAGTGAGGCGTGGACCGGCACCCCAATGTCGTGGGCTAATTGTTGAGCGAACACGCGTGTCGGGCCGTCCTCGATGCTCTCCGCAAGTAACGACGGTGTCGTCGTCGGCTTGACGTCGGCGAAATAACTCGAGAGCGTCAACTCCTGCAAGCAGACCAATTGTGCGCCTAACTGCGCCGCGACTTCGGCTCCATCGCGCAGGGCGGCGACGTGCTCGATGGGGTCAGCGTGCCAGCGATGTTGCACGGCGCCGATGCGAAAGGGTTCTCGTTCCGGTGCTCGTACTCGCGCCGGAGAGCTCGGTCGACCAATACTCGTGATGGTTAGCATGTCCACCATGTTCTCACCATTCACACTCGCATGAGCGACTGGCGAATGCCCGCCGAATGGGAAACGCACGAACGCACGTGGATGGCTTTTCCTCCGGCGAACGTCACGTTCGGCAGCGAAGGTTCGCCGACGCTCGAGGTCGCGAGAATCGCGTGGTCGAATGTGGCGAACATAATCTCACGTTACGAACACGTCACGCTGATCACGGGAGAAGGTCAAGGCCGCGTGGCCAGAAACTACGTCGACGACGACGTTGAAATCATCGAGCGGCCAATTGACGACGCGTGGATTCGCGACAGTGGTCCGACGTTCGTCCTGGGAGATCAATCCCTCGGCGCCGTTGACTGGGTCTTCAACGGCTGGGGTGGCCAAGCGTGGGCGTCATGGAAAAACGACGCGCAACTCGCCGGACAGATCGCGCACGAGAGCGGTGCCGAGATTCTGCACTCGACACTCACCAACGAGGGTGGTGGACTTCACGTCGATGGCGCCGGCACGGTGCTCCTTACCGACACGGTCCAGCTCGATGGCCAGCGCAATCCGGGCTGGACACGCCAACAGGTGGAAGATGAGGTCCACGCGCGACTCGGCACGGAGCACGCCATCTGGCTCTCGCGGGGACTCACTCGTGACTACGACGACTTCGGCACCCGTGGGCACGTCGACATCGTCGCCACCTTCGTCGAGCCCGGACTCGTGGCCGCACACCGCCAACGTGACCCTCGTCACCCGGATTTCGAGGTGACGAACGAAATCATCGACCTACTGCGCTCCAGCGTCGACGCCTCGGGGCGCCCCCTCGAAGTGGTTGAGGTCCCCGCTCCTTCGATCACCGAGGTTGCCGGAACGTGGACTGACTATTCGTACATCAACCATTACGTGGGAAACGGCTTCGTCCTGGTCGGCACGTTCAACGACGAGAACGATGACGAGGCCATCAGTATTCTCGAGCGCCTTTACCCTGGTCGTCGCGTCGAGTCGGTCGACGGGAGCGCCATCTTCGCCCACGGTGGCGGCGTGCACTGCATCACTCAACAACAGCCACGAATCGCCTCAGCAGCCGATCGCTAGTGAGTTCAGACGTGCGTGAGATTGGTCGCGCGAATGAACGTCGCGTGACGCAAATCGTGACGTGAACAACACGTAAGGTCTGAACTCGTACGCCAGCCGTGAAAGTTCACGACAAGAGAGGATGTTGATGCGCGTTGGGATCGCCGGTGCGTCCGGATTCGTCGGACGCGCGCTGACCACACGACTCCTCGAGAGCGGCCACGAGGTCGTCGCCTTTAGCCGAACCATGACGCCCTCGTCGACGAACGCGAGAGTCATGTCGGTGGACGTCGGTGACGAGAAGGGCACGACGACCGCGCTCGAAAACGTGGAAGTCGCCTACTACCTCGTGCACTCGATGGCCTCGGGTGGCGGGTTTCGAGAAATGGACCTAGCCCACGCGACGTCGTTCGGTCGCGCAGCGGCGAGCGCCGGCGTACGTCGGATCATCTATCTGGGCGCCCTCGGAAGTGAACCGAAGTCCGCCCATCTCGCCAGCCGACACGAAGTGGGGGCAGCGCTCGCCCTCGCGGGCGTCGACGTCGTGGAATTGCGGGCCGCGGTCGTCTTCGGTTCCGGCAGCGTCTCGTTCGAGATCTTGCGCTACGTCACCGAACGCCTTCCGTTCATGGTCTGTCCCCGCTGGGTGCGCACGAGACTTCAACCGATTGCGCTCGACGACCTGCTGGACTATCTGGAACAATCGATACAGGTCCCCGCCGGCGTCTACGAGATAGGTGGCGCGGAGGTAACCACGTACCGCGACATGATTGCTTCCTACGCGCGTGCGCGAGGTCTTCGAGCACGCTACATACTTGACATCCCCTTTCTGACCTCGTACCTCTCGTCGTTTTGGGTTCACATCGTGACGCCCGTCGATCGATCAGTGAGTCGGGCGCTCGTGGACAGTCTCGGCGTCGAAGTAGTCGTCGTCGATGACGCGCTCACCAGCGCGACGTTTTCGGTGGTCCCCATGGGCATTGATCAAGCGCTCACCACGGCGCTACGCCACCAGGATGAAGAAGTGTCACGTTCGCTACTTCATCGCGAGCCGGGACTCGTCAACGGGGTCTACACGGTCGTCGTCGCCGTACCAGTACCACCCGCCGTCGACCACGCACTTCGCCACGACCTCGGCCAGATCGGCGGGAGACTTTCCTGGTATGGCGTGGCACCAGTATGGGTGCTCCGGCTGCTGCTGGGTCGAGTGGTGGGCGAACGTTTGCGCCCCCTGCGACCGCCCGCGCTCGCACAAGGCACGCTCGTCGACTGGTGGCGAGTGGAGCATGTCGCGTCGGGTGAATTGGTCCTTCGCAGTGTGGGATGGTTCCCCGGTGACGCGTGGTTGGGCTTTGACGTCCGCGATGGCGTCCTTCACCAGGTCGCGGCGTTTCGACCCCGTGGCGTGCACGGGTACGTCTACTGGAAAGTGCTCGGGCCCGTGCACCGCGTGGTCTTCAACCGAATGGTTCGCTTTCGCATCCAGCGCGCCGCGAAGCTCGCCGTGTCGGGTCACTTCTCTTGAGGAGTAGTGCCCTCACACTGCACCGGTCATCGTCGATTGGACCGACGCGCGGGTCGATAACCTGCAACGGGGTCAACTGACCCCGGGGTCTCTAAGGAGGATCAACCATGGCAAAAGTTCTCTACACCGCCCAAGCCCACGTCACCGGGGGACGCGAGGGTCACGGTCACACCACGGACAACCAACTCGACGTCGACTTGCGCCTACCCACGGAAATGGGCGGTCCCGGGGGCGGCACGAACCCCGAGGAGTTGTTCGCCGTTGGCTACGCGGCGTGCTTCGAGAGTGCACTGATGAACGTCGCTCGTCGCCAGCACGTCGAGGCGGGAGACGTCGAAATCGATTCGAGTGTCACGCTGTCACCCAACGGCGAAGGAGGCTTCGTGCTCGGCGTCATTCTCGACGTCTCGATCCCCTCCGTGAGCGACCGCGCCACCGCCGTCACGCTGATCGAAGACGCACACAAGGTCTGTCCCTACTCGAACGCGACGCGCGGCAACATCGACGTGACGCTTCTCCTGGGTGGCGAAGCTCTGTAGTACGCAACGTCGCGTCGCCGCTTCACGACACCTGGACAGCCTCGCGAGTGGCTACTTCACGGCGAACGACGGGCGCGACCTGCGTACCGAGAAGTTCGATGGCGCGCATGATGTCCGCGTGCGCCACACTGCCGATGGCCAACTGCAACATCGTCCTTTGGTGGCCAAACGTGGCGTGTAACGACAGAATCTTCTCCGTGACTTGATCGGGCGATCCAAGGATGTAGGGACCATCGGGCAGAACCTTGTGGTCGAAGTCCGCGCGCGTCATCGCAGGGAATCCTCGTTCCCGACCCACGCGATTCATGACCTCGGCGTCGCCGGGATAGTACGCGTCGGCGGCGGCTTGCGACGTTCCCGCGACGAAGCCGTGGAACGTCAGCGCCACCGGTTGTGCGTCGTGTCCACTCTCTTCGAGTACCTCACGGTACCGACGAACGGCGGGTAAGAATCGCGACGGTGATCCGCCAATGATGCCCACGGCGAGTGGCAGCCCGAGACGACCCGCTCGCACGAATGACGCGGGGCTCCCGCCTATGGCCAGCCATACCGGTAGCGGTCGTTGCACGGGCGACGGATGGACCTGCGCGTTGTCCAGCGGACTTCGGTAGTGACCACGCCACGTGACGGGAGTGCCGTCGCGAAGCGCCAGCAGTAAATCAAGCTTCTCCGCGAAGAGCTCATCGTACGCGTTGATGTCGAATCCAAAGAGATCGAACGTCTCACCAAACGCACCTCGACCAACCATCATCTCGGCGCGACCGCCCGAGAGGTTATCGAGCATCGCGAACTGTTCCAGGGCCCGTAGTGGATCCTCGGTACTCAGTACCGTCACCGCGCTCGTGAGCCGGATCCGCGACGTTCGACTCGCCGCCGCGGCGAGAAGGACGCTCGGCGCGGGCGCGGCGAAGTCGGGCCGATGATGCTCGCCGATGCCAAAGACGTCCAGGCCGACCTCGTCGGCGAACGCAATCTCCTCGACCAACTCGGGCAGTCGTTGCGCCGCGTGGACTCCGGATTGATGAGGACTCACGTCCGCGAATGTGAAAACGCCGAGTTCCATGGGTACCTCTCGTGTCAGTTAAGTGGATTAACTATTCCACTTTATACTTCTCGAGCGAACCACGTACACCGGTTCGACGAACGTACGCTCGTAAGTAATCACCGACGTTCGAGTCACCAGCGTGGCCCGAGGTGTCGTGGCACCACGGCACGAATCTAAAACGATTGATTGTTTTCGTGACCTCTTCCTGTAGGGTCAAATGACCACGAGAGATTCATAGTCAGGACCTCGCTCTAAATCCTCTGGACTTCCATCGACCCCCGTTGAAGGAACGACCAAGCGATTCAGAAAGAGGACCGTCCATGAATTTTCCTACGTTCAAGAGAACGAACGTGACCCTGAAGTTATGTGGAGCCTTCGCCATAACGTCAGCGCTGCTCTTCTCCTCCCTCGCCATAACGGCGAGCGCCTCGGTAACTCTCACGGTGACTCCCACGTCCGCCGTGGTCACACCGGCTAATTCGGCGACCTTCACCACGACCCTCGCGGCGTCCGGCTTCACCGGATCGCCAACCTTCACCTACGTCCAGACACTTCCCGTGAGTACGGACCTCTCGGTGAGTCCAACGGGCGTCATCACAACGACCGGCTCCTTGCCCGTCGGAACCTACGACATCAGCGGAACGGTGACGGACACCAACACCGACTCGGGGACGTGGACCTTCGCCCTCAACGTGCAGGCGCCGACGTCGATCACCAGTCCGACGATTATCGACACGACGGCGACGGGGAATCTCGACCAACAGCTGTACGCTGACGGCACCTATATATGGGTCACGAATCTCGCCGATGGCACGGTGACCCAGGTCGTCGAGGCAACCGGTGCTGTCCAACACACCATCAACTTCACTGACACCAGCGCGACGTTCGCACCATCGGGAATCGCGTCGGACGGAACCAACGTGTGGGTGACGAACTTCTACGGTAGTGAGGTCGAGGAATTCAACATCGCCGCCGTGAACGCCTTCGCGACCGGCGTCGTTCCATCCACCAGTCTGGTGTTGGAGACGACACCCACCGACGCCGAGCCGAGCGACATCACGTACTTCGGCGACACGGTATACGTCACGACCCAGTTAGGTCAGACCTTGGTCATGATCAACGCGACCACTGGTCTGCCGTACAACACGACCACCGCTCTCACGGGCGCCCTTGACTACCCTCGCGGCGTGGGTGTCGACACCACCACGGGCAACGCGTGGGTCGCGAACCCCGGCCTGGCCTTTAACGGTGACAACAACGACTGCGACCCGACCGGGGTAACCCAGTGGAACAACACCGTCAGTGTGATCAGCCCGACGACCGGATTACTCGTGAAATCGATCCCGGTGGGTAACGCGTACGTGGCGGGTTCGGTGTCGGGCTCCCAGCCCTTTGACGTCTCTGTCGTGGACGGGTACGCCTGGGTGACACTCAAGTGTCAGGACGCGGTGGCGCAGATCCAGGTCAGCAACGGCGTGGTCGTCAACTACGTCTCGCTACCAACCGGTTCACTTCCCCAGGGAATCGTGTCGGACGGCACGAACGTCTGGGTCGCGGAATCCGGCCTCGGTCAGGTCCAAGAGATCTCGACGAGCACCCTCGCCATTGAAAACACGATCTCACTGGGCAGCGGATCCCTTCCCTGGGCCGCGGTCTACGACGGCGCCCACGTATGGGTAACTGACTTCAATGCCTCGAACGTCGTGGAGATTGGCCAGGCGACGTCGGTCGTTACACCACCGGTGACCCCCGTGACCACGACACCCGCGGCAACGGTGCCCGTCACGACCACCACGACGACGCCCGTAACGCCCGTCGTCGTAACACCGGCCGCCGTAGTGCCCCTTAAGAGGAACTTCATCGTGCACTTTGGTGAGAACCTCTCCTCATTGACGTCCGCGGACAAGGTCATCATCCACAACGTGGCCGTCTTCATCGTGGCGCACAAGTTGACGCACACCACGTTGCTCGGGTACACGGATCCCTTGGACACCGCCGCCTACAACTTGGCGCTCGGCGAACGACGAACCAAGAGCGTCGAGTCACAATTGCAAAAGGACCTGAGCGCGTTGGGCTATTCCAGTTCGGCCACCTCGACGGCCTCGAAGGGTGCGACGTCGTTCGTCGAAGTGGGACTTTCAGATTCGGCACGCGCCGCCGATCGTCGAGTCACCATCTTCGTCAGTTAGGAAGATCCTCCGACGACGTCGGCATCAACTCATTACGTGACACGGAACTCACGGGTGCTATGGGGACATAGTGCCCGTGAGTTCGCGTTGCGTCGCACTACGTCGAGGTCACGAGCGCAGAGCCATCCTTCGAAACACGACGTGCGCGAATCCCAGGTCTAGCCGGCGATGTTGACCGCGTTGACCTTCGTGATGGACAGTCGCACGACCACGCGTTGGTCTCCCGGACCGTCGTGTACGCGCACGTCGGCGCCATATTTCTCTTCAACCTTCTTGACCACGGAACCGTCGTCGGGAGTGACCTCGGCGTCTCCCCTCAACTCCAGATAACGACCAGGATTTGCCAAGTCGAGTATGAAGAGGCAGCACGCGGGCCGAGCCATCAGGTTCTTCGTCTTCTGGCGACTTGAGTTAAGGGAGATCACCACTGACGCGTCGTCGGCGACAAACCACACTTCGGAAAGTTGAGGTCGCCCGTCCGGGCCAATGGTCGCGAACGTCGCGAAGTCGCTGGCGAGAAGGTCGTGGTGGGAGGCGGGAATTTGGGTCACGTCGATTGACGCTAGCGGTTCTCGCAGAACGTGATCGCAAATCCGGACACTCGCGTGGGAACTCTCGCGAGGTACGTCGCTGCGCGTGAGAGTTTCCCACTCGGACCGCACCTCCGTGCTTCTCTTTCGACACCGTGCCGTACGGTGTCGGTGTCGGTATCGCTGTCGGTGTCGCTCTCGCTGTCGCTGTCGGTGTCGCTCTCGCTGTCGCTGTCGGTGTCGCGTCGCGCTCGCCTCGTCGACCACGTCTCGTCCGAGGTCGTAGTCAATTCATCGACGTCAAATAGTTCAATTACATCTCCCCGCATCCGCCGTGGGTAGACAGACTTAAATGTTTTCGCCCGCGACGTCTGGAAATACGAACAACGCTGCACCCCACACGTCTGTTTTTCACGAAGAGGGAATGAGAGACCGACAATGAAGCGACGAGATGACTTCAAACCGCCGCGCATCGTGAACAACGACGTCCCTCGACCTCGCACGCCGAACCGCGAAACGACTCCGTCAACCAACGTCGCCCTCGCGTTGCACAACAAGGGGCAGAAGTTCAGTGACGTGGAACTCTTCGACGAAGTGATGTCCATCCATTTGACGGATCGCAACGAACAGAAGGTGATGAAAAAAGTCAAGCGCAAGACCTTCGTCACCGCCGCCTACGTCATGCTGGCTCTTCTGCTCGGCGCCTACCTGGTCTCGCTGTTGATGCGGAACACCACTCAGCAGTGGACGTGGCTCGACGGATGGTCCGTCTGCATTTTTGAGCTCATCGCGTCGTTGCTGTGCATCAGTCGAGGTTTCGTCACTCGAACTCGCCAAACGGTGCCGTTCGCTCTCGGCACCGCACTTCTCATGTGGACGACCGGCGACGTGGCGCTCACGGTGCAGTCGCTCGGACGCGCCAACGCTCCCATGCTCTCGGTGGCCGACGTCTTCTACTTCCTTTTCTACCCTCTCGCGTACATCGCCTGCGTCACGCTCTTCGGACGAGCGCTGCATCGCATCAACCAACCCAATTGGCTCGACGGCTTAGTGGCGGGTGGCGGTGCCTCTGCGGTGTGCGCGGCGTTCGCGTTTCACAGCATCCACCACTTCATCGGTGGCACGATGACCGCCACCGCCGTGACCCTCGCGTTTCCCGTCGGGGATTTCCTTCTTCTCCTCTTCGTCTTCGGCGGCACGGCCATGCTCGCATCGCACGGATCGCGCCAATGGTTCCTCCTGGCGACGGGCTTCACCGTTATCGTCGTCGGGGACACCTTCAACCTGGTCCAAACGTCGGGCCAGAACTCCGCACTGACGACCGACATCAACGCGATCGCGTGGCCCCTCGCGATTCTGTTGCTCTCCATTTCCGTCTGGGTTCCCGCGCGATTCACGAATCCCATGAAACGTCCTCGTCTGCACGGTTTCATCTTGATGACCATCTCGAGCACGGCGAGTCTCGGGGTTCTCGTACGCGGAACCTTGAGCCAAACCAGCCACATCGCGATCGGTCTCGCGGTGGGCACCATACTTATCCTCGTGCTGCGGTTGACCATCTCGGCGCGCCGTCTGCGACTCATCACCGAAGAGCGCCATCTACAAGCGAACACCGACGAGTTGACGGGACTCGGCAACCGACGTCGACTCGCGGAACTCCTCGAGCTGTTCTTCCTGGAGCAAAAGGAAAATCTTCGCAATCCCCGTCGTATGGCGTTCCTCTTCGTCGACCTCAACCACTTCAAGGAGGTCAACGACTCCTACGGTCACCCCGCGGGTGACGAACTGCTTCGACAATTGGGCCCGCGTATCGCGGACGCACTGGACGGCGTCGGAATCGCGGCGCGTATGGGTGGCGACGAGTTCGCCATCATCCTCATGGACGCCGACGCGTCACTGGCCGAGGAGATTTCGAGGCGCTTGATCGACGTCATCGCCCAGCCGTTCGTCCTCAACAAGATCAACGTCCGCGTCGGCGCCAGCGTGGGTATCGCGCTGGTGCCGACCGACGCGAATAACGCGCTGGACGTGATGTGGTGCGCCGACGTGGCGATGTACCGCGCGAAATTGGGCAACGCCCCCTTCGTCTTCTACGAGCAGCAGTTCGACGGCGACGAGGATCAGATGAGTTTGATCGATTCCTTGCGCGAGGCCGTGACCGAGGGCAATCTGTTGCTCCACTACCAACCGCAACTCGATTTGCGCACGGGAGAGATCGTCGCCGTCGAGGCCCTTATCCGGTGGCCGCACGCGAACCTCGGTCTGATACCGCCGATGAAGTTCCTCCACCTCGCCGAGAAGGCGGGCCTCATGTGGACGCTCACCACGTGGGTGATGAAAGAGGCGATCGCCCAATGCGCCAAGTGGCACGGCGAGGGCAAGAAGATCGCCGTCTCGATCAACGTCGCGACCACCGAGCTA
>Ga0209611_10014836_pt1 | contig 10302 bp, 7 predicted proteins | sample S1TSphgellanicum_3_FD_187693 | JGI IMG/M metagenome (GOLD analysis project Ga0209611, IMG submission 187693) | Host-associated microbial communities from peat moss isolated from Minnesota, USA - S1T2_Fc - Sphagnum magellanicum MG (SPAdes) (version 2) | ecosystem: Host-associated > Plants > Peat... | reverse complement strand
AAAACTTATAATAATGAAAAAAAACCCTACTTGAAAAAGAATGAGGTGTGTCTTCTTTCTCCAAACTTCAAACTTGCATCCAAATAAACAAAAATACAAAAGTGAAAAAGAAACACTTTATTTTTATTATAAAAATAAAAATAATAACAGAAAACACATAAAAAAATATAATATAAAAGATAAAAGTTTAAAAAGAAAACTAAAACATGAACCAAACATTGTTGAAATAACACACCTGTGCATTAGGCACGGGGTTCACACTCGTCTTACACTAATACATAAAACCTATATGAACTCCTGCCAATCATTAATAAACCAAAGCACCCAAAAAGGGGAGAATACAAGGAACAAAATGTAAGTACCCAAGTCCAAGAAAACAAAAGAACCACCAAAGAGGGCAAGTCACAAGGGGGACATCAAGTTCCCGAACCCCCTTCTGTGGCAGGAAGCATATCAAATAAGGGAAGGGAGGACTTCCTGAAAGGATGCCTAGCCTAAAAGAACCCTCGCCTAGCTATAGCACGTTTCAAATAGAGATCTCCTGCTCATGTTGCAACGTCACTGACACTCTCTGCATATATGAACTTGTTTGTGTAGGGCACATCATATAGAAGAATTATACTCAGCTCTTGGGCGGCATTGCCAAAAAGGAATGGCAGCCTGGCTACTCCAGGTTTCCTGAAAAGAATGAAAGGAAAACAAAACTCGCACATCTTACTGAAGTCCTCATGTTTGCAGGGTCGACAACAAACACATTGGTCAATGTGGAAATGTCATCGATCAGCTTCACCCTTTGCACAGGCTGCCCTGGTCGAAATTTTGGAAAATTAAAAAAATTAGCCCGATTTCAATATATGGTTCAGATATGTAGCAAAGAAAAATTAATATGCTGATTTTTAAAAAAATAATAGCCAGATCAAGATGATCGCCACTTTAGATACTAGCCTACACCACAAAATTTTATTTCTAAAAAATAAAAATAAACATTCTGCCAGAGATGTGGTAAGTAAAAAGCTATTTTACATTGTAGTAGTCACAAATTCATGAATTGAATTTTCAACTTCATGATGTGATATAGTATCTACTCCTTCTGCTTGTATTATCAACACCATTGGGTATGTGTGATGAACTTAAACTTTTTAGATATGATATCAAATTATTGAAATTTGAGATATTGAAATTTGCGGTTGGTGGACTCCATTTTTTAAGATATGTAGTTTCTTTCAGCAAAATATTGTTGGTTATCAAGAGCAACATATGTTGTATTTGGATGTGTAATTTTCTCATCTAAATTAGTTAAATCACCACTTTATTGAATTTCAACGTGTAATGATGACAAATTTTCTCCCCTTTTTTTTCTTGCATTGCTTTAAATAGTTTTAAAGTCATTTTATGAAAAAAATATTATAAAAAATTTGAAAGCTAAGACAAAAGGTTTGGTGAATAAAATTGATTTTGGTAGGGTATTTTATGTCCCATTGGTTAACATCCAATTGATGTAATATGGGCAATGTGGTTGGAAGGTATAAGTGTTAGCCACTTCCAGTGTTGAGTGTTGACATCAAGGCTTGTTCTTTCTTTTAGCAACAAGGGATTCTGATTGTGGACCCTAAACCCTAAACCCTATACAATAAGCATATATTAATTCATTCCTTGCATATGGGTTCATTGACATTTTCTCATGCTTGTGTGGTGTGTAGAACGTTGGTAGGTGCGTAGGGGAAAGATGGGTAGGTAGGTAAGTAGACTAGGGTGGGAGGTAGGTGGGTGGTAGGGTGAGGTGTTGATGCGGTCAGGTGGGTCCAAAAAAAATCCCAACATTTTTTCTTTGGAAGTCCAGGGCTGAGAAGGCAGACAAAGGAAGTCAAACTGTGCTAGCCTAACTACCTTGGTCCAAGCTAGTTGGCACAGGGACAGGAAAAGACAGAAAATCAGCACCCATCCACTGGACCGTCCATCCAAATGGTGCGTTCGTGAGTGCTGGTTCACTCTGGCCCACATTAGGATCATGGGAAAAATCCCAAAACCCATTTAAATAGGTTTTGGGGTTTTTACCATGATCCCAATGTGGGGGTCAATTCGCCGCCCTGCCCGCCTTTCACAGGCAGGGTTGTTTTTTTTTCAAATTCCTGAAGTTGGTGCGCTGGTGTGGATCCGAATGTGGGGTCAATTCGCCGCCCTGGCCGCCTTTCACACCAGGGTTGTTTTTTTTCAAATTCCTCAAGTTGGTGCACTGGCATGTATCCCAATATGGGAGTCGATTCGCCGCGCTGGCCGCCTTTCACAGCCAGGGTTGTTTTTTTCAAATTCCTGAAGTTGGTGCGCTGGTGTCGATCCCAATTGGGGGGGTTAATTCGCCGCCCTGGCCGCCTTTCACACCAGGGTTGTTTTTTTTCAAACAGCCAGGGTCGTTTTTTTCAAATTCCTCAAGTTGGTGCAGTGGTTTAGGGTGTAGGGAAACCACAGCTGCTGCTTCATCCACTGCCTTGATACGCTCTGTGGTGTCCTTCCGCTGCAAGGAAAGCTCAGTCAAAAATATAATTCAGGGTGAGTGCACGCTTGATTCAGGTTGAGTGCACGCTTGCACTGACAATCTCAGACTCTTCTTGTCTTTTTCCACCATCGCCGCCACCACTGATCTCGGGGGTCTACGGGCAGGTGTGAACACTGTCTTCGGATTAGGGTTATTGTCTGTCTATAGCCTGTGTACAACTCCTCCTGTCACCTATTACTCAAAGTCTTAAGATCTCGTTTAAGATCTGGAATAACGTGGCCTCATGAGCGTCCAGTATTTCTGGCCGGCACTCAAGACAGCCTCCTCAGAAATTAATGGCTACTGTCACTGTAATCAAAGTGCCCTTGGGCAACTCAATAAAACAACAAATAGTTATGACTAGCGACTATGCATCATGTTCTATGTATATGATGTGGCTACTTAATCTGAACTCAATTGCATTAAGGTTACTGGTACAAGATTCCTCTTCAAAATCTGGCAACAAAGTCACTATGCTAATTTCTGCATTTTTCAACCTGCAACCTGAATTGTCCAAAATATCCAACACCTGCAACCCCTATTCATATCATCAAACCAAGAGGCATCCAACTTCTTTATCCTTCATACTAACCCTGACCATGTGAACTGCCTACATTTGTTCACAAGTCATAACTAGCTTGGTATGGAAAATTCTCTAGTGTGAAGAACTTCTGAAAATACATAGCAACAAGCTCCAAATGAGGATTCAAGTGATAGCTTGTTCTTCAAGAAAGAAATTGAGCTAAACAACTCTCATCCTCAATAGAACCTAGGACATGGATCCTGGCGATCTCTACCAACTTCAAGTATTTTGGAAAAAATGTGCCAATAGCTGTGATGCATGGATCACTTGCCAAAACCTTGTGACAAGATTTACAAGGATTGGGTTAGCCTTGTCCGTTGCAAGGGCCACAACTTCAACCATGGTTTGAGCAACATTAAACTTCATTGTCAGCTTGAAAAGACCTTGCTAAATATCCAACTCCCATGTTGAAAGAATATGAAAAACCATGGGAGCATCCTTGGATTGTCCAGAAAGACATGGGGTGTAATAAAATCCCTTCAATCCCTTCAAATGTCAAGGGAATGTCATCTTTGCATTCACTTGTAGCCAATATTGGGGATAAATAACCCCCATTATAAAACCCTATAAAACCTTGGGCAACCATAATAACAAAAAACCTTCAATGATGACCCTAACAACTAGAAAGGGGGAAAAATCAAAACCTATGAACTAGAAAAGTGAAGAAATAAAAGCTTGGGAGTGAAAAATCCTTTGAAGCGACCCCCCCATTGGAATGAAAAAAAAAAGTCACTTGAAGTGACCCCCCATTGGGAGTGGAAAAAAAAATTACTTGAATTGATCCCCATTGTGGGTGAAGAAAGAAAGTTACTTGAAGTGAACCTTCATCGGCAATGAAAAGGCTAAGGCCTAAGGTTGTTTTCTGATAGGCAATATCCTATGTAGCCCAAGAGATTTGAACCCACACCTTTAGTCTAGCTCTCTCAATGTATACTAATGAACCACTTTATTTCAAATATATAGCTGTGTATTTTTAAAATTTTTATTCCATTAAATATTCACAAATTTGTTTTGTGAACTTAGGGCAAACACTTTTATGGTGTTCTAGAGGCTTCATTATGCATAAAACGTGAATTGTGAATCATTATTCATCATTTGCAATATTCATTGACTTGATGCCTACATCTAATTGATGTAATTTTAATCATAATATCAAATTCAAAAGAAGAACTTGAGGCTATAATTGTCAATTTTCAACATGTAGAAGTTCTAAATTTGATTTAAGTAGAAATGATTTTATCTGCACAACCTCCAATTGTTTTTGTTTCGCATCACCCTAAACAAATGGTAACGCATCACGATAAACAACCACTAATGTTTCCATGCTAATTACCACACCACAAGATTACATATGTAGTTAATGCGAAGAAAATTCAAAAGATTTTCTAATGGATTACTATTGGACCCCTCAAGTTTCAATGGGCCAAGAATGCAAGGATTTTTTTGAATGCATTAGATGAATCTTTGTACTAAATTGATTGATGAATTTCTTCAAACATGGGAAATGTGGGAGGATCAACACATTGTTGCTCGTGTCAAATATCGATCAATTTTATAAACCAACATTTCATTTTTGACTTGTTTAATGTCTCAATTGAAGGTGATGTTAATCCTTTTCATGCCAATAAAGTTGTTGCAATCACCAAATGAGGACCGATCATTGTTTTTGTCGATGCTTATGTTGGTACTAAGAAATGGGCATTTGTGAAAATATAATATGCATATCAATTACGATTTGTAGCTTGTTGCAAATTGTTTATTGGCAAAAGAAGATCACCTATTTTAGTAATAAAATTGTTGTTGCATTTTCAAATGTTGATCAAGGAATTGCTATTAGTTAATGCAACATTATGTTCACACAACTTGGTGTTGAATTCATTCAATGGATAAAACACCAGAAGAATGTTATAGTTGGGTATTCCCAAACTACAAAGAAGATGATGATGTTTTATGTAGGATCTATTGTCGATGTATTGTTGTGCAAGTGGTTTCCTTTAAATGTTAAAACATGTTGAGGCTAAAATTTAACATTTAAAGTTATGGATGAATTTTAGCCTCAACATGGAGGCAAACCGAGTACTAATAATGGTGGTCTTCATTTGTTTTTATATAGAGTGAAAAAATAACATATGATGTAATTAAGATATCTCAAATGTTGTAAAAATAAGTTTGGAAGATTTTACTTCCAAACTAAAACATTGATGGATCAAATTGTATTTGTTTCACTAGTTCAACCAAGAGTACATATTTGATAAGTGTTATTTCAATATGCACTTGTGACAAATTGTAACACTTGAAGTACCATCGAAGGAACTAGATTGAAAGTGTGCTCATATTAGGCAAGTTGTTCAATCGGATCTAGACCATCATCACCTAATCACCAACCACCTTCTACTAAAGTTGCCAATGTACTTTCGACATAACAAGAGATTGTTTAGAGAATTCAACAAACGTTTGATCAAACAAATCTTTCATCATCAACCCAAACTCCTCCACTAGTCACAAAAAAGCTAAGACAATTTGACGATTTGTGTGAATTTATAGTTTTTAGTCCACAACATTACAATGAATGGTAGGTTATGCTAAATGATTTCATGAATATTACGATATAGCATGACTTTTTGCAAACTCGTAAACAAGAATCTAAACTTGAGATTTTAGAAAAGGATAAACATATTTAGATTCATGTTAGGGTCCATTCATGATTGGGGTACCAAAAAGGAATGTCTAACTTTTTAAGGATTGCAAAAGGACAACTTTGGATTTTTGTTTATTTTACATTACTATAGTTATAATGGATTGTTATATGCCAATAAATAAAATGATGTTTTGTTAAATTTATAAAAATATTTAAAAATAATTTGGATATTATGTAAATGTCATTTGAGTTTTGTAAATTAATTATATCAAGTGTTTAAACTGCATTTTTTTTAAGGAATCAAAAGGAATGCATAATATCATACAATTGATTTCAAACTTTTTGTACAACAAAAACATGCCCCCTTCTATGAAAGTACATGTTTATTGGATGCACTTGATGAAAAATCATATAAAAATGTCAAAGATTTGAAATTTTGAAGGAAAGGGTTACAAGGCAAAGGACTTGTTTTTTAAACCATTTGACAAACAAATTATATTCAATGGGTTCAAAATATTTAGCTTTAGGTGCAAGTCACATGTGTAGGAAATAATCTTGTTAGAAAACATGTTTGGTTGTTTATTGAAACTCATTTTGGGATTTTATGGGATTTTTTGCATTTTTGGATATAAACCAAAAATTTCATACACAATTATGTATGAATGTGAAAACTCACCACTATCACATGAATTATCTTAAATTGCACTAATCAATTTCTCTCACTTAGATTTGTTTCAAGTAAATGTTATTTGTGAAAAGTAGCCCCACAAAAGTCTTAGAATCATTTTTCATTTTTTTGGTACCCCAATCGTGAATGGACCTGTTAATAGATAGAAAGATTATGACCATAAGCATTTTCAACTCACAAAATATAATAACAAAAATGTTATAACCATTACATAGTTATAGAATAAAATTGATGATCATGACACCTTTAAGCCATAGGTCGAAGTTTCAAAACTCATCTTTAGAAGCATGAAACTAGATATTAGGATCTTTAGAAGCAATTTGAAAAACTTAAAGTTGAAATTAATCAGCATCATAGTAAAGCAATGCAAGCTATTGATCAACCACAATTGAAAGATAAGGAGATTATAGATCTTCACTAGCTTTTAGAAAGACAATGCCATGAATATGTTGAATCTTCAATTGTTGTAGAAAAACGTTTAGTTGAGCACGTCAAACACATCTTTGAATCATAGATTCCCAACGATCAGTATCATGATCAAGTATAAAATCTTCAAACCATGATGCCTATGATGGTAATTCTTTGATTTAAAGGAGTACAATGATTTACTTTTTTTATCAAACCCTTGTTGATACACACTCAAGTGTTATAGCAAAAACCTTTAAGATGGGAGGCTTGATGGGACAAAAGTATAGATCATTGTGCAAGGCATGTTTAATGAGGCATTTGAGTTGAAAAATGCAAATGATAGAGTAAATTAATGTATATTGCAGAGAAGAGAAAAGAATTGTAATTTTTTTTTCAATTTTAAAAACTTGATAAAAATTGAAGCATAAAATATGCCTTTTCCACCATTCAACTAACTAACCTCATTAGTTTCATCCTTTGGTAAAGGATGGTAAGTCTACCACTAGTAACCATCTAGTTATTAGGATGCCCCATGGTGCTAATTAGCTTAGAAATTTCTACCTTTAATAGAGTTTACCACAACTTTTGACATTTTGTCATTGTTATCATTTTAGGAACTTCCCATTCTTGGCAAAGTTTCAATGCCAACTTTCACCATTGGCACCAATGGGTTTGCCTCCTTGTAATAAATAAGTGTTAATGATTCATAGGTATCCTCCTCTGGGTCAAATTCAATCTCCGGCCACCTTTTTCCACTTGTGTTTTGAAGTGCACTCCTTTGTTATGAAGTAAATCCCAATAGGTATTCGAATCATCTCAAAACTCACGTTTCTATAATTCTAATTTGTCAACTATGTTGGCTAAGAATTTTTTCTTGAAGCTTGTCAAAAGCTATTGAGGAACTTTGGGTTAAACATATATCACTATTAGAAATCTTATTGTTTGGAACCACTATTTCTAGATACAACTAGTCATCACATGCAACTGCCATTGGTTGAATGTGCAACTACAATTCAATTTTGAATGATTTTTGGTTTTCCTTAAAACTATGTTGCAATTAGTGTCATGTTCATCCTTTCAAACACATTACTTTTACTTCTATTACCATATAAATATGACACTGTATATATGCATAGTTGTTTTGGTGACCATGGTAGTTGCAAGCATGATATTAACTTCTATTACCTACCTATTACCCACTACCTACCTACCTATTAAATACATGTACTACTCATTATGTACGTATGTACATACCTACATATTATAATTAGATACCTATTACCTACCACCTACCTACCTATATATCTACTTACTAAATACTTACTTGATCCTTACTTATCTACCTACTACCTACCTATTTATCTATCTATTACCTATCTATTAAATACCTACTAGATATTTACTTACCTATCTACTAGTATTTAGTATGTAATAGGTATATATTTATAATTAAAATTATAAGTATTAAACTAAGTATTGAAATTCATTTTAATAACATTATTTTATTAAGTAATATTATGAATATTTTATTATAATAGAATATTCATAATATTAATTTAAAAATAAAATATTACTTTTAAAAATATTTTATTTTAAAATTGGAATATATAATTTATTAATATAATGATATTCTAATAATAAAATATATAAATAATATCAAAATGATATTAACTACATTATGTATTATTTAATAATTATAGTGTATATATATAATAATTTGAAAATTAAATGTATAATATTTAAGCTGAATATTAATTAGAGTGTGAATTTTTTTCCAAAATGCAAGACTTGTTGTAATGTGTCCACACAAAAAAATGCATTACATGTGAAGAAATTTGTGTTATGTTCATTTTTTTTTTAGCTTTGTTCATGAATGTGGAATGTAAAAAAATGTTTACTATTTATATTGTTGATTTTTGAAAGATAGGTTTTCCAACCTTCAATTATTAATTTAAATTTATTTGATGCAAGTTAACATTGATAAAAATATTTTACATTCAAAATAAACATCCATCCCCACCTAATCCCCATTGGTATCGATCACAAGGTTTGAAAATTGTTGTCCAATAACAAGTATATGAATTGTGTACATATATTACATTGCAAAAAAAATTTCCATGTTAAAAAAAATTCCAATGATGTGACAGAAAAGATTTTATTTACATGCCAAGGAATATTTGTGAAATACTCCATTTACATAGAAAAGAATATTTCATTAAATTTTTTTTTCAAGCTCACATGCTCATGTTCATTTGCTCACGATCACATGCTCACAAGTTAGTGTCATTGCATTTTTCCCTACAACTAAACATGTCATGATGAAAAATCACAATGTGATGTGATTTAAAATTTGTCAATAGTTTTTTAAATTAAAATTATTTTAGATTTAAAAATTAATTTCAAATTTCCTATTTAGATTTAGTTTTGAAAAATCATTATAATTTCATATGAGGTTGAATTGATGAGTTGTTTGTGCCATTGTAGTCACGGGGAAGAGGGCAACACACATGGGAGATCTTAGTTAATTTGGAAACAAAAAAAATTGACAATCACAAATTTGTGAAGGTGAACATTATTTATTGGACCCATAGATGGTGGAATGTTGTGCTATGAACAAATGAGGAGAGATACTCCATTAGTTTTTCAAATTTCGCAATAATTAATGTATTTATCAACTTCATGTTTGTTGTGTAAATTTTTTTATTGGTGTTGTTGGGTTATACGCTTTATTTATTTATTATGTTGATTGGGTTGTTTATTTATTTTCAGGAGGGAAGAACGTTTATTGAGTTGCGTGCCATTAATTTATAGCAAAGTAATATTTAAGGTGAACTAGGATAAATTCTATGAATGTAACAAAGTTATCCGTAAGGTCAGGCGATTAGGGGACGAGAATGGCCAGTTTCGGCATAATAGGGCATCAAACATGTAATGGGGAATGAAATTTTATAAAACAAAAGAACTGGGGACCCAACTAGTTTTTCCACCAATTTTGGTGGTAAACTCAGTTACATTCCCTTTTTCCTTTTTCTTGAGCGCCTCCAATGCTGCTACGTATATTTTCACTGCTCCTACCTGTACAATTACTCTCGAACCTTGTCCATTAAATGCCAGGTTTCAGCATTTCATACTAAGATTTAATAAAATTTCATTACTTTGTGATACGAGTGAAAGAGAGGATAGGGGGTGAAAGACAGGGTGACTTTACAGATAACTTTAATGAGTTATCAAATATATATTTGCATTTGATTCAAAACCCATTTAATATGATCAAATGGTGAAAAGAATAGAACCATAGTACCTTGACAGCTTGGACACTAATTAAATTATTGGAAAGCCATTGAAACTTTCAAAATAGATCATCTTTTGAGAATATTATAGTTGTCAACATGAAATCTTCAACTTTAACTAGTGTGAACATGGTGCATAATGCACTCGTCGAGCCAAAAAAA
>Ga0209611_10014834_pt1 | contig 10303 bp, 6 predicted proteins | sample S1TSphgellanicum_3_FD_187693 | JGI IMG/M metagenome (GOLD analysis project Ga0209611, IMG submission 187693) | Host-associated microbial communities from peat moss isolated from Minnesota, USA - S1T2_Fc - Sphagnum magellanicum MG (SPAdes) (version 2) | ecosystem: Host-associated > Plants > Peat... | reverse complement strand
TAAGTCACTTTGCACTTCAAAGTTAAATTTGAAAGCTCTAAAGAACTTGCCAAAAAACAGAGGTTCAGAGACACTAGGTATATGATTGAAGTATTGCTACAAGCTTGTGATCTAGTGTTGGTCTGGTATTGACTTTTAAACATACCAGCCTAGTCCTGGTACGAGTTCTTTTTTTTAAAAAGAAACTTATACCAGGCTGGTACTGGTGTTGGGTACTTTCAAAAAACTTTCATACCGGTCTGGTCCTGGTATTGGGTCCTAGATCTTGCACTTGCATGAGGCAGGTTTTCATACCTGATATTGGAACTGCTATAAATTTGATACAAGGTCAATTATTACCTTAAATCCCTACCAAGCTAGTAATGATACCTGGCTGGTAGCTCATACCAGACTGGTTGGGTCCTTGTTACTAGCATTTATACGTGTACAGTTTATACTAGTGTTGATACCAGGCCCAGGCCTGTAAAATTGGAGACCCAACACTGGTTTGATCGCAGACCATGCTTGCATCAATCGATCCAAAATTACAAATTATAGAAATTTCCCTATTCAATTCGACATCAAATCTGAAAGGGGGATGTTGCTGGTGAGAAAGAAGGGCCATCACCCAGAAGGCAAAACTGGGCTCACCACAAGGTGTGAGAAAAATTAAGTTCAGCCACATGCTGTGGCTGCTAGGCTACCAGGAGTGTGGCTTCAAGAAAGTACAATGCACAAACTGCTAGGGTTTGCAATTTTACGTCATATTAAGAGGAAGGATCTCAAAATGGAGATGGCCGGACACAGATTATAGCGCCAGAGTGAACCAGCTTCACCTATGCAGGATGGATGGTGTGTGAACTGAAAACATTTTTCATTGTACTCCTGACCTGTGGTTAACCACAGTGATTAGTTATGTATCAACCATCCAGACCGAGTCTACCTCAGTAATAGCACCAAGTGCCTCGCCTATTTACCTTACAGTCCTTACACTCCACTTCTACTTTATTATGATAGTTACCCACAAGTACATTCCTTATATTCCCACAAGTGATACTTACCCACTTAAACATGTTCCCTTCAAGTTCTTCCCAAGGGTGTTCCCAATAGCACCTCACTTTAATCTCACATGTCTTGCCCAAAGTCCTCCCCTTCACACCTATATAGGTGAGCCAAAGGCGGAGGCGCTCCATCTTTCCATAGAATTTTCTATTTTGGGGTACCTCCATAGTTTCAACTTTTTTTTGTGATGGGCCAATCAAATTGGCTCATTGCGAAAAAAAACAAAAACAGTTGGACTTGTGAGGCACCTCCAACTAATTAATATGAAACAGAATAAATTCCCCCAGACTATAATGGGGGTATTAGCCCAGGTCACAAATGGTGGCAAACATTTTTGAAAATAGAAATTTCATGCAGCCAATGAGAAAACTAAGGGTGCTTAATTTTTTCCCTTTTGGGTTATGGGGGTCAGGAGGGGGGATTCGTTTGTTCTTTGTCTGTTCCCATCAAGTTCTCAAATTGTTCCTTCAGTATTCCTAACAACACCTCAATTTTTATCCCATATTGTTTGCCTATGTTTCAACTTCCATGTATATAAATTGTAAAGGGAAAGGGGCCAAAGGGAAGCACAACATGGCTCCTTCTGAAAAAAAAAGACTGAAACAAAACAAATCTGTGAGTCCCCCATGCTAATTAATTGATTCGTGAGTGAGCCCCCCAATTGTTCGAAAATGGTGACAAATGTAGGAATAGAACTTTTGCCCATGCAATGAGGCATTAAAGCATGCATTTGAAAGACCTAGGGTTTTGTCTTTTGGGGAGGGCAGATGTGGGTGTTGAATTTTTTTATTTTTTCCTGTTCCCAATCTGTTCTTTTCAAGTTATCACAAGGTCCCCAAGTTCTTAATGTGTTCCCCCCAGATGTTCCTTATAGCACCACACTTGATTTGCCCAAAGTGATCGTCTTTTCACCTATATAGGTGGACCAAAGGGGATCCACTCCATCTTCCAAAAGAAAATTTCATTTTGGGGAGCCTTCAAAGTGTTTTTTTGGTTGGGTAATGGGCCAATCAAAATGGTTCATTGCAAAGAAAAAAAGTCCAACTTGTTAGGCACTCCCATCTACTTAATATAAGGATGAATATCAACTGCCCTAGAATGGAAAGTAGTTGTGAAGGCAGATTCTATAGGGACAGTGGGCTAAGGGGAAGGTGCCCCTAAATTGTGCTTTAAAGTGTAGGAATTTGGAGTGTGGCTTAGGAATACCATAGCCTAGGGTCAGTTTCCACATTGACAAAAAAAGAAATTTTTTTTTTCCATAAAATGAATTCGTTTTTAAATTTTGAAATTATAATTTTTTACATCATCTATTATAATATTGTGATATGAATGGTGAAATCATTTAGAGTGTAGCCTATGATAATTATGATGATTTTCAACATGTTAACTTCCTATTTTCATTTCACTATTTTGAGGATTATCTAAAGACAAAACTGACCTTAGGGAAAGGTAGCACAAAACATCAATTGCTAACCTATGGGAATTCTACATAGTGGAACACAGAGAAAGGTTCTCAAGATATTTGTGAAATGCCCAATGGAGATGGAATCTACAAGGGATGACCTAGCGCATTGGCTTTCTGCTTTGCAAAACACCCCCCATTAGGTTAGGCCTTTGCATTTTGTAATTTATTGTTGTAGTGGGTTGTCTTGATCATTACAACAAAAAAATGTTATTTGTGAAGTCACCATTTTAGGTTACAAGAATGGCTATTTTGGCCCATACAAAGGATGAAACCTGCAACAAGGGATGTGACATGTAGTTAAGAAAATAATAGGGACCCAAACTCAATTTTGCACCAAATTTGGTGGTGCAACTAGTTTGGTCCCATCTATTTGTTTTCACATGAAAGAACCGACCTTGAGGTCAATGCACAAGCTCAAGTGCTCTTCTTTTAAAAGCTAATTAGCGTTGATGTGTATGCATTAGAGTGTGATGAGAGAGTTTTTTCATGCAATCATGAAGGGCATGTGAGGATGTGAAAGATTAAAGACTTTACATGAAAACACAAAGTGTGAAAATGTGAGGGAGCTCACAAATGCATATTGCAGACCTATTTTGGTCTTGGGAGCTCACAAATTATACATATAATGGACATTTGTTTTGATTGTAAAAGTTCACAAATATGCATAATGGGGTTGTCATTTGACCTTGGGAGCTCACAAATGCATAATTGAGGTTTGTTTTGGTCCTGGAAGTTCACATGATGTGGGTTTGTTTTGGATTTTTTAGTTCATGAATTTGCCTATTTTGGGGGCCTATTTTGGTCTTGTGAGCTCACAAATGCATGATGGTGTCTATTTTGATTTTGAAAGTTCACAAATGCACATAATGGGGGTCTACTTTGATTTTGAAAGTTCACAAATGCATGTAATGGAAGTTTATTTTGATCTTGGGAACTCATAAATGCATAATGACAAGTTTGTTTTAACCTTGGAAGAATTTTAATACAGAATGGGGGGTTTGTTTTAGGCTTAAGAGATCATAAAAAAAATTGAATGAACCTCCTATGGTGAAATTGGGTGATTTGTGAACATAAAAAACTTGGAAAGACCTTTGGTAGTGAAATTGTGGCATTTATGGACATTAATATGCATCAACAAACCCTTGCTTATGTTCTTGGACCTGCACTAAAATTGGATGATTTGTACTAGGTGAAAATTAATGGACAAACTTTTTAGTTTTATTTTTTTATGGGTTTTTTTTTTTTTTTTTGATAAAATCTTTGGGTTTTTTACTATTTACATCAATCTAAATATCACATTTATGATGCCTAAAGCCTTAATCTTTCATAATTGTAGGGTATTTGCAAGCTATAATGGATCACTTTTGGCATCACAAGGCCATTTTTTAGCACCCATGGATGAGAATTTGTCCCACATCTTGAATTGTTATTAATTTTTAAAAAAAAGAATTCATGTATGTGATTGTTATATAATCTAGTGTGATAGAATCTTGAAATTATTTGAAATTACATTTTTCACACCAAATGGGGGATTTTTCATTGCATATAAGTTATAGTGTTATAGTACATAAAGGATGTGTAAATAGACTCATCATATGTTGAGCTTATAATAAACAAAATTCATTCTTTTTCCAAAAATCAAAAATGTGGTTAGTAATTCAAAATAGATGTTTGGAAATCATTTGAATGCCACATAAGAGTTTTATGGACTTTTACATAGGCCAAAAATTGATGAAAACGGCAAAGCCCTTCATTATTACATTCTTATAAATTTTTATTTTTTTTCATAAACATTGTAGCCTAGGAGGTATTACATGGTCATGTGTCATTGCTTTTTAGAAAAGATGAACATTTTTACAAGTTTATAACCTTTTTTTTCCAATAAAAAATACACTATGAAACGTACTTTTAAGGACTCACAAAATTGGTCAAAAGTGATCCACTCTAAATTGCAAATACCTTGTATTGCAACTACTCAAATACCCCTTCAAACCATTCTATGATACTTTCCATAACTCTTTTCATCAAGCTCATCAATTTGTCCAATTCTTCTATTACATTTTATTCATATTTTCCATGTAACTCTAGGGTAATGTTTTTCCCATCATTATTCGTACCAACATCTCTCTTGCAATCTACTCCTCATTTTCATGCCTTACATCCAAGCATTACCCTTAGTTTTTTCAAGGACATTATCTTCAACAGACTTCTCCTTAATCATCATTACACCTACAAATACATAATCCAAACACATTATTGTTCACTTCATAAAAAAATGCACACACCAAAATAAAATAAAAATCTTTCTCTTCAAATACACCAAAACAATACAAAATACTAATGCACTTTGTGTCAACTCAAAATTGCAAACCCCTTCAAGTCTTCCTCTTCGCTTCTTATACTAAAGTTAAGTAATTACATTTCCTTAATGACCTTTAACAAAATTCTAATTGATTTTCTTAACTTTTTAGCAATGTTGGTTTGACAAATCATCAATGTGTTGAATCAAATGCCCTATGCCTATTGATATGCATGGTTTTCTTTAACAAGTTGGTTTATTCTTATCAATTGTATGATGCTAACTTGCAATTTTCCAATTTGTGTAAACACAACTTGGTCACCTATTTCTTCCTAGCATTTCAATATACTCTAGGATTCTCCAACTGATTTGCATGTCCTTTTATGATATGCCCTAATTACATGAAGTAATCCCATTACCTATCCAATCCCTTCATATTATGCATCCAAAGATTTATAATGAAATGTATCCAAAACATTATGTGCCTAAAAAGCTATGTGTCCAGATAACCATAAATTTGACCTTTAATCTCTTTGTTTTTTTTTTTTTTCCTTTTTTGGGCCTTTGCTTATGCTTATGTTTTTTTCCTTTGTTTGGCCCATTTGGCTTTGTTTTTACCTTTCCTCCTTTCTCTAACCTTTTGATTCTTCCACTACTTCATTTTGCAATTAAGCCATGTGTTTATTTCATATATAGGAATGGATGAATCTTACATAGTTGTAAATAGATTTATGGCATAATGCACAGTTGAAAATTAAAAGGTTGTAAGAAAGATGTTAGTCAAATGAAAGGCAAAAACACTATTTGATTAAGAGGTTCAACACCAAATCATGGTTTCATTGCATTTGAACACCATGGCAATAATCTACAATCATCATTTTTCCATGTAATCATGATAGGAACCAAGTTACATAACTTATTTCTAATGCAATGTGAACGGCAATTTAAAACATTTTCTTATTATAATACATGTTTTCACACCTTGTTAAAAACAATTTAAAGCCCAAACCCAAAAATCAACAATGAAAAATAACTCTTTAAAAACCTTTTAAATAACCATTTAAAAGTAAACTTTAAAATGGAAAATTGTAATTTAAAACCCGAACCACAAAACCTTACCTTAAAATGTAAACCCTAAAAAGATAATTAAAAATTCACCTTTAAAGCCCAAACCTTAAATTTTATGAATTAAAAAAATCCATAAAACCTAACCTTTAAAAAACAATTGAAAAGTAACCTTTAAACCAATACCTTAAAATTAAACCCCTTAAACACATAATTATAAACCCCATACTTTAAACCACACAATCTTATACCCTTATAATTCTTAAATACCCATAATCTTTCAACCCAACTAGGGTAGCCTTTAATTCACTTAATTCATTTAAAGTGAAAATCAATCCACAATTCATCTTTAGTTTTTGTAAATTTCGTACTTGATTGGGTTGACATGAAAATACTTTAAAATAGAGGATGAAATAGTAAATAAAGGACCAAACTAGGTTGTAATTGGGTATTATTTTGAAAATAACTTTAATGTGTGAGTGACATTTGAAACCTTATTGTACATTGAATATGTTCTTTTGCCAAATTCACCTTACATGAAATTACTAAATCTATTTAAAGGTTCCACCATTTTTCATGATTTTTTTTCAACCTACCATATAAGGCTAAACCATTGTGTGACAACTTGTTTGTTTTTATATGTTACATGTTTTTGTATTAAAAAGCAAGCGAGGCTTGGTTGATTTTGACTCCTAATTCATTTGTGGTTAATTCATCATGAAAATCAAAAAGCAAAAAAACATTAATTCCAAATGTCAAGTTAGAATCTTTCTTTGCAATTGCATTGATAGTAATTTCACTATAACAAAAGGTTCCCTATTCAATAAGTGCTTTCACTAATCCCATTGAACAGGGATTTTGAATCCCTAGCGTATTCATTGGTCCATTGAACGAGAACTAATGAATTGCATGCAAATTTTGTAATAGTGTTTGTTGTTATTATTTAGAATGGTCCACCTTTTAAGTTCATCAAGTGGTATTGACGGTAAAAAATATTATCGATTTTTAATTTTCTAACAAAATGTAAACCTAAGACATGTTCCTAAGTTCCCATGTGGGAACTCAAGGATGTGACTAAAACATTGAGCTTGTTTAAGTTGAATTCAAGGTGAAATCAATTTGCCAAACAAAGAAAGAAGGAAAGTTAATGCAATTGGAACCAAATTGGGAAAATACACCACTTTCCTTCATATAATATATTATGTGGCAAGGGCCACATTGAAGTGGCACAAATTTTTGGGACTCCCAAGTGGGAGTTTAAAATCATGAAATTGTTAATTAGTTATGAATCATGTGATTTTTGGGGCTCATAATTTCCTCATATAAACTTTTATTCAAAAGCTTTCAAAAAAACAAGTGTAGCCCTTGAGTATTATTTTCCACCAGCATATCATACTCTTCAATCAAAATTGGTTTGACCTCACAAAACATCAAAATAGTTATCAAAAGTCATTTTGGCAATTTAATTATAGACCTTTTCATTGGCCATAACCCCCATTACAAATGTTTGCTTCCTTAATGCAACCCCACTAGAATATTCAACTTTTTAAAGCATTTCCAACAATCAAAGAAAGACTAATTTGAACAAAGTATGATTCTTGAAACCTTGTTATAAAAAATTCAAGATAACTTAGGGCTCCAACTCCCAAAATTGATAATTTAATTGAGTGTTAGAATTCACTTTCTTCAACTTTCCACTTATGGGAGTGTGCTTGAATATGGGATACTCTCTTGACCCATTTCCTTTGCACACCCTAGCTTTGGACATGAACTCAAGGCTAAGGTTGTACCATTGAAAATACATATCAAATTTGGATTCTAATAAATAGATTGAATGAATTTGGTGTTCACATATTGAACCTCTTCTACTTTATTTTATTAAAATGAATCATGCATACAACTATCGTTGTCAAACAATGAACTTTTGAGTGGGCATTACCTTTTACATAACCCACTCATTTCATAATTTCCCACCATATGAGTGGGAGGACCCACCATGGAGGTACCTAATGTGATGGCAACAAGGCATTACACTTTGAACATTGGTTTTACCTTCATAAGGTGGAATACCCTACCACCATGAGGCTTGAGTGACCTAGCACTCACCAATGCACCATCCAAAAAAATTTGTTCAATGATTTTTTGGATGGGATGAAATTCAACCTAACCTCAAATCAAGGTCTTTGGATGGAGAAGTGTTTTTTTCCCCATGCCCCTTGACCTTGCTAATTAGTTTTTTTTTGCTTTTCCAACACCCCCTAAAACCCCCTTCCTACCTATCCCCTACCTCCTTCATTTGTTTGTCCCTCCTCCTACCTGCTTCCCCCTTCCTAGTCACCATTTTCTCCCTCACTTTCTTATTTCTTCCTATTTCCATCTAGACTGTTTTTTTTTCCATTTTTTGGTTTCGTGTTTCTTTTCTTTCTTTTCTTTTTTTTTCCTATTTGTTTTGTGTCCCTTCTTGTGTCTTGTTTCTCTTTTCCTTTTTGTGTTTGTTTTTCTTTGTGTGTGAAGGAAGAGAAGCTTTACAAAAGCTTGTTAGGTCACATAGTGTTTTTAATGTTGGTGGGCCATAAAAAGAAAAGAGCTCAATAACATCAAAGGTTGTTAACTTGCAGAAATGTGAACCATGTGTGGGTGGGGGATAATGGAGAGGAGCAAGCAAATGTGTATGGACCTAGCAAGTAGTAGAAAGGAAATCAACATCAACATGAACATGATGAAGGTATTGCCTGCACATTAAACCTTTGGTTTTTTTTTTCCCATTTTTTTAACCTTTTAAAAAAAATAAAAAATTCCATTCTTATTTTTGGGTTTTGGCTTTTTTTTTAAAATTTTTTTTAATTCTTTTAATTTTAAAAAAATTTATTTACCCTTTTTTCCATCTTTGGTGTTTTTTTCTTGTGTGTGTGTGTGTGTGTGTGTTTTAAAAAAAATTAATCTTTATGTTTTTATGTTTATTTCTGGTTTTATTTTATATTTTTTGTTTTATCCTTCTTCTTTTTTCCAGCTCCTCCTTTATTTCTATCATCCTTTTCAACTATAAACCCTAAATTGGACAACTAAACCCTACACTTTGTTCATGATGCATTGTATTTAAAATTGTAATGGATATTTTTTTTGTTATGGTTATTAAATTGATTAGAATGGCACTTCACACAAGGGTGGAAAATATTCAATGTCCACCAACCACGGATGGGATAGTTTTGATGACAATTTATGGACCTATGCAACAAATGACCCAATGGCATCTATGTTAGAGGATCAAGTTCAATCAAATGTTGGTTCATGAAAAAAATTGCTCCAATTCAAACACTATAAATGAGCAATTGCAATTAGTTGTACTATTTGTTCCTCCCCAAGGTGATCAATTTAATTATTTCTTTTTTGAACTTTCCTCTCTTCCCAATAGGGTTGGTGGGGTTTTTTTTCAAAAACAATTGATGCAATACCTCAATTGTTTGGGATTTTAATTTTAATTTTTGAAAAAGTTTACCTTCATACACCCATGTTTTTAACCATTAGTGTGTAGGAAATACTTTCATCTTAATCCTCCCAACCTTGATCATTGTGTGCAATATTTTCATCATGTTGAACATTGTTCTCATTTCAATATGAAGGGTCTAGTGTAGAAGCAATACCTTCATTATTATTCATCCACAGTTTAATAATTTTTTACCATACCCTTATCATGTTGACCGTAGTGTTAAACAACATAAATAATTATATGAACATAATATTTATAAATATACTCCACATTGTTTAAAGTACACTAATAAAATAAACAAAGCAAATTACTAGATCTAAACATACTTGCTTAATTAAACTAAGTACAACATGCATTAAAGTAGAAGCGAAGTTCCATATTCCTTGAACATTTACATTAGATTTGTAGTTTCCTCATCATAATGAAAAACATTTTTTGAAAAATTAATGTAATACCCTAATGGGGGTATTTCACTTGATTTAAATTTTTATAACTTTGTGTGACACTTTCAAAACACCCTAAAACATAATTTTCAAACCAATGAATATCTATAATATCCTTATATGAATGATGACAAACATTTTAATCATGCTTTTAAATATTGCTTGAATGAACAAGTTCGAGCTCTATGCAATATCTTCATCTTATTTTATTTTTCATCATTTTCAACAATTGCAAGGTCTATTGGGGTGACAATCATGTAGATAGGTGCAACCAAGTAGGTGGGGTAGGTACCTACCCAAAAGGCTAGTATGTAAAAAGGTGGAAGGGAATGTAGGTAAGTATGTGGGTGGGTAGGTAGGTAAATAGATGGATGGATGTTAAGTAGGTGGGGATGAGAGTATCACATTTTAAGTATATAGGGGAGGAGGTAAGTGGGAGAGAGTCTATTTTAAATTTAAATGTATAGGTGAATAGGTTGGTGGGTGTGAGTGGGATAGGTTGG
>Ga0209611_10014830_pt1 | contig 10306 bp, 3 predicted proteins | sample S1TSphgellanicum_3_FD_187693 | JGI IMG/M metagenome (GOLD analysis project Ga0209611, IMG submission 187693) | Host-associated microbial communities from peat moss isolated from Minnesota, USA - S1T2_Fc - Sphagnum magellanicum MG (SPAdes) (version 2) | ecosystem: Host-associated > Plants > Peat... | reverse complement strand
GCGTATCTTTCAGAGAATCAATCACACATACTGTTGCAACACCACGGCATTCACTTCACCGTCAGAACCTGACTCCTTGGCAGGGATAGTTTTTAGGGATTTTGTGATGTACCCAACATCCAGAAAATAGTTTTACCAATGTCCAGTAGCATTTTGCCACATTCACAGTAGTTGCTCAGGGAGCAGAGGATCTGACCAATAGCTGATTGCCACGTTTCTGTTTGTTGGCTCTGACCAATCAAGTGCGGGCGAACCTTGTGCGGAGCGGAAGTAGAAAAAGAAGGGAGAGAAGAAGGGGTACCCCGCGCTCTTAACTACCTCCGTTGCCACGCTTGCTTTTGTGCATATAACTTCTACACCAACTTCAATTGTTTGTCCTCGTGCAGAGACAGCTGCAATCCAAGGAGCTTTGGTGATTCTAATCCTCGACTTCTATTTGTCCTCTCTGCATCTCCCAATCCCTACTTGTACATCCATTTAACAGGTGCGCGGTGCTTGGTCACTTGTTTCTGTTTTTGTTTTTGCCCCATAGACTTTTTGGACTCTTCTTTTGAATTCAGACTTCCTAGTAGTACGTCGTTGCACATAATCTCCACCCTTGAAACTTTTTTTTGTTTTTGTGGGTATGGGACCTTTTGTTTGGATTGTGTAACGGTGGGAGCGAGCGGGTTCTGTTTTTTATGCCCTTTTCTTCAGGGTGTTTCTTTTTCTTTCTTTTTTTTGCTGTGGATTTTTCAATAGTTTGGCAAAGAAGTTGTCTTTTGTGTTGTCGACTTTCTTCTGCAGGTTTGGTTTATTCGCTTGAATGAATGTATTGCTTCATGTGTGTTCGTGTGTTATGTTCCCGTGTGAAGTCTATCGTCAATGTCTCGGAGTGCTGAGCGACTTTCTTGATGAAGTGGGGTGTCGACTATATGGGTTTGTTACGGTAGTTGGAGTTTTACTGTGAAGATGCCTTCTTGTTGAGGTTTTCTTCAATCGTGGTTTGGTAAGCTCTGTTCTTTGTCGGAGATTTTCTGTCTGAGTTGCTATCGAAGATGTACGTTTAACAGAGTGGATATGTTTTGCCGCGTGACATGTACGTTTATAATAGTTTTGTCGATTCTTTGCAGCCAAAATGGTGGCCAACCCAAAGGTGTTCTTCGACATCACCATCGGGGGCAACCCGGCGGGGCGCATCGTCATGGAGCTCTACGCCGATACAACTCCGAAGACTGCGGAGAACTTCAGGGCCCTGTGCACTGGCGAGAAAGGAGTGGGCAAGTTGAGGAAAGCCCTCCACTATAAGGGTTCCACTTTCCATCGTGTCATCCCACAATTCATGTGCCAGGGTGGTGACTTCACGGCCGGCAACGGCACTGGAGGCGAGTCCATCTACGGAGCTAAGTTCGCAGATGAGAACTTCGTGCGGAAGCATACAGGCCCCGGTGTGTTGTCTATGGCCAACGCAGGCCCTGGCACCAACGGTTCTCAGTTCTTCCTGTGCACCATAGCCACTCCGTGGCTTGACGGCAAGCATGTGGTGTTCGGACAAGTCGTTGAGGGTTTGGATGTGGTGAAGGCCATCGAGAAGGTGGGCTCCAGCAGCGGCAAGACCAGTAAGACTGTCACCATAGCTGACTGTGGCCAACTGTAGGACCATTCCTATCATGTAAAAAAAAACTGTTTATTGTGTGCTAAGTGAGATGAGAAAGACCCTTGACAGGTCGGCCATTTGAGCTGATCATGAATCATCATGCTAAGTTGAATACAAAGAGACTACTTCGTGTGTTTGTTCGTTATCTCCCGGGGTTTGGTATATATGTCTCTGTGCTTTGCTTGCTTTTCAAACTACCCCCAAGCAATGTCATTTGCTAAAAGCTCTTGCAGCTCATCTAGCTTCTTCCACAGCTTTGCATTACCTGTTCTAAAGTGTTCTTGTTTCATAAATATTTTTGGTTACTAAACAGGAATTTTGTGAGGCCTGTTAGTAGTCTCTGAGATTCTCAGCAAATTTTTAGCCAGATGCAGATTGCTATAGAGATAAATGGCAGTGCAGTATTCCCAAGATCAGTGCATTGAAGTGCTCTGTTGATTTCACAGCTTTCAAGCTCATGGCACCAAATCTGAGGCTCATATTGAGATTGAAATAGAGATACAGGCTTCTTGAATATCAGGCATGTCTTGATATGCAAGGATTTAAGTTTGAGTTCTCTCTCTCTCTCGCTAACAAGAGTTGTATTAGGTTCAAAAGTGTTCCCTTGAAATGAGAGATATGAACATAAGTGATAACCTTGACTGTGAAAAGAGTAATTTGTGCTACAGCAGAAAAGCTATCCTCAAAATATGCATGGAGAGGTTGTTGGTTTGTTCTGTTTACCTCCTGCAAGCTCTCATGATTGTTGGATTTCAGGATGACACAGATAATCCAGAAATTGTTGACCTTCTAATTAGGAACAAGCCACTTTTTGAGGAATTAGAGTTTCTGAATTCCAATAAAACAGTCCTAACACTGTTTGATGAAATAGGCAATGAAAACTGAAAGTACTTTGAAAGAGCTAGGGCCTATTCCCCTAATATAAAGGGAGGTTTACAAAGCTGCACTATAATTGCTTCCACTTGAAGATGGAGATGAGGATATGGGCAACTTAAAATGCCTCCTTTAAGCCTTGACACTTGTGTGATGAGTCCTCAGATGTCACTTCTGAAAAGTTCCCATTCTTCTATGAGGCAGCTGCCATCCTCAATCTGATTGTAGTTTAGAATTGGGAATTCTAAGCTGCAGTGCACTGTTTGAACATTTGAGCTCCTACCATCTCTCTGAACAAATGTGAGCTGCTTGATAAAACCCATTCAACCTGAGCTTCCCATGGGCTGAAAGGATGTGCATGTCTGAAAATAACAGCGTGCTTGGTAAACAGTTGTCACTGATGTTGTGCTTATTTAGTGTAGTGTCAAGCTGAAGCCAGCTTGAGAAGTTAACAGTAAATACAACATGGTTGCATCCAAGCTCTTCCAACCATCAAGAAGCAATCAAATCAAGCCATATAAATTTCTTTGAAGACTATATGGTTCTATTGAGAGTTTAACATTTCACAGATGTTATAACGCAATTTTGCAAATGACAGCTCTAAAACCAGCCATTGCTTCAAGTGCCTAAGAGTCTGGGAAACTGAACAAGGGTGAGAAATAGTACATCATAAGACATTTTGCAAAGCTCACATCATCACAGACTTAGGTCCCTCAATAAATCAGAACCAACTTAGTGTTCATTCAATACGATTTGCCTTGTGCAATGATACAATACTACAATACTTTCATCAATGGACCACGATCAATTAAACTAATTAATATGAATCATAATAATAAGTACCTAAGCTCTAGTAAAGTCATAGGCCAAAAATGATGATGAACAAAATTAGGAATAAAAATTCAACTCAACCAATGAGGAAGGGGGGGGAAACTGAGGCAAAATGCACTAAGAATGTGCATCCAAGATCTTCCCTATAATACCAATTCACAATTGTCCCATATCCTTTGCCCAAAAGTTTGTTCTCATATTTTATATAGTTGGCTATGGAGACATGCGACTGTAGTGTGATATTGGTAAAAACTGCTTCCTTACAGAGAGTAATAAAATTGTCATTAATTTTTTTTGTGAAGGGCCAATGCCAATTGCAAAAGAAACATTGAGCTTTGGGATGCACCCTCATTGTGATATACCGACAATTAATCAATATGGATTGTAAGTGTTGTAGTTAATAAGGATATATAATATATACACTTGCATTTACACATCCCAAAACATTTACATGGCATCTCAATAAATGTAATATGTACATATATACATGTCAATAGTATAAATGTAAGTGTAAAAAGTTTGGATGTGTGTACACCAAATTTACAAGTCATATATATGGTTATTGACACTTACATGCCCAACACTAGTGGAAACCCATCCTTGAGTTTATGTGAATCAAATTCATTCATTCATTCACTCAAACCTTAAATCAATGTCAATGAAGTTCATCCATTCGACCATTACTCATATTATATTGTGTCAATTTGAGCATTGCGAACAATATTGATGCATTGATACAATGGTTGATGTCATCTAAGCTAATTCCTCAACATTAAGTCCATGAAAATCAATGATTGGGCATTGATCTAATGTTGATCATTGAATCAATATTGATATATTAGTCAAAGGAACATTGAATCAATGTTGATATGTTAATTAAATATTAAGCTCTTAATCCATCTTCAATTATTATGATTCAATGGGGATATGTTAATCAAATAATCATTGAGTCAACGTTGATTTATCATGATTCAATGTTGATATGTTAATCAAATCGACATTGATTGAATGTTAATATTTGCAACTCTTTTGATTTAAAATTTCACAAATATTTTGTATGACTGCTTGTACCAAGTGTTTAGAGGATATTCTTATCCACATTCTTGGGGAACATCAATGCTTTGGTTTACAAAAGCTAAAAAGGTAAATAATATAAAAATAACATCGACCTTTCAGAATTTGAAGGAATTCATAAAAAAGTTCCAGAAGCTGAAATTTAGTTGAATGAAATACATTCAAAATGTTATTAACATCTATTATAATAAAATATAGTTGCCTTTAGAGACTTTTACTTGATGAAGCATAATATTGTCCAGGTACTTCTTTACAATTCTATGAATTTAGTGTCCCAAAGTGGGTGTTGGTTAGTGCCCTTTTCCATTAGGTGAAGAAAACTCAACTTTGGAAGTTCAAATGAAGCACAAATTAGGAGCAAAGTATCTTAACTTCCTTTATTTCTATACATTTCTCTTACTTTCAACCTACTTAATAACTTAAATTTGTCAAAATATTGAACAAAGTTGACAAGAAGTGCATTTAGTCTTTCTCTAAATAAAAGGTGTCAATTCAAAGTGAATCACTAGTGTGGTGTACATCACATCTTTTGACATACCCTACCCAACTTGATACATAATACCCACAATATAATATTCACAAAATCGTCAAGAGAGTTCTCAAGTATTTGAGACCTACTTTAAAATTAATACACAACTATCATTCTAACATTGATGTCACCCATGGTTGTTAATAAAATCTCCTTTTTTTATTGGCTAACAACAAAAACCCAAAAAATAATTCGTTGGAACTCTACATTAACATCAAGCTATCATGAAGCACAAAAGAAAGTTGGCAATGAATACTCCTAGTTATGCAATGTAATTTTTTTGCTATACACATACCTTGCATATTAGAAAGGCAAAATAACCTTTGCAATTTGTAATTCAAAAATTCAATTGTTTTTTATGTCATTACCACCATTTTGTAAAGCTTTGTATAGTTTTAACTTGCTTCTTTATGTCTATAACCTTCACTATTCCCTAAGCTGCAAAACTTAGGTTGGAAAGGGTCAACATGACCATTATACAACTATTCAATCCTCCCCAAAATGCATACAATTGATTAAATCTAAAAACCAACATCATGCATAATTTGGAGATTCCAAATCTCTGCAATTTGACATGTTATAATGTACACACATGAACTTATAATTCTTGGCCTATAAAATTGCATTGGCATTGGCAATATATCCAATATATTTTCCTAGCACATATGGGATCACCATCTTGCACTAACCACATAGCCATGTACAATGAAGTTCAAAATACTTTTGTAATTTAAAACATTGCATTTCATTTAAAGTATGGCCTACATTGTATTGATTCATATATGTGTAGTTCCATGTGTCAAATTCATGAATTAAACAACATTAAAAAATCACACCTAAGAGTAGATGGAGCGTCAATAAATTCAAATTGAATAGCTATTTAGGAAATGCATTTTATTGGTGGACATATATAAAGCACATGCCTTGTCATTCCATGGTCATTGTCCATATCAATTGTTTGGTCAAGAATCAACCACATAAGATCATATTAGGTCAAAAGAACTAGAGGTAGATTAATATTTTGAGTTAGTGTTCTACACATAACATATCAACCTTTGCAAACATTGCATCCATTTAACAAACTCAACATGAAAACCAATAACAAAACTTGTGAAGTTTCAAATTTTACAAGATTCAATTGCAATGTGATGTTGTTTGAACCTATTGGCCAAAAAAGGAATGCCATGACTATATTTTTCTAGACTTGGTAGGTGTTTTCCCAATTCATTATGACCGTGTGTTACACTATATGTTGAAATTGGTGAAATTATTGGCATTGCATTAAAGCTATGGTCAATGCAATTTGGTTCCCAAGAGGCATATTTCCTCTTGTGTGAAGCTCCAAATAAGTTGAAATCATACTATGTAGGGCTTGCTATAACAAGTATGGTAGTGTAAGCATTAAGGGAAGTTGTGCTTCCAACCTTGGAAATGATGACAATATATCACTCCATTTGCTCAATTTGCTACTACACATCACCAAGTTCAATTAAAGATGTTTCTACTATCACATTTTGCATACATGTCAACCAAACTACTTCCAAGAAAGGCATCTAAATTTTGTATTTTTCAGAAAAATTCCTTATTTTACGCCAGTTTTCAACTACACTAGAAAAGGATTTTGAAAAGGGACTCTAATATGTTAAAATTGTGACACCGTAATGTGTTTTTCTCCATTTGGTTGTGGATGTTGTACATTTTTGTGTGAGTATTAAACCAACCATCAAAAGTTTGCTCCTTTGAATTCATATGTAAATTTCAAGTCTAATTTTTCAACATGTACACATGTATGTACATACATGGGGGTGTTGAATGCAAATATGTGTTAGCATAGATACATTTGAAGATATCAAATCAACAAACCATTGAAAATGGATAAGATTCAATTGTCTATTTGTTAGAACTTGTTTGACATGTAGATGCAATCCTTGGTTGACATCAACCCATCAAGGTGAATCTACACAATATAAATTTGGCTTGGTGTTGATGGTTGTCAAAAAGTGGACATTTAAGGACAAGCAGGCACTAGTTGATTAATTTATTAAAGCTTGTTTTGAATCTTGCATCCACCAAATCCAAAAGTTTGGTTGTTTCCAAAGTTTATCGCTCACATTTATGTTGAGTAGTTGTTACTTTTGGCTAGTTAATGGTCGGGTCTTACTTTCATGCATTTTAAGTTAATTGCATGTCTACTTCAACTAAAAGAAGTTGTGGGAGAAAAGCTTTTCAATGTGATGAACTTCAAGATGTACTAACAAAAACATTGGGGAACATTTTAGTGGATGTTAAACATTAAGGTATTGTTTATCTTTCACACTTGATAATTTTGTTAAAAATAGCAAATCTAGAAGTGACTATTTTGATTTTCTAAAGCATAATTGCAATGAACTTGTCCCTGCAAAATTTGATGATATATATGTATGTACACATAACTTGCAACATGTTGACTAAGGGAAATTTGAATACCATACGTTGAAATTAACATTTCAAAGTGGAACATACCAAAAGCCCTATACACACAAGATCACACCCACACCATACAAGGCCCACATACAATAATGGACCACATAATAGTTAACCACACTAAACAATGTACTAATCACCAAAAAAAAAGGATTAAACCATTGAACTAAAGTGGGTGGAGTAAACCATTACATTCATTGTTCAAACCACTATAACAAGTGGGTGGAATTTGAAATTTAAAAAATAAAAATAAAAATTCAATGAGTAGCCACCGAATAGAACATTAGGTGGTTTGTGAGTGGTTGGATTGCCATGTGACCATAACCACACCCCAATCTATCGTACTTGTAGTATAAACCAATGTATTGGTTTTTTGGCAATACAATGAAAATTGGGTGGAATGTATAGTACCCTAAGAAGTAATTTCTAATAATTCCCCTTCAAAAACTATGGGAAAATAGTAAGATCATATCATAGAAGTCAAATTTGGAATTGTTGCCATGAACATCACAATTTTACAAGAAATAAATCAATTTGATAATTGGAAGAAAATTTATAAAGTAAACATGTTTTACATGTTGGGCAAGCCTTTTTTTGGGTGGTACCATTAGGTGTCACAGATGCCAATGCCATGGAATTCATTCATGACTTGTAGTGGACTTTTACCTAATTTTTAATTCAATTTCAATTCATTCTTAGTTAGCTTCTAGTTAAGTTTTAGTTCATTTCTAATTCACTTTTAGTTCATTATTAATTAAACCCTAATTCATTATTAATTAACTATTAATTCATTTCTAATTAACCTTTAATTAATTCTCAATTCATTTTTAATTGAATTTTAGTGCACTCTTAATTGAATTTTAGTTTATTCATAATTCGCACATGGGTGCACATTGGCGAACATGAACCACATGTGGGTTGAAAATTTATGGATAAACTTCTTTAAGTTAGGTACCCAATAAATATAAATAAAGGTAGAATTCTCCATTACTTTTAATTTGTTCAATACTAATTTTGGGTTTTTTTTTTATCATAACGTTGTTATATTTTTATTTCATTCATACAATAAAATTGTATTGAGTCTTACACTTGTCGTGTTCTTGTTCTTATTTTTGTTTTTTCATGATCTGGATTTGGGATTAAGCTTCCCTTTGTTCTCATTCAAGTTTAAGAAACTTCATATATTTTGCAACTATACATGAATGACTAGATAACACATGACATTTTCGCTATTGCAATTCAAAGTGTACAAATTATTTTATTGGCTAATAGGTTGTTAGAAAAGGCTATTACAACTTGGTAGGTAAACTAGGCTAATTAAGCCTAATAAAATTAAGTTAAGATAAATAGGCCTTTGTATGTTGGTAACCTAACCTAGCTTACATACTTAATTAGTTGGTTTAAGTTATATATAGGTAGTAGAAAGCTAATTTATTAGGCCTAGTTAGTAGGTTAGGTTATGAAGGTTAGACCTAATTAAGTTAAGTAAAGCTAGGTAGGTAGTTGGTAGGCCAGGTCATTAATTAATTTGTAGATTAAGTAAAAGGTAGTAAGTAGGATATCATAATTACCTATGTTCCATAATGTCTTATGCTAGTTGTCCAAAGAAATTAAAGGAATTTCTAGTCATAGTTGTCCATTATGGCTACAAATGAATCACAAATGCAATTGTTGATTTTCAAATTTCTTTTAATGTTTTGCATTTAATCAATAGATGATATGCTTTGAACAATCTTGTCCATATTTCATCCATTTGTGTTCATTTATCCTCAATGCCATGAAATTGGAAACATGTGCACAACTTTCTTCATGTGTTCTTATTAAAATTGTTGAACCCATAGAAAAATGTTGATGATTACACACATCAACCCTTTCCAAGAGTTTTCCATTGAAGGTAGATGAAAATAAGTGAATGAAATATGAACAAGATTGAAAGCATATCATATGTCAAGTAGATGTGAATTATGATTAATGGTTGAAAAAGACTACTCTCATATTAGGGCTTCAAAGTTTATGGACTAGGATTGTTCATTGGTCAAAAAATATGAAATGCTCATGTACACTACATGAGTTTGGCTAGAGAAGAATTCTACTCATTGTCCTAGAGGTTTGGAAATGTCTTCAAATTGCCTTACTTGAACATTGAAAATCATGGATATTGTTGAAATTGAAAAATATGAAGACATGTAATTTGGTTGACTTTGCATTTGTTTTCTATGCCATGGATGTGATAAGCACTTACTGCATTTTTATAGGGTTTAACTCCTTATTGTAATCTCCTTATTTGTAACATACAAATCAATGACCTCTAACAACTTGAACAAGTTGTTATAGCAATGTTTTTTGATTCGATGAATGAACAATATAGAAGGTTAATCATGTAAGCAAGAGAGAAATACAGATTGTTGATTCAAAGAACTTAGCACAAATTATCTTTGTTAGCTATGGAGTTACTAATGTTGAGCAAGTTTGCCATGATGTCTTTTAGATTTCTTGCATTTTATGATCATCTTTTTTACGCAAATGATTTGATCCAATGTCAAATTTTGTACTTTACATATGACAAATGGTGATTCAAGCATATTTAGATTCAAACAAAGAAGACCTTGACAAATTTAACACATTCAATGAAGCAATTTCAAAAGTATTTTTTGGGAGCAACTTTGGTCCAATGAAGTTGTTAGAACTAGTTTGGTTTAGTTTCAAGTTATGAGGCTAGTTTTGGGTCACCAAACCTTTTAGATTAAATTTTGAAAGAAAAAAAAAATGGGACCTAGATAGACCAAATTGGACCCAAATTCAAACATGGCCCCCAAACTAGGTTTGTACATCAATTCAGTTTTTTTCTTAATTTTTAAAAAGAATTAAAGCTTGGATTATACATGTTATTTTTTTGAAAA
>Ga0209611_10014829_pt1 | contig 10308 bp, 14 predicted proteins | sample S1TSphgellanicum_3_FD_187693 | JGI IMG/M metagenome (GOLD analysis project Ga0209611, IMG submission 187693) | Host-associated microbial communities from peat moss isolated from Minnesota, USA - S1T2_Fc - Sphagnum magellanicum MG (SPAdes) (version 2) | ecosystem: Host-associated > Plants > Peat... | reverse complement strand
TTTTTTTTTTTTTTTTTTTTTTTCCAATTCTGTGATGTTGCTCAAGTGCAATAGTCCATACGTTCATTTAGCCAAATCTGGCGATACTAAAAACATGAAAGTATAAAATCTTAAGCACCATTGCATGTTGTAGGCAATCATGACGATTTTTGTCAAATTTTTTGAATATTTTGAATAAAAAAAAGGAATTTCTGGCAGAATTTTCTTTTTTGAAAATATTTTTCTCAAAATGGCGAAAATTCGCCACAAAAAAAATTACTGCAGTGAGGAGCTCCCGAGTGAGCAAGCACGGCAAATGAGGGGCAGAGAATTTGAGGTGTGAAAGAAAACTACTGAGGTCCTGACTGCCGAAGCGTGGCAAGGAGGGGCGGAGAGAAATTGAGGTGTGAAAGAAAACTGCTGACCGAGGTCCTGAGTACGTGACGAAGAGTGGCAAATAAGGAGCGGAGAGAATTTGAAGTGCGAAAGAAAACTGCTGTGAGTGACGAAGGGTGGAAACGAGGGGCGGAGAGAAATTGAGGTGTGCAAAATGAGGTCCTGAGTGCCGAAGGGCGGAAACGAGGGGCATAGGATTGTGCGTGGCGCTCTGGTGATGGGCCCCTCCCCCGGTTCTCTCTCTCTCTCTTTCTCTCTCTCTCTCTCTGTCCGCGCACAGTGGCCGTTGCTGCTGCGTTGCAGCAATGCGCGCACAACAACAGACGCCATCGACTGCTGCTGCTACTGTTGCTGCTTCCTTTGTCCTTATTTCCTCTGCCCGATTGCTGCTACTGCTGCTGCTGCTCCTGGATTGGAGTGTTTTGGCGCACGCCTTTTTTCCTCCTCAGCTGCTTTGGGATATCCACCTCCATGACACTTGTTGTGGAGGAGTTTGGGAGCTTGTGAGATTCGGGAGTGAGAGTGAGAGAGAGAGAGAGAGAGAGCTGGAACATTTCTTGCCTCTTGGAGTTTGTCCTGCTGCTGCTGCTCTTTCGTCGTCCCCCTTACTGCTTCTTCTTTTTTTTCGCGCTTTAGCTCCTTGTTCGTCGTCTTCTTCATCTTCATCTTTTTCCTCACCGTGAGCGAGATAATATGCATTTGGCGGGCGGGCGTGCGTGAGCTTGTGGAGTTAGTTTTTTTTGATCGGATGCGTTCAATTTGGGAGAGGGAGATGGAGCTTTGCAGAGACAAGCAGTACGTGAAGGATGCACTGGAAAGGAGAACGTGCAGGAACCGAGACGGCTAATAGGAGAGAGAGTGCCTATTCTTTACGAGACTGCGCATCTTTTTCCAACTTCTCTTGTCAACAAGGTGAGAATGTTATTCTTTCTTCTTCTCCTTGTTTGTATCTTTTGCTTAGTACAGAAGAAAGCGGAGTTCAGATAATAGGCTTCGTCATATAGCGCAGTTCTAGCGCTCTATTTTGATGATGGTTTTCCAGTGAGTGTGTTTTCCATGAAACATTTTGTGAAGCTTTTGCTTCCATCTCCTTTTTCTCATTGCGAAAAAAAATCATCATCGGCTTCACATTGCAACGCATTACTTCCCATTTCCTCACTTGGTAACATACAATTCCATTTCCTGAAGCAAAGCAAATCAAAGAAAAGCAAGAAAGAAGCACGCTCATCTTTCTGTCGCTGTTGTCCAGAAGTGTGTACCTATTTGGAAATTTGTCTGACGAGCCAGAGTCTGGAACAACAGGAAGAGGAGAAGGACATGGGGTGCTCAAGCTCAAAAGTGGAGAATGAAGAGTTAGTTTCCAGATGCAGGGCACGAAAACGGTTCCTGAAGCAGGCGGTGTACAAACGGCATGCTTTTGCAGCTTCTCATGCTCAGTATGTTGTGGCATTGAAAGGAGCTGGTTCTGCCTTCAGGCAATTTGCTGAAGGAGAGGTGAAGGATCCATCTTTAACTGCTGCGTTGTTTCTTCCAGAGACTCTAGGCACTCCACATGGCTTTGAACTTGCGCCTATTGCAATGCCGCCACCACCACCGCCCATGTCTCCAACCATTTCACCGGTCTGTCCTACTCCTCCTCCCCCTCCTTCTTCTCCTCCTCGTCTTGAACTTCCACAGTCTCCTCAGAAAAAGGCTTCTCCACCTCCTGCTGCTGCTGCTGCTCCTCCACCAAAAAAGACGAACCCTAATGGAGTCCCGAATGGGATCCTCAAGGCAAAGTCTAAGGAGACTGTCTCCAGCAGCAAGCCAAATAGGTTTCCTGAAACTATGATGATGACAGTAGAAGACAACTACCTGAACTCACCACCTCCTCCCCCACTTATAACACCAATCAGTTTTGAAGAGGATTGGAGGTATGCTCGAGCACCACCACCTCCACCTTCCCCACCTCGAGCTGGAATGCCGCCTCTTCCTCCAACGGCCCGCAGTAGCTGGCAAGACCTTTTTCTTGACCCCTTTCGCCCACAACCATATCGTTCCTCATTCCAGTACTCTGAGCAACAAGATCATCAGCAGCAGCGACGAGATTTACATCAGGAGGAGCCTCGATTTCAAGATCTAAACCTAAATCAGCTGGAGGAAGATATTCCAGAGCTCGAGGATGTCGATGATGAGGATGATGACAACATAGATGGACCCCCTCCTAAGGTCAGTCATCCTCTCCTTTCATTATCCAGGATTTTTATCCATGCAATGGATGGTTTTTTGGTTCGTTTGATGAAACTTAAATATGTTGAGCTTTTGCTGTGCAGGATTCAGATGATGAGGAGGAATTGACACCCCAGGAAGTAAATCCCATTGTAAAGAAACAGCCACAAACCAGTGTACAGCAGGAAGCTGAAGTGCTTCCTAAGCCTGAGGAAGTGAAGGAGAATGTGAAGGTGGATGAAGAGACGGCTTCAAATGAGATAGTACCTGTTGCTCAGGAAAAGGTAGAAAAGGGCATCGTAGAAGCAACAAAAAAAGAGCTGGCAGTCATACCCCCTGAGAAGTCAGGTCGGGACTTGCTTGAGGTGCTGAAGGAAGTGGATGACTTTTTTTTGCGTGCTGCTGACAGTGGGGAGAAAGTCTCCCAAATGCTTGAGACAAAAAAGCTGCATTATCATTCAAGCTTCTCAGACAGTTTCAGAGGTGAGCTTGCATGCTTGACCTTAGTTCTTGAAGTGCTTTTGCCTCACTTTGCTTTCTTTTACTGCAAAATCTCAATATTAGCTGAATCACACATTGCTTATCATGGCGGAGAATAGAAAAGCATTTGTATCATCATTAAGTGGCTTATCCAATGTTGTTGGCATTCCAGGAGTGGGAGAATCAGCTAGGATGTTAAATGCGTCCTTCCGAAGACTGTCCTCAAAGCCAGCAGAGAGGCCACCCCGTCAACATAGAAATGGCAATCACATAACTTATTATAGTGAGGAATCTGCCAGTATATCAAGTGTTCGAAGCCTTAGCAGCTTGAGCATTGCAGCATGGACAGATGATGGTGGGTTGACTGGCAGCCATGCCTCCACTCTAGACAGACTTTATGCCTGGGAGAAAAAACTCCATCTAGAAGTCAAGGTCTGTTTCCTTGAACTTCTTTTAATCTTTGACACCAATACTCCTATGTAACATTTTCTTTTCCATCTTGAAGGAAATCCAAGGTGGTAGTTTGTTTTCAGGATCAAACCATTCCTGATCCATACTTGCAGAAAAGTTGATGCAAATGCTTGATTTGTTGTGAAACAGGAGGCAGAAGCGCTGAGGATTGAGTTTGAGAAGAAATGTGCTGTGTACAGAAACCAAGATGCAAGGGGTGAGGATCAACAAGTCATTGACAGAACTCGGGCAAATATTAAAATGCTCCAGACTCGTATGGCAGTTGCTGTAGAAGCTGTGGAGAGTGCAGCTGCAGCAGTCCAAAGGCTGAGGGATGATGAACTTTACCCACAACTCTTGGAACTCCTTGAAGAGTACGTCTCTTGCTTGCAACAATAACTCCCAATTTAGGCAATTACCTGGGTTTTCTCCCATTTTCTTGCGCTTTTGCAAATCAAGCAAAACTTTGAGATCAGGTTGACCTTGGAGAAATGGTGTGCATTCCTCAAATTTTAAAAGATGTTATTTAATCACTTTTGGAGAACATGGAGTTATTCTGAAACAATTTTTGGGTATTGGTAAATGTGAGACTCACTATAGAAGTGTGCCAGCCTTGTTGTTAGCTATCAACTGTGGGGGCTTAGTTGGATACAGTTTACATCTTGCAGTGTTCCCTTTTATCAACTGCCGTTGCACATCTTGGACATTTTGTCTTATCACCGATATTATGCATTGGTTATTGAATGACATTCACATCCAAGATTATCAAGCTTATCTCTTTGACAGATGGGATTTGCAAGGACACTGCTAACTCGCAGAGTTTGTGAATTGCTCAGGTTGATGAACATGTGGAAGGTGATTTCAAACTGCCATCAGTCTCAGATGAAAGCTGTTGAGGCAATGAGGAGGCTCGACAACTCTGCTGCCTCAGAGCCAACTACAAGCTCTCATCGTCACTCCACTGCCCAATTGGAAGCTGCCCTCATGACGTCAGTAAACTTTTATGCTAAGCACCCCAACTTTCTTTCTTCCAGTTGTCTTCCTTTCATACTGTGCACTTTTGATAGTAGAAAGCACCTCTTGTGGATGTGACACACCCTCCCCTTAAGCTGATTGTGCTACCCAGCTCAAAGCAATGCATCAGTCAGTGTGAAGGACAAAATTAGTGCTTGCTCTATATGTTATGCTAGCTGAGTCTCAGATAATCTGCATTAGCTCTAAATTGTTAAGATAAGACACTCAGTCAACACATCTTAGAGCCACACCTGCATCTGCATTCTCTGAGCTGCAATGACCAAAATATTGTTCTATGGGCTCATAAAATGTCCTCATGGATTTGTTCTTCTGAGAAGCTACAAGTGTGCTGTTGAGGTTCACTGTTAAATGCTCCAAAAGGAAGGTAATCATTGTGTTTTTTGTATGGCAGGTGGGTTGAATCTCTGAGCAAACTAGTGACTGCACAGAGAGAGTACTTGAAAAGTTTGACTGGCTGGATACGGTTGAGTCTCATTCACTTTGTGGAGCCAGAGAGGAATGGATCACAATCCCCAGACCGCTCCCTGATTGACAGTGTGAATGCAAGTCCAATCTATGCATTGTGCCAGCAGTGGCAGACTGCAATGGATCAGATGCCTGACAAAGTTGCAATTGAAGCCATAGCAGGTTTTGCTGCAGTTGTTCGGGAAATGTTGAGACTGCAATATGAGGAGCTAAGGATCAAGAAGAAGGTGGAGTTCTTTTCACGAGAACTTGAGAAGCGTGAATTTTCTCTTCATAGTTCATCCATGAGAGAGCTCTCAGTTCGGCCTCCACCATTGCACTCTCCAATCCACAGCACTAGTGACACTGGCTATGAAGACAATTTTGACTTTGTCAGTAGAGGGGGACCTGAGGTTACTGAAAGATGGCAGCGAATGGAGGCATCAAGGCGTAGGCTTGAGGAAGAGGTAGAAGCAGAGCGCAAAGCTCACATTGACACTCGAGCTTACACTCTCAACAGCTTACAAACAGGCCTTCCCACCTTGTTCCAAGCACTGGTTACATTCAGTAATGTGGAATCTGAGATCTATGAAAGGCTTCATACAACAGGCAACAGTAGAGACTTGGCCCGCATTACCAACAGTTAAAAACAGTATCTCCTCTCTTTCTCACCATGCCCAACTCACTTTCCTCACTAATTATGCAAGTTAGGCTTCAAATTTTGAAGAGCTTTCATATGGAGCAGCTAAATTTGGTTATCACCAAGCTCCTTTTTCAGTTTTGGGCCTGTAGTCTTTATGCAACAGTTGTATATATACAAAGTCAAGAGTAAAGCTCGCAAGGAATAATTTGTTCTTGTTGTTGCTCCCCTAGTGTGTTATTGAAAAAGTGTATATTAATGGATTGTTCCCAGTTTATCTGCCAGTGCAGTCTCCTTCGGGCCATTGATACCTTGCAAGATATATCACCAACCTGAAGATTCTACAACCCTGCCTGCAGCCAGAGAGGTAAATACACAATACTTAAAACCATCAGTAGTCAGAGAAGCCTTTATCAACTTCAGTCAATACAAGAGTGGAATTGAGTTGGTTCATTGTAGGTCTGTTTGGATCAGTACAAGCTCCATCAAGATAAGGTTACAGGTGGAATATGGAATACTGAGGCAGAATCAGAATTGCTGCAAGAAGAACAACGCCACCAAGAGATGCATTGCTCTTCTTGCAGCAGAAAATTGAATTTTTTGAAACACATGCTCTCGTCTCCTCTCACAAACCCAATTTTTGTAGCAAGTCCTCACTGCCACTCTATTGCTCATGCCTCAGTTTTTTTCTTCTTTCACCTCCTATTACTGAATAATCCCCCTTGCAGAAATTTGAAGATCATATCCACTTTCACTCATCAGCTTGCTCCATCATTGCTTGGTGCCCTTCACCTTCCTTACTCCTTCAGCTTGAAAGCTCCTTACCAAAAGGAGAGTACCTCCCTGAGCTATGCAGGTTGTCTCCTTGTAGTCAAAACCCTATCACTAATTGGAGCTACAAAGAGTTCTGTCCAATAGGCTGCATAACCTCACCAAACATGTAACCACTCCCTTGTCAAATATTTGTGGGATGTTTGTGTCCCACAAACAACAGCTCAAGCTGCAGCCTTGAAAACTTCTTGTTCTTGACATGGTCACTACCAAATCTTCTCATCTCCATCCTACAACAGAAAAACTCTCAACCCCGCTCTCATCAACATCCTGGTCAATTCTCCCATCTTTATATTCCAAAATCTTGGAAGGCCTTTCCCAACTTGCTACTCCATGCCCTTTTCTCTACACTGGGCATCTCATCTTAACCCAGCAATTTGTTGTCAGTACCACAAACAATTCTTCCACTTCCTGATGGCATATGCCTTGCAGCACGACCTCTGTTGGGGCTTCTGCTACAATCTGTAAGAGCTTCTACAGGTCTGCAACCATCCACATCTTCACCATCTAAGCAGCTAACTAGTCTTCAGAGGCATCCTAGTACTCAAATGCCTCACACAAGGATGATAAATTGTTGTCAGCCGTCAATTAGGATTTCTATGCACAAGTATCATGTAAGGTGAGAATTGTGCGCTTCACTGGAAACCACATCCAAACAAAATTATGGGTAATTGTAAATCCGAATCTGTTGTATTAGAGAATGGGTGCACACCTGACACAATTGACACAACTGACATAAACTATTTTGAAATTGATTGCTTATGGTTAGGCATAGCAACTATCATTTTCTACTCATCTTTGATTGTCTTGATTAACCGTTCAACCAAAATCCATTGCATTGAGGATGTGCAGGTGCTGTATGTTGATGTTATAATATCATAAAAACCTCCACTCCCTTGTGGAGACCCTTATTCCAGTAAAGCCCATGGCCTTCAGCTTTACCCTACACATAATCAACACACATTTCAGAGAATTCAAATCACCATTCTAATTATCATTGTCAGTCAGAATGTACTTGGGCACTCCACAAGCCTGCAAATTACTTCACTCTCCAATGTTTTTGTAATTGTTAGGCCCCCCTGATCAGCCATGGCCTTTGCCTCAGCCCACTTCAAGTAGTGGTCTACTGCCCCTAATAAGATGTATTCGTTCCCATCCTTCATCTCTAGCAATGCAGCCATGCTGTGTCCAAAACTGCAAGGTGGTAGAAATATCACACACTGGAACTACAAAATTCTTCTATTCTGGACCTGACCAATCCAAGGCTTCTAACAAACTGAAGTTCCATGCATTCTTGCACTTACCTCTTTCACCATTTTTGTTCAATCGTGTCACAAGGAGTCTTTAGTGATCTTCATCTAAGGTATGTTTCTCCCTGTAATGGCCCGGCTCTTGATGGATGTTGACTAATAGGTAACTAACTCCTTCCACTCCTCCAAAGGGGGAACCATCAAGCCTTTGCAGAACAAGCGGCTTGTCCTATCATGGCTCTGCCCTTTAAATGACGTTCATAAGCATGATAAAATATTCAACATACTAAATTGGACACACGTGGTGGTAAGTTAGCATGATGAAGCCCAAGTGGATCCTTCGGTTATGTTGGAAAAGTTTTCATAGGGGACTCCGCATGACCCTAAAATGTAGGGATACCAAACTTTGGCCCATTTCTGGATGCATCACAATGTCTCTACCCTGAAGGGCAGAGCCAACAAGTGGCTCATTGCATAATTCCTCTACCCTGTAAACAGCATCCAAAAGGATGATAAAAATATTCAACATACTAAATTGGAAACACATGGTGGTAAGTTAGCATGATGAAGCCCAAGTGGATCCTTTAGTTATGTAGGAAATATTTCTATAGTGGACTCCATGTGACCCTAGAATGTAGGGATATCAAGTCAGCCTGTGTCTGGGTGCATCACAATGTCTCTACCCTGAATGGCAGAGCCAACAGATGTTCACCTTCTAAGTAGTAATGCAACACTCACTTTCTGATCTGCACTCCTTTTCTAGGGGTTCACAAGAATTTGGCAATTGTCCAAACCTCAAAGTTTCCATACATAAGGATCTAGCACCAGCAGCATGTACATTAGCACCAGCACTACAATCTCTGCACTCTGAGGCAGTATCTTCACGTGATGTCAGGTTTGTTTGAATTGAGGAGTCTTCCGGCACAGAAGTTAATCCTGAGTTTTCTGGAAGGTACACAAGCACACTGAACTTCAGCCCATTTTTTTTGCTATGACCATGATTCCTTCTGCAGGTAAGGCAGAAGCACCCAAATGTGATTCATGGGTGTAGCCCTTCAAATCTTGCACAAAAACTTTTAATATGATCAAACAGAGGATCCTAAAACCAAGATCAAATGTGTTTAAACTAGGCCATGGAATGGGCTGGATTTTTAAATATTTGAAATGGGTTGGACTGTAATTCTAAACTGTGTTTAAAAAAAACCTTAACTTGAAAGTTATTGCAATCACACATTCATTCATAAGCATGTTTGAATGGTTATAGAAGCTGTAGCAGGGCATAGTTTAGAGTACACTGATAATTTTAGGTGCTTTTCTAACTAGTGTAAACATACCCCCCCACCCCCCACCGAACATCACACGGTGACCAAGCACCCCTCCTGTGCAGATCAGTGCCAATGAATGAACGCACTCATTTTCCAAAGTGTTTTAAAATGACCACCCAATTCCCGGTCTTGAAAAAATGTGTTCAGCCTTTTTACATTTTACACCTGGACACTTGATTTTATTGCGTGATTTTGGGTGTGGGAAAGTTCACTTTCAAAACAATTGTGTGCAGTTTTGGGTGTGGGTAAATACATCTTTTTTAAAAATGTCACACTGTTATGTGTAGTGTGTTTGTGTGGTGATACCAGAGGACCAGCACATTGGAATGTGTTGATAATGTTCCGTTTAGGGATAGTTCACCCCATTTTCACAAAACCAAACTCAAAGAAAGAAAAAGATTGTTTGGTTAAGGTGTGGGACCAACACTTTCTCATGTACAAAATAAAACAATACTAAGGGTTATAATGTGCGGTTTCGGGGTGGGATCCAGAGAGTTTTACAAAACAAAACAAAGAAATCAAAGAGCAATAAAACTTAATGCTTGGTTATGGGGGTTTAGCCTCACATTAAAGGGCAACAAATTGCTCATCAATTAACCCTAAACCTCAACAAAGCTACAATGCATAAGGATCAACAAAGGACATAAGATCTTTGAGGAGTCTAAAGAGGCACATTTATTAGTCCCCTCAAGGAGAGTCCTTGAAGATTCTTACAATGTGAAAGCAATTTGCATTTCCTCCAAAAACAACTTAGCACAAATCAAAATATGAACTTAACCTAGGCTTACATCATTTTTCACCAAACAATCTCTTTCTAAGTATGTCTTTTCTACGAGCCTAAGTAAAAAAGTAATTCCAACTCTGTGCTAAATTCCTAGGTCGTAGTGTGCAAATCTGCCAATGAAATTAAAGAATGAAAGGTCAAGTTTGAAGGTTTACTTACAAAGTCAGGTCTGAAAGAAAAAGAAGAACAAAAACTAATTTCAAAAGTAGATTTGAAATAGCTAGATTTGCAAGTGAAATTAAAGTGCCAAGTAGATGAGCAAAACCAAGGTTCAAAGGCAGATTTGCAAACATTATATCTCAATGTCAAAGTAGAGCTTGTAGAAAATGCATCAACATAAAAATTCTAGACAAAAATTATATATCAGATTTACAATCAGAAGTTCAAGAAGTATCTGGATTATTGTTATATCCAAAAATCCATAGTTTGAAATGTTGCATTGAGGACCTTCAAGAGGGCTAAGGATTAACTAAGTCATATCAATCG
>Ga0209611_10014826_pt1 | contig 10309 bp, 4 predicted proteins | sample S1TSphgellanicum_3_FD_187693 | JGI IMG/M metagenome (GOLD analysis project Ga0209611, IMG submission 187693) | Host-associated microbial communities from peat moss isolated from Minnesota, USA - S1T2_Fc - Sphagnum magellanicum MG (SPAdes) (version 2) | ecosystem: Host-associated > Plants > Peat... | reverse complement strand
CTAAATAAATATTTAGTCTAAATAGATGATACCTAAATAGGTGTCTAGGTTAAATAAACAAGTATGTAAATCCTACCTACCTACTTACCTAGTTCAACCTACATACCCAAATATTATTTTAAGTTTATTTTGGGTCATTTCAATTAATATGTCATGTGGCAAATTTTTATTACACCATGAGTCACAATCTAAAACCATCCAAGCATAAAAATTAAATGTCTTATATTAAAAGTTGGGACACTTAGCAACACATCATTCGCTCCCATTATTCACCCAAAAAAATAGATCCTAGTCGCAAGCGATAATATGTATATGGTCAGTCAAAGGATGAAAGTGTATTTTATTAGTTTTTTTTCATTTAAAATTTTTTATTGTTTGTGATTAAACTTTAGTGTTGCGTGCAACTTGTGTCACAGGCAACTTGTCCAACACAACTATTAAGAGTTTAGTCGCAAATGTTACTTGCAATTAAAAATTAATCACATGGACCAATTGAAAAATGGCCATTTTCTACTAATGGTTGTTGAATGTCAATAATTAGGTATTAGCGTTGTTACAAATGATGTGACATGCCCATTTTGCATCAATTGTCATTTCAACATCTATCCAAACACGTTGATTAACAAACAATACCTTCATGGACAAAGAAAAATCACCCAATTTGCCCCTTGGACACTTGGTAACCAAAACCAAATTTGATTATTGTAGTTGTAGTTTAAGGCCACTCAATAAATAATTAGGTTTGTAAATGAAACAAAAAATTTAATAATTTTTATCCAAGAAGGGTGATCTTTAAAACATTGAAATTCAACTATTGGTAAATCAAATAGATTACCAAAGTACTCCAATTTTCAATAGGGGAATTACATTACTAGATTTGGAGTGGGGGCAAACACCTACAACCACCTTAGATATCAAAACATAGATCTAAAACCCATGTGACAGCAGTAAGTTCACCATGGGAAGTCACACACATGAAATGAACATATTTGGAAACACAAACCCTTGTGGAGAAACCTCATTCTAGCAAAAAACAATTATTATTTCAAAAAGAAGGTAAAGAGCTCAAAAGGTTTGAACTTTCTCCACAATTAGGCTTGAAAAATTTTATACGGTCTTCTATATTGAGAGGGGGAAAAAATGAAAAATCTACCTAAATATATACCTTCCAAACCTTATCAAAAAAAATCCTAACTAACAATCCAACAAATCATCTTTAGATTTTTGGTGTTAAACATAACCACCTTTACATCCGGTTTTGGTGAAATAAATGTGGTTTCAATTACATAAAACCAATTTCAGTAACATTGCTTCAGATAAATTTCTACCGGATTTGGTTAGAAAATCGATTTTAGTTACAAATTTTTTTCCCACTTCAACAATATTGGCCAAAATTGTTCAATTTCCAATGTTTTTGTCACTACAATGTCAATGACCAAAACTATTTGATCATAGTTTTGGTTTTTGAAATTGTTCAATCACAAGTTTGGTCATTGTAGGGATGTTATTTCGTGAATGTGTGCGTGTGAGTGTGAGCATGAGCATGAACAAGTGAGCCCAAGGGAATATTTTGTTGACATCAACGAAATATTATTTGACAAATAGGATGATATATTTGGTGATGTGGAAAAATATTCTACCACCGATCATGGATGAACAATTTTCTTGGATGAAAAAATGTATAATAAATAAAATGAATGAACTTTCAAATGAACATTGGCAACATATCAAATTGCATTTTCCCTCTTCTACTACTAATTTTCCCAATCTATACTTAAAGTTGCATTTACTCCACCTTTACTGCCTCGCTAAATCCTTTCTATCTCTACCATGTCTTTGCATTTACTCCATTTTTATTGCTTTACATGCCCTTCATTCACATGGACATTCAACAATAGTGTCTTTGTTCAATTCAAGATAAATATAAAAAATCTACCAAGATTAGTGCGCCATGTGTTGAAGCAAAAATAAAATTTGGCACCCTTACTAAGAATCCTACTCCCTAGTTTTAAACATGTCTTATGTGGCATAATATTATCTATCAACAAAAGCATATTTTGCACTACCATGTCATTTGTGGCCGTTATCCTCATGGTTGTTGTAATGGGAGACAACTTAAACAAAGCTATAACATAAACTTGTTAGCAAAACACAAGTGGTCAAATATAATAATCATCTACATAATACAAAAATCTTTTAACAAAAGATATTTCAACCATTCTAACAACATTATTGTGAAGTAGTTATTTTTAAAACACACTGCAAAATTGATGCACAATTTGTAGATGTATCCTACAAAAGGTTAGGTAACTAAAGGCATCACTATAATAATGTAAGAAGAGAATGCGAAAAATTAACAAATACATTATTATGAATATTTATCTACAACCTAGTAATGCCACTCTCCATGTAAAATATAATTGTCATTATCATTAAATGTATTAGGTTTGTGGCCATTGTTACACATGTTAAGATATTATTATAATGCAATGCAAACTACATTCTAATTATTAGAAAGGTGGGTATTTAATCTATGAATTTTCATGCACACATTATCAATTGTTGTTTTGCGGTGCCATGAGTTTTCTGCACAATTTCTCCACTCTCAATTGTTTTGTTCCATTTTGAAAAAGACAACAAACATGGCTTGTTGAACTCTTCAAGACTTAAACTTGTACCCTATTGTCAAGGAAAAAGAAATGAAGTCCATCAATGCAAAATACCAAATACAAATTGGATATTGGGTAGTAAGGAACCATTTGCATGACTACAAAATTTATGCGATGGTGATTTGTATGTTTGATGAAAACTTTCTGAACAATTTACTATAGCCTCCAAAAAACAATCCATGGCCATCACACTTGATAAATTGGAACTACAAAACCTGACTCTTGAAGCAATCCAATTATTTATTAGGATTTTTGTTTCCAAATAAATATTCCCTTCAAATCACCATCAACAAAAAGTGGCCAAAGAACCAAAGTGACCCAAAGAAGACAAGTAAGAATCACCAACACGTGTTTATTGCAAAGAGACAAAAGCAATGGTGCAACTAGTGAGAGCAGGCCTTTAGACTCCACCAAGAATGAAAGGATCTTGGAATGACAACGATGACAAAACTCTGAAGTTGTGGTAGAATCATCTAAGGGAATGGATGACAAACCAAGTCCAAGTGTCGAAGGTTCTCCTCAATATTACCACAAACAAAACCATTGATATCAATGACATCTCAGAACCATGAAAAAGTATTAGAAAACTATAAGAGTGTCATTTACAAGACCTTGAAATGAACCAACATTATTAAAATGAAAGACACGAGCTAATGCAAGATGTGTGTTTGTCTTTGTGTTTGGTTCTTTGATCATGGTCGCTTGATGAATAATATATTTAAAATTTTCTTTCAAGAGTTGACAAATGAAAGTTATGTTTGCTTGAACAACTACAACCAAAAAAAAGCCATAGGAAAGTAATTTGTAAGAAAATCAAATGAATTAACAAATCCAACTAAAAATTGAATTATTTTTTCCCCTCTACAATCTTGGAATTTTGTATCTAAATTAAGCTAAGTGGAAATTCTATTCATTGTATGAAACATACTTTAAATAAAAAAATTGACATCAAATTCCATTGGAATATGTTGAACACTGACACAATGTAGGATATAGAAGGAAAGATGGAATATGTATGGCCATTTAAAAACAAGACAATTAGGAAATGGCTTCAATATAATGAAAATTACATTCATAAATGGAAAACACACTCCACACAAGATTGATTTCAACTACAATAAATATATAAATTTTTTAATTCCATCTCCTGATGCAGTTATTCATTATTTAAATTTGAAATTCATTATCAAATAGCCATAAACTAATTTATTGGAAATTGTTATGTATTGTTATATATTATTTAGGTATTGTTTAAGTATTGTTAGGTGTAATTCCCCACTACAAGGCACAACAATCATTAGAAATATTGACAATACGAATAATTATATACATTTGTGCATCAAGTTGTTAAATTAATAAAATTGAAAAGATTGATCAAATCCCAACAAAAACCATTTTGATATAAACGACATTAACATAAGTTATTTTTGAAAATCTCCAGTACTATAAGTTGAAATATGTTTCTAAAAAACATGTACATGGAATTCTAGATAGAAATATTCTCAAACATAAATCCAACATTGAAAAAGGAAGAAAACATATAATCTCTAGATTTGGCATCCATATAATGTGTACAAGCCAATATGGAATTCCAATTGTAAGGAACCCAATTCTCTTGTAGAATTTCAAGATGAAAAAGATTGCTTGATTGAGCATTCCCAAGAATCATATAAAGTTTGAGATCATTTTGAAAGCAATGGCATATTACATTATCTTCCAAAGAAGTAATAAATTTTTAATTTTCTCTCAAAGAAGAAATTGTTTTCTATGGAAACAATTTATGAAACTTTGGGCTTTCCTTGATGTGTGCTTTAATCATTACAAGGTAAAGGTCATTCTTACAACCTAGATTATTTAATGTGGAAACTTATGCAAAAACAAAAAACACCTAGAGAACATGGAATTGCATGGGTAGAATATACAACTAATCCCAAAACTAGGATTTAAATTAGAGATGGCATTCCAATAGATAGCATTATATTGTCAATCTTGTTTAACAATTTTTTCTCCAACATTGTGATATGTACAAGCTTAAACACAGACACAGCATGGTAAATGCATATTACAGTGTCCCTTTTTTTACATCATGATGCAAAAAATTTAGACCCTTTAACTACATGATGTTTCCTAAGTTCATTTTTTATAAAAATTATAAAAAAGGATCATATTATCATAGGGATAACATATTAAAACAGGAAAACCATATGTCCATATTTTGGTTTAGGGGGAACTTTTAAACTTGTTTGTTAAATTTAGTCACAATCCTTATTTAGTTCGTAAATAAATTCATAGATCTTGGGTTATCAAATTATTTGTATAATGGTACTTTATCACAAGTTGTATGATCAAAATGAAGATTAACATTCTTATTAAGGATGCCATTATAAATGAAAGTGGGCATTTGAGTACTTTTTTGGAAGGTCAGAATCACATATTCGAATAAAGTATTTTTCCATATAATATGTTTGAATTTGATTCAAATATTCTCATTGAAAGTGCTTTAAAATATATTTTAAAAATGTACAACACATAGTTATTGTAAAAAAATAATTTTTAATCAAAAAATCATTTTAAAGGTGATGAGAACACCAAAAACTATGTAAAAATGGACTTTTTTCATGGTCATTTTTGGTCCACCATATTATGCATTTGCCTTACAAGTGTTTTAGAAAGGTGACTTAAAAAGAACTTTGAGTGAAACATACATAAAAGGAAAGTTGAAAGCAAAACATAAAAACATCATTAGAGTTTTCCACCCAACCTTAGGACCACCCAATGCATTCAAAAACCCGGTGATCCACCCCCAAGCTCAAAAACAAATCCTTAACATCTTCGAATGCTTCATCATCGATGAAAGTTATAACTCTTGGATGGTAACCTCAGGAAACAATCTGTGAAGGAAAAGAAGCCAAGGACTCCAAAGCCAAGGCTTGAGCCTTGGCATATGATGGTAGCACAAAAAAAGTGGTAGGATCCTAAAGCATCTCATCCTTCCTAAATGAAAGGAAGTTCCTTGGTGGAAATGACACTTTGCAAATAAAGATAAAGGCAAGTGTGAAACATACAACAGAAAGAATTGAAGGAATGCATAATATTGATGTAAGTGGACAACTTATTCATAGTTAAGGAACCTCCTAGAACGTTTCTTGACAAGAAAGTCAATATCAAAGTTGTGAACATGGATAGTGTTAGCCTTAGGTGTGGCCGCTTCAACAAGAGGTTCCAACACCTTCGTAAAAACCTCCATATCTAACTCCAAAGATAGGATGGTGCCTAAGGCTTTGGTAGGCCCTGACTGTGTTGCTTGTAAGGTGAAAGATGGTTAGACAATTTTTTTGATGTAAAGATTGTGAATGAATTTTTTGAAAAGGAACACATACTCGTGGATGTAGATAAATCCACAACAAAGGATCCTATCTTGGAGCAAACATCAATCAAGGCATAAATAATAAAAGGATGCATTTCCTTTATAGCCCTAAAGGGTCTACCGGTCTTGGATATAGACATAGATGCCCTATTTGTCCAATTACACAACATGTCCTCATTCCGAACATCAATAGAGTTGTTCACAAACTCATTGGATGGTGAAAAAAAGACATTTCCCAATGCTCGAAGAGCTCACATCGGGGTCCCTTGCAAAAAAATTTGCACAAATTAGGAGAGTCTACAACATTAAAAACAAACTTCAACTAAAGTTGAAAAGAAGGAAAATACGAATAAAACTTAGTGGATCAAAATGGAACCTTAAGTAGGTCTTGCCATCTAGAGATAATTGTGAAGCACAAATTCCTTGAGACGTGGGTTGAACTACTCGAGCAATTTTCCATGTTGGATTTCACAATATTCTAGTTTTTGAACCTTCTTGTCCTTCCTATCATCTATATGCCCAACCACCTCATAACCAATACTCTTCCACTAAATTAGCTCATAAGATTGGAACTTTTCTGGAGAAACTTTGAAAGTTTTGATTCCATAATTTTAATAATCACCTTTAAGGCAAGCTTTGGCATGAAACAGAGACAAAACAAGTTTTGGACACAATATTGATGTCCACATTTGTAATTAAGCCATGGAATATTGAATAGTCTGCAACACTACACCTAATTGTTGAAGGGCCTACAATATCAGTTTGTGCGTGGCATACTTTAGCACATGTGCTTTCACATGTATCATGAATGCCCTCCCCCATGGTTCACATATCTTTCAATTCAGTGTGATAACGGTTGTAGCAAGTGTTCCACTACTTCAATTGACGAATAAACCATGGTTTTAGGCTTTGGAACAATGTGAGCACGATAGGAACTTCAAGATAAGAAGCCTTGAAGGCTATGGAAAAATCTAGCTACACACATGCCAAGTACATCAACAATTTGAATGCAGTATTAACAACTTGAATGAACATTCATGAATAGATTGAAACATGAACATATAAATGAGCATATAAAGAAGTTGCAGTAATAAACAATGGGATTTTCAACACTCGCTTTGGACTAACTGGCTACTACCTATAATAAACACAAATGTAAAGGAATTAATAAAATTCAATAACAACTAGTAAGCACAAATGAAAGGGCTTTAATAAAACACAAGCTATAGCCTCTAGTTGGCAACATAAGTAGTAAGCACAAATGTAAAGGGATTAATAGACCTCAAATAACCTCCAAACCACACCTTCATTAATTAAGCAATGGATCCCTTTTGTTACAACATGAGTCTTTAGTTCAGTCATGATGTTAACAAACCTTGGTATCCATTAAATATTGAGATCCTTAAGAGTCATGATTATAATACACCTTGTTACTTCTAAGCAATGGAGTCCTTAACAAATATGTTTTTAGCAATATTCCTTGCTAACCCTAAACAATAAAGTCCTTAATAATTAAGTTTTAACAGACCTTGCTAACCTTTAATAATGGAACCTGTAATAGTTCATTTTTAGCAAACTTTGTTAATCTTTAGCAATGGAATCTTTTTTAGGTTTTTAAAGCAAACCTCACTAACCCTTAGCAATGGAGTCTTTAATAGTTTTTAATAATAGCAAAATTTACTACCCTTAAGTAAGGTAATCCTATGCATCACTTTGTTAGCAAAGACTATTACTACTAAGCACTAAAGTCCTATGTACAACAATGTTCTTAGTAGACACTACTATCCTTAAACAATTTTATATTAGAGTTGTGCTGCTTTGGCTAAAATATTTAGAGAACAATACTGGGAACCATAACTTTTGAACCAAACCTTTGCTTAGGTGGAACAAGTAGCAAACATGCACTAGTTTAAACATAACTACTTCATTGTAACCTAGAAACATCATGAACTCAAGTCAAATGCACACATGTGAATAAGACTATAATTCAAGCATGCCCCTAATAACCAATTACCTATACACATAGAAAAAAACATTGATATGTCGTTTTCAAGTACTATGAATGAGGAAAGTTCCAACAATCATGGAACTTACTTATGAAAGTTGTAGGTAGTGGGTTGCATGCTCTTCATAAAGTTTTACATCAATGCAACGTTTGACAACATTTTTCTAATCAAGAGAAATTGTGGTTTGGATTGTCCAAAACTGTACCACTAAATCTTTCATGGCTTGAGCCAAGGAATTAGACCATCTGTTGAAACCCAAAAAACATCATTTGCAGTATCTAGTTACACCCGTTTATCCAAGACCTTTCTATTGTTGCGATTATCCACCCCAAGAACTTTTGCAATGCCCCTCTTGCTACTAACAATCGAGTTAAATGCCAGCATATAAACAATGTCCTTATCAACAACTATTTGGGACTTTTGTTGTTCAATTAAATGCTCTGTAATCCCTGCTTTCATACTTGAAAGCACCTCATGGTTTTGCTTCATTAATGCCAAATCTACAATATATGGAAGAAGCATGTCATTAGTCAATGGATGGGCAATCAATTTTTCAATGGTAGTTTGCTATGCATCTTGATCTAAATTTTTTGTTTATTCAATAACCAACAATGTTGATTTTCTTGAAATGGTAGGAGTGATTTTTTGTGATTGCCTCCCATTAAAACAAGGTGGATTAAAACCCAAAACCTCTTTAGACAAGACATGTGCATCTTTAGCTTACACTTCAAGTTGGTGAACTGCTTTTTGCATCCTATGTTGCTTCACTCGTTCTCATGTGTTGTCTACTTTTCTCTTTTGTGCATACCAAACTTCATAATATTCCTAATCATTCTGTTATTGATGTTCACCATCTACATTTATTGGGTCCACCTCATTTGTGGACAATGCAGGTACCTTGAAGCTTGTGGATCCTCCAAATGCCACATGGTGGTGATGAACAACCCACAACTAGCTTTAACCAAAACTCAAATTGCAAAACTACTTGTTCCTAATCCAAATTATGCAACTTGGAATTTATATATTTCCAAGGTGCAACTACCCATGATGATGAACCACTTGTCATTGAACTCAACAAAATGCAAATTTCAACATGTAATTTGCAACAAAATGTATCGCAACAAAATTTGCCAAAAGATAAAGTTTTAAACTTCTAAAATCCAAACAATGAACTCACCATTCAAGCATACTTCACGACCATGCTTCATGTGTGGAGGATGGTAATCTTCATCTTTTGTTTCTTTTGCAATTCTTGTTGTTGGGGATGCACCACCTAGAACCGATCTCAACAAAAATGCAGAACATTTAATCAAACCCTAATGAAATGTGGGAAGAGACACAAACTACACACCTAGAAACCTAACTCGTTAATTGAGAAACATAGACTACACACTAGAAACCTAGCCCATAAAAGTGTCTAAGTTTTTATGCTTTCAAGAATGTAATCCTTGCACAACATTGGTGGATCTTCTACTTTTCTTTGTGTTAGCTTGCATTCTCCTTCAGACTTGGTATTTCTAATCACCCCTCAACATTGACTGTTTGAAGGTTTTATAGTGGAAGATCAATCATAAGAAGATTTGTTGGTTGCATATGTCAACCTATCTTTGAATGTGGATTAGGAAAACCATGTTACTCTAGTGTTAATTGATCCACAATCTTTTCATGGTATTTCAACAAAATCCTAGAATGCCTAATACCACAATATACCATCATGGGATCTTCAGTTGACGCAAACACTGGCTTTAACGAACTTTGAAGAGGAATGTAGAAAAACTTCATATCAAATTCATCATCTTTTTCTTCGAACAAAGGTGCTATATGTTTCACAATTTCCCACACAAAGTTACTAATTTGATTCAACTCTTTTTGTGTGATCCTCTTACCATTCAAGCTTGCCATGGACAATGAGAAACTATCTAAATTGAGGTTCAAACTCAACAAACAACTTAGTTTTCCCATTTGAAAACATGCATCTAATCCCAAAAACTTTTTTGCAAAGCAAGGATACCTAAACCCTAAACCTAATGCAGATGATTTCCATTGAATGAACTACTTGAACAAAACCTCAAGTTCATCAACTTTTTTCATACCTATGTACTATTCATCCAATAACATTTCGATTTAAAATATCAAACTTGCAATTTCGTAATTAATTTGACAAATTAGTTATTAATTGGGCTAAATTACATGTATTTAAGAAAAAATTGGGAAATAACACATAATTTTCTTAGAAAATACAATCCCATTTTACAAAGCAATTTGGT
>Ga0209611_10014825_pt1 | contig 10310 bp, 9 predicted proteins | sample S1TSphgellanicum_3_FD_187693 | JGI IMG/M metagenome (GOLD analysis project Ga0209611, IMG submission 187693) | Host-associated microbial communities from peat moss isolated from Minnesota, USA - S1T2_Fc - Sphagnum magellanicum MG (SPAdes) (version 2) | ecosystem: Host-associated > Plants > Peat... | reverse complement strand
TATGTGCAGGAGAAATAAAGAATTGTGATTAAGTATGGCAACTTGTTGAAGAATCCCGATGGCTTGTGCACATTGTAGGGCTACTAACATTCGTTGTTTATAATAAAATGTAAGCATTGAAGGTATAAGGAGGTTTGTTGATGGCGATGGATATTCACATGTACACCAAAAATAAAAAATGAATTATAACGAGGATGGAGATAATTGAAGGTTTTTATGGCAAGGGGAATGAAATCATTTTTTGACGTTCACTTTGTGTAGGATCGTGTCATGTTTTGAACGAAAATTGTTGTTGTATGTGTTGACATCGTCAAAGCACACTATATCAAATCAATACAAGTTGAATCAATAATGACAACATTCGTTAAAATTTGAAAACCATTTATAATGATGACAATACCCATTCATTTCCATGTATGGCAAGGGAAAAGGTGGGAAACCCCTCTTTGTATGTGAGGTTCACTTTCCGTTATAATAGTTACAATGGTATCTTGAAGCATATCATGGTTTGTACTACATTCACTCTCACATGAGCAACATAACAAATGCATATATAAATCATCAATGGTATGATCACACTAACATCATGAAAGATGAGTAAATGTAGGATGTGACATATTGATATGAATATGGAGTGCTATAAGAAAATGGATGAAAACAATTGAAATGAAGGGGTGTTAGGATGAACTAGCAATCAAGCCCTTACTACAGGACTGACATAAGAACAAAAACGTGCTTGTATAACATATGAAGGAACATTTACTAAAAGTGAAATAATTTTTTGCTTGTGTAATTGATTCGTCAAAAAAGACTGCATTTAAAAATAAAATTGCATCACTAGACTTTTGAAAAAAAAGACACGTGAAAAAATGACCTTAGGTAACATCACATGAATATTTCATAATATGACTTGGAAAAGATAAAAACCAATCTTTACATGTGCCACCACATCAAGAAGAATAGAATGTTCATGTTGTTGAAAATGATAAACAAGTACATTACTAAAATCATGAATGAAAGCATATACAATGATGCTCATGACTAGTATGTGACCTTTCAAAAATATTTTTCACATCCACGTTCAATTATTTCATTTTTCACAACCCCACCCATAATACTGAAATTGGGACAACCACCTGATGAGAATTTGTAGTAGCAAACCACCTGGACCAATCATTATGATGAACCAATTAACACTACTAAATAACAATCAAATCACATTTGTAATCCATCACACACACAAAATGTAATAGATTATTAGTTAGATGTAATAAAATTGATAGGTTATAATTATAATAGGTTATTATTGATAGGTATAATAATATTGATGTTATTGGTAGGTTATTGGTAAGTATATTCATGGTATGATATATTATTGTTACTATTCATATTCAAAAAAACACTTGTAAATTTAAAATTATAAAATTATTATTTTTTTAAAAATTCAAAATTTGTTTCAGATTTTTTTTTTTTTAATCACATGTTAAGGAAATGTAATGGTGAGCTTTTCAACTCAAGAAGCTTCTGAAGAAAGGACGAAAGAGAGATGGGGTCAGGAGGAGCTGATTGCTGGGACCAGCAACGAGTCTTTGTTTTAGCAGACGGACAAGAAGAGAAGCTCTAGTTTCTGGTGAGCACGAGTGAGCACACATTTGTGGACGCTTGCAAGCAAGTTGGTGATTTTCTTTTTGTCGTAAGGCATGGCAGCGGACGGTAGTAGTGATCATCGTGCACAGGCGGTGGAGGAGGATCATCATGAGACTCCATTGCGGAATGGAATTGTTGTTGGCGAGCAAGATACTGCTGCTGCAAGGCACGCGGCCATGAGACTTGCCACCATGATGGTTGTGCCTGCCGCTTTGAAAGCGGCCATCGAGTTAGGTGTGTTCGAAATCCTTGCAAAAGCACGCGGAGCTGCTCCGCGTGCTAAGAGCTTGACGGCGAAGGAGATTGCGTCGCAAGTGATTCAACCTGATAGCGATGGACTATCAGTAATCAACGATAGGTATTTGGAACGTATCTTGCGTCTACTGGCCAGCGAGAATGTTGTTAGTGAATCGGCTGTGGCCGTCGCGAGTGGGAATTCAAGCTGCAGCACCAGCGGCATGGAGCGCTGCTACGCGCTGCAACCCGCCGGTACTTATTTTGTGAGGAGCGACGAGGACGCAGCTTCATTGGCGCCCTTGCTGGTCCAGCTGCAGGATCGGGATTTCCTAGAACCATGGCATCATCTTTCTGCGACGGTTATGGACGACAGCACGGAGCCTTTCACAAAAGCGCACGGGGAGCCTGTTTTCCAGTACACTAGCCACAATCCACGGTTAGACAAAATCTTCAACACGTCGATGGCTCACCACTCGCGGCTTTACACGCAAGCTGTGTTGCAAGTTTACCATGGCTTCCAGGACGTGAAATGTTTGGTGGATGTTGGAGGAGGTACGGGATCCTCGCTTGCCCTCATCGCTGCCAAGTACCCGCACATTCGAGGAATCAATTATGATCTACCGCATGTCACCGCAGCCTCGCCTGCCCATCCAGGTATTCCTCGCTTCTCGCCATCTCGTGGATCACCGACTAGTTTGTGAACTTGACATTCGAGGAGAGCTTCAGCCACTCATAACCGCCAACTTCCAATGCTTGACAGGGGTGGAGCACGTTGGTGGAGACATGTTTAAGAGCGTACCGTCTGGTGATGCCATCTTCATGAAGGTTCTTATCGCTTCCCCCAGTGCTTCATGCATGGCATTTGGCTTGCAAATTGATGTCTTCTTCTTCTTCTGTCGTTCTTCTCCTCCTCCTCTTTACACCCGTCACCCGTGTAGTTGCTGTCGAGTGTGGTTGATGAATTGTGCACTTTGGCAGTGGATTTTGCATGACTGGAATGATTCGGAATGCGTTACAATTTTGCGCAACTGCTTCAACGCATTGGCAACCAGTGGAGGAAAGGTGATTGCCGTGGAATCGGTGCTTCCGGATTTGGTACTGCAATCCGAGCTTGGTGCAGGACCGACAGTTGCATTACGCGCGGATCTGCTGATGCTGGCCTGCAGCGCGGTAGGTGCCAGGGAGCGAACGCTGCAGGAGTTTCGGGAGCTGGGTAAGACTGCCGGCTTCGCAAGCGTATCTGTGGTCGTCAGCATCGACTTCCTTTCAGTGCTGGAATTCAGGAAAGCATAACATGCTAGGTATGCTCTCTTTCACCGATATAGTTTTCATCTGCAAATCTTTAAGCAGTTTAACCTCAATTCTCAAACAAGACATCAAATCGATTTCATGCTTCTCTTTTTGGATACAGATTTGTCTCAGAAGAGTAGGAGGAACTGCAGCAGATCGATTGTGTCGTAAATCAGTTTTCTACAATCAACAATAAGCGGAGCGGAGGGTAACAAGTCTTACAAATCCATGGACCACCATAAAATTGTACAGAGGCTCGAGCGAGGATGTCCAGGAAAGGTTGGTGGCGATGGTGGGTGAGCAGTTCTTCCACAAGTGAATATTTCAATGATCCAATCTTGATCGCCTTTGTGTTACACAAAACAACTATGAGGAGGGTCCGCTGTCTAAGGAGATAACTTTTCCTGTCTGAACTCATGGATCCATAAGGCTTGGCTACTTGGATTCAGCTTGCCATGTATGAATTATTGAATTTTCTCACAAGTTCAAGGAAAGAATTAACATTCAATGAGAATAAATGCAACAATGCTGATTTTTATTCTGTTTTTTTTTCTTAGTCCAGACTTATTGCAACGCGTAAATCAAGTGTCCTGGTGGATCCTAATGTTTGTTATGCTAAACTACAATGCTTTTACATCTTGTAATTTTTGGCATCTACAGGTCATAACTATCAAATTGATCGTAAACATCAATGAGGAAAGCACTTAAATAAGGGAATGTAAAACAAGAGAACAAAATGATCAGGTACATAACATCTGATCCATTTCTCTCAAGGTCAATAGAATGATTCATAGACAAACAAACATTTGTGTACTTAATACTCCCACTTGTATGTCATTGTATCATTTGCTTTATGGGCATATAACGAATTTTTCCCACTCACTCATGTAAGTAAATTTATCATGTGCAAGACTTGCAATCATCTTGATCACCAACAAAATCGACATCACAAATTCTATGCAAAACAATGTTTGTTTTAGTCCCATAATAGAAAAGGCCATGGTTAATAATCCCTTTCAAATACCCTAAAATCCTCTTTACAACAAACTAGTGGAGGTTCTTAGGCTTCTCACTATACCTAGCTACCATGCTAAATGAATATGTTATATCAAGTTGTGTCATCATTATAGCATACATCAAGCTCCCAACTACTTCTTTGTAAGGAAACTGGACTTCCTCACCTTTTAATCTAACTTCAACACTAAATAACATATGTGTATCAAAGGGAGTAGTGAGAGGATTAGCATTCTCCATCCCAAAATCCTTAATGATGTCTTTGATGTATCAACTTTGATCGATGAAAATTGAATGATTTGAAGGATTAACAATGATTTGAAATCTAACATAATAATCTACTGATCTTTGAATGATTTCAAAAATAATCTATAGGTGGTTGAAAATATTGTGAGCTTCTTGTTCATTGAATACACACAAAATTCCATCATCCACAAATATGGCTCAAATAGCTTTCATCACACCTTGGTTATGATAAACACAAGGATCAACTTCATTGGTCAAAAGATTGACTCCTTAAAGAATGTGTCAAACTTGATGTTCCATTGTGTGGTTGCTTGTTTAATGTCATGTAGACTCTTTTTGAATCTACAAACAAGTGTTTTTTCACCAAGTTGCACGTAATTTTTAAGTTGTATCATGTAGATTTCTTCTACTAAATCTCCATTGAAAAAAATAGTACGAATGTCAAAGTGATGGATATGCATTTTGTGAGTAACAACTAGTGTAAGAACAAGTTGAATAGAATCACTCCTCACCACTAGAAAGTATGTCTTTGTAAAATCTATGCCAACCTTTTGTGAGTACACCTTTTTGCAATTAACCAAACCTTGTAGTGTTCAATGGAGCCATTAAACTTGTATTTGAGTTTTTAAACCCATTTACATCAAACAATTGCTCTCCTTGTTAGCAATGGTACGAGTCCCCATGTTCCATTTTTGAGTAGGGAAGCATATTAGTCATCCATGGCTACTTTCCATGATGAAACATTAGGAGATTTGAAAGCTTCTTTAACAATTTGAAGCTTTAGTTGGAGTTTTTGACATGATTCCATCAAACCAACAAATGAATTATGTATGTTAATAGTGTTGTGAACTCGTGTGTTGGTCACCATGATGTTATGAATGTCCTTGTAGCATTGCAAAATGGGTTTTCTAGAGTCATGAAAATGGTTTAGTGTTTTAGGATCACAAATATCTCCCACTACTTCATCATTTTATATGATTTTTAGTTCTCATGCAAGTGGCAACATATTGTTTCACAGTACATGAAGTTGTTCAGTTATTCCCATAGTATGAAATTGTATGTTCCTACAATAAGAAATTGTTATACTCCCACTATTGGAGGTCGCATTAACCCCGCTGTTGGAGGTTGTGTTGCTCCCACTGCTTTTATTATAAAAGGTTGTGTTACTCTTGTGAATGTCAAAACTTGTTATACTCCCACTTGTAATAGTTCAATAGAATGTGTAGGCTTTTAAACGAAACTATTACAAGTGGATGTTTCATCAAAAATAACATTAGCACTTTTTTTTCACCTTTTTGTACCGAACTCCCAAAGTCTATAGCCCTTGCTTGTAATGTTGTATCCAATAAACACAAGTTTAGTGTTCTTAGCATCCAACTTGGAACATCTCTATTTGTTGATGAATACATACGCAAAACGACCAAAAACTTGATAGTGCAAAACAACAGGTTTTGCTTGTTGCTAAATATCATAAGGTGTTTTGCCACCATATGTGTTGGACTAGATTTGTTGAGAAGATACACAACAATCTGTATAGATTCCCCCCATAAGCATAGTGGAAGACCTTTAGTATAAAACATGCTATGGGCCACGTCTATAATAACTATTCTATTGTTTCTTTAAATGTATCCATTGTACTATGAGGTATATGACATACTAGCCTCATGGATTATGTTTTCAATTGCTAAAAATTGTTTGAACTATTTGCTACAAAACTCTTCACCTTGAGGTGTAGTCACATTAATGCATACACAAGTAGTTGTAATTAGTGTTTAGTTCTATGTGTTTAACATTTTGTAAAAAAATTTAAAAACTCCAAATGGAATTGCTTTTACATAATGTTATTTGCAATGTATTGGTATATATATTTCAAATATTTGAAATCAATTTGATGAATGAAAAATACCCAAAAACACTTTGAAAACATTTTAACCAATGTTTTTAAATAGTAAAAGAACTTGTAAATGGACTTAAATTTTTCAATAATGACATATTTTTAGCAAATTTTTGATGTAAACCATAACATAATAATGTGATGTAGACAAATTTCTATCATGTGCAATCATCTTTGAACAAAAAATAATAACATGCACCTCCAACTAATTTTTTTGGCATAGGCCCACAAATATCACTGTGAAAAAATGCTCCAAATATTAAACATGTTTCCTTCTTATTGGTTGTTGTATATGATGCCTTATGTTGTTTTTCAAAAGCACATCCTTATAAAAATATGGTGTTTAATCAATGTTTGACACAATGAACCCTTGTAAGCTCTTGTGTTCATACATGTGTCTTTATGTGCTTAAATTCACATGTCCCATGCACTCATGCCAAAGTTGAAGAATCTCTTTCCCTATCCCCTTCATGCTACTAACAAGACTAATTTGAGATTTTGGTCTCACCACTATTATGTTGAGTTTGTAAAGTCACCATTTTCTTGCACTCCTTTTAACACAATTGGACCTTTCCCTTCATTTGAACAAAGTTCACATCTATCCTTCACACCTTAAAAAGATAGGCCATTGTTTGATGTTTGACGAATGGAGAATAAATTCTTACATAGAAAACTCTCTGGAGAAGACCAAGCTTCTGTTGAGCAACTACATTTCTAAGAACCTCAATTTTTCATCAACAACCCCGCACTCATAGTTTGCAGTCATCTGCTACTATGACTAGCGATAGACCTTTTGGAATTGGTTTTTAACATGTAAACCAATCTAATTTATCAGTCATGTGTAGCATGACATCAAAATTTGCATACCATGTTGCAACATCTGATTCTTTTATTTCAGCATGAGAAATTGTAGTAGAGCTCATGGTGTGTGTTGCATGTGCTGCTGCACTAAACCAATTTCTCTCAGTCTTGGATGCACTAGAAAATCCAATGGCATTTGAATGTTCAAGATGTAATGCATAACTGAGAGAAAATGCACATTCCTCCTTGTCGAAAGATGTTCTGTTGACAACATTTGCATCACTCCTTTTTGAGTCCTTCAATTTTCTCTTTAAGGGTCATTTGCATTTTTGTTATCCAATGTCCAAACTCCCCCACAATTGAAACATTTCATCGTTATTTTCAACTCTTTAATGTGTTTGCTGTCTCATTTACTTTGTTCAAACTTGGAACTAGTACCTACCTTCATAGGAGTACTTGCAAAATGTGCAGAACATGCAACTAATGTTTTTTCTACATGTGCATAGTGCTTATTAGCAGCTTATTCAGACTGTGCAATTTTGCTGAGCCAATTTAGTATGTTGTGATTTATCTTCTTCCAATTTTACTCTGCAGGATCACATACTCAGTATGTGACCCTCCGAAAATATTTTTCACATCCAAGTTTAGTTTATGTACTCTTTTGCAACCCCACCCATAAAATTGAAATTGGGACATCAAATGGGTGGGGTACTACTAATAGCAAACCAACTGGACGAATCATTATGATGGGCCAATGACAAACACTGAGCTACGACTAAATCATGGTCATTACACTCTTTTCTGCAGGTGCACAACGTTGCTGTGCCTTTCACGAGCCATGGCAACGTGTGCAATTATGCAAAGCCAAAACCATTTTCCTAAGCCAAACTGGCATAAGTTGGATTTTCTTCATCCAATTGTACTGTGCAGGATCATATACCAAGCACCGCTGGAGATGCTCTAAGAAGGAATGATTTAAAGCAAATTAAGGTTATAGGTACTTTCAGATCACCACAATGAGTGGGGCTTTGGGAAATTTGTTTTTTTCTAGTTTAAGTTCTACTAATTTTAGACATCAAAAATTTGGAAAACAGGAGAAAATCATGAAAATGTGAAGCCAAAAAAATTTGTTTACAAAATTTTGCACAAATCTGAATTTCGTTTTTAAAAGTTGCATATTCCCTGTTATTGGGATAAAAATTTGCCAAATTTTGAAAAAAATTTAAAAAATTTCTTTCAAAACGACAAGAGATTAAACTTTTATATCTTAAGCATCTTTTGTCGAAATTTTGACAGATAAAAAAACAAATTTATGAAAATTTCAGCAAATTAAGAAATGATTTAATTTATGCCAAAGCCACCAAGGTACTACATATTTAGTGTTAAGAACTTTCATGTTGAGTCCATTAACACCATATTAGTCATTTAAGACTTAAACTTACTTATAATGAAGATTTTATGCTAAACTAACATTCATTTAAGATTAAGCTATTGCCCATTTAACATCAAGTGCCACCCAGGATGCCACCCAAATTTTCATTTAACATTGATTTAAACATCAAGTGTGATTGCACCATAAGATTAGTCCAACTATGAAGGAATGTCTAAGATGTCTAAGATCCCTCCTATATTCTAGTTTCACAAATATAAGGTACCTTGCAAATGTGCTAGGAAATTTTTCCCAGTGCTTTATAGTCCAATAGAGAAGGAAGGAAACAGAAATAAGACCAAAACCAAGAATATAAGGATGCTTATATGTGTATCATCCATCTTCCCTTGTACGTAGGTTGATAATTGATAATCCACACTTTTTAGGAACTAATCATTTGTGGAGTAAGATTTTTGTCAACCTAGAATTGTACGAAGAGCAATAACATCCCTCCTTATTTCCTTTCCCCCAATTAATCACCTAGCAACCCTTTAGGTCATATTGTAATCAAGTTAAATATATTTGTGGTAATAAAGTTATCCGTAAAATCAGGCGATTAAGGAGCGAGAACGATGAGTTTAGGCATAATAGAGCATCAAATGCGTAATTGGGAATGAAATCTTACAAAACAAAATAACTGAGACCCAAACTAGTTTTTTTCACCAATTTTGGTGGTAAACTGAGTTTCGTCCCCTCTTTCGTTAGCGCCTCCACTGCTGCTACATATATTTTCACTGCTCCTACCCGTAGGACTACTACAATCACTCTCAAACCTTGTGCATTAAATGCTGAGATTTAGTAAAATTTCATTACTTTGTGAATACCTCTGATCTGAAAGAGGGGATAGTGGGTGAAAGCAGAGGGAAAAGGGGATGAAAGAGAGGGTGACTTTACGGATCACTTTAACATCTAGCATGGCTAATTGGCGAATTGAACCCCACAACCACTTTGATCAAGGTGGTTGGTTATGAATCCCAACAATTTCCATTGCATCTTTTCCCCTTAACTAGTTGTTGTATGTATTATTACAACAAAAAGTCGGGAAAGTTATCATCCAACAACCAATCCATGATTGAATGGTAAGAGAATCTACTACATCTTTGTACTAGTTGGTTTGATCATTTTAGTTTATTTTGAACCTCCGATACCCACCTAGTTCAAATATTGATCTTAATATAATAAATTTATCAGTTTGGTCTGATCCTTGATATCATTTGCATGTTTCATGTTATATACTACTAGTTAAAACAAATTATATATTTGCCCAAAACTGGTCCAAACCTGTGAACAATTAATTAAATCAAGAAATGTTCCATGAAGTTCCACCCAAAAAATGAATTTTAAAATCTTAGTTTGCAATAATATTTACACCCCAAATTAAATTATTTACTAAAATAAATTAAATATCAAATCACTTGCCTTTTCTTTCACACTTCTAGAGCTTTAAGTTCTAAACTTTTAATCTAATTATTTTAAGCTATTTTTTTAAATTACTAACTATTTTTTATAGGTGTGCTTGAAAATATTTTGCACCATAATGTTCCAACTAGCCTACTTCTAACACAAGAGGTTTAGGTACTTTTTTCAGTTTTTTCCTAAGTGGGTTGAGTGGGTTTTTTTTTGTTTTTTTGGGTTGGGGATGGGGGTGCAAATTTTCGCCACTTGTGGTTAGTTGTTCTTGTGAATGATTGGCTAACCCACCCCTTCTCAAAAAATTGAAAAGAAAAAGGAAAAAAAAAAAAACAAACAAGG
>Ga0209611_10014824_pt1 | contig 10310 bp, 7 predicted proteins | sample S1TSphgellanicum_3_FD_187693 | JGI IMG/M metagenome (GOLD analysis project Ga0209611, IMG submission 187693) | Host-associated microbial communities from peat moss isolated from Minnesota, USA - S1T2_Fc - Sphagnum magellanicum MG (SPAdes) (version 2) | ecosystem: Host-associated > Plants > Peat... | reverse complement strand
AGGTGTTTGTAGATGTGAAGCAGATTGATAGAGCATGAGAATCAGGGTTCGTGGGAGATGGCGTATGGGCTGTAGGATTTCTGGACCCTCACTTTTGGTTACAGTGTGATGTTCCTAGTGGTACCACCCAAGGATAAGACTACCTAAATGGACAACATAATTTTTGTAATATATTCCTTAATTTTTCATAATTGAAATTTTGTTGCCTTATGCAACTTAAGCATGGTAAAATAGACAATTAAATTTCCTTGATAGTCTACTTGATAAGTAGAAAAAAAATAACAACAAAATCCATCATAAACCGTTTGTATGTGGAATATTTTTACTTAAATGATCAAAAACGAAATACTTTTTCATTATTATGCATTAACTTTCAAACTCCACATTGTAAAAGTAGGGTAAAAGTAGATTTTTAAAAATACAAGTAGATTTTACAATCTAATTTTCATCTACAATCACATGTTGAAGATTCCCAAATCACAAATTTACCATGCAATAAATGGGGATACTTTTTGCCTAGTTTTTTTTATTTATTTGTTTTTTATCTTTTGGAAGTAGATTCTTACAAATGGGTGAAGCACACTACAGTGACCCCCTTTGGGACAACTTTGGGTCTAGTATTACAATACATACAATATAATTGTTCTAAAAGCATGGTACGTTTAATTTTGGGTATCAATTTTGGTTTTTAGACCCTACAATAATCAATTTTCAAAAATTAATGTCAAGTAATATTATTTTTAAAATAATAATAAATTTCATTATTTATATTGAAAGATCCATGAGTATATTTATATATACATTAGTATAATAAGGCCACAATCTTGTTTTGATTCCATTAACTTTAAGGCTTCATTAGTCATTAAAATATTCAATTTTAATGAAATTAAAAATTGGCCCATATAATTATGTTTGTCATCTTTTATGTGGATGTGAGTATTTATTAAAATTTCAATTTACTACACATTTATCACATCCTTGCTGGAAAAAACTCATTTCTTGACATGAAAATTTTCAATTTAGTCATATGGTATCCAAACATGGTTCATATTATGTGAAATGATATGGCTCAACATACCTTCAACTTTCATAAAAACTAAAAACATTCCAATGTTTTTTGGAGTATATTTGTGTTTTTGAATACATAAATATATTACATTTGTTTCCACAAATATATTCGAATTGCTCATTTTTTAAAACAAAATGAAATAGTTTCTTTTCTAATCTTTTGCGTGTGTTATATTCTAACATAATATGCAAAACTATTGTCAAAATCTTTCAAAAGTTTGATGTGGGATACATTAAACATGCACATCCCTAGAAAGTAATACAATGTGACACCCCAAAAGGGGTCATCGTAACGTGCCTTCACCCAAATATAATAAAGGGCACCAAGGGTAGTCTATCATATTTCTATCCATTTCAATGTTACTTTATTGCAGTTATATGCATGACACAAGATAAAAATGGAAACACTCAATTTTTTATAAATTTTACCATGCTTATGCTCTATGGACTAGGGTGGATCAAGTTTTTACCTTAATGGTGACTAAAATTCAATTGTTACATAATTTTGAAGATAGAAATGATTAACTAGACATGAATCATGATCCTAATGTAAACTGAAATTTAATCACATATGTAGTATTCCTATTCCTACCAAAATGAAAAAACATATTACAAGTTTGTCAAGGAAACAACAACATTTTCGTAATTTGATGCCATTTGGTATGTTTCCTCCCATCAAAGATAATATTCTACCAATGATCATGTGTGTATGCATGCCATCAATCCAAAAAGTTCAAGAACTCCTTTTATGCATAGAAAATGCATTTTTTCAGAATCTTGAATGAAAAAAATGATTGATTTGCTTACAGTTGCAATGCATATTGGATTTAATGCTGAAATTTTCACACTACACACAAGTGCACAAATTGAAATCTCTCACAACATTAATTAACAACAACAATCCTCATGCTTGCAACCAACAAATCAAAATCTTCACTCATGGTTTTGGAGAAATGACACCTCATTTGTTTCATTTGGCTAAATCTAAAAAAATTATATTCATCATTATGATGAATAATATTTAATATATCAAGGCCTAGTTTATGATATTTTTCACTTATCCTTTGGAAGGCAATAAAATTGTTTACTTTACCATTGTTGCAATAAAGTGTAGTTAGCTCCTTTTTTCAATTATAAATTTGAATTCATATAGACAAGTGGTCCCATTTGTTTTATAGGTAATTGATTTAGTTCTTTGCAAGAGAAGATATATTGTGAGCATGTGCTTTAGTTTTCTTCCACAAAAAGTTACAATCTTGCATGACAATATTTTAGGGAAAGTCAATTCCATTTTTTTTGAAATAACATTAAAAAATATATGGGTGTAATCAAGGGAGTTGAAAACCATGTAAGATCCCAATGAAAAAGTCTATCAAATCTTGTACATATTTGTTTGTTGATTGCCATGTGAAAATCATGGTAATCATTAGTCTTGGGCAATTCACTTTTTTTTCAAGAACTAATAGTTTGAATTCTTAAAATATAATTTTTGAAAAAAAAATTTCAATTTAAAAAACTAGTTGATTTTTGGTTGATTTTCAGCCGATTTTTATCTCAAGAGGATTTGATCCCAAGACTTTTTGAAAAGGGATCATAATCTAAAACTAATAAGCTACACCATTGGTGACATCCATTAATGGTTAACAACCAAGTTGTTTCTGCAATTTTGTTTGCAACTATATGTAGATTACTAAATGACACATGCCATCTAATTGTTATTGCAATTCAAATTATACAAGTTCATTTACTGGTTAATAGGTAGGCTAGAAAAGCTATTATTACCTAGTATGGTAGGCTAGGTAAGAAGCTAGTTATAAGTATGCTTAGGATGTTAAACTAAATTAAATAGTCTAAAGTAAGTTAAGTAAACTTAATAGGCAACTAAGTTTTGAGGCCAAGTTAAGCTAGGCTAGGTAGGCCTAATAGGGTAAGCTAAGGTAGGCTACAAGCACGTATTACTTACCTACCTACTTGGGCTCCACATTACTACACACTACCATAAATAATCAATTGATTAATTAATGAAAAAAATGAATTGATTTGTGAAAATTAAATTTCAATCAAATGAAAATATTGAATGACATTGCATGCAACTAAATTGAATTGAATTTAAATTCAATTCCAATTAAAATAAATTCAATTCAAAAATTAGATTAAAATTCAATTGAATTGAGAAGAAATTAGATGCAAATTGGTGGAGAAGGCATTGAAAATGTGGCATTGTGAAAAAAAACTTGACAATGACACATATTCAAAAAGACACCTTTCCATGCCCTTTACTTGACTCCAATCTAGAATTGTCCCAAGTGATCACTATGATTTATGCAACTTAAAGTTGTCCAAACTAAACCATTTTTGATGAATCATTGTCACTAGAATTTTTTACCTAATTAGGTAGGCAATCTACCTAACTACATAACTAGTTAGGCCATTTACCTAGGCTAAGTATGTAGGTAGATAAACCATCTACCTAGGTAGGTTAGTATGTAAACCTAGGTAATCTATCTACCTAGATCTAGGTCTACATGTGATATAATAATGATTAAGGACTTGGTTTATCTTCATGGATGTGAAAGGTTCAAGTCCTTGTACTTGTACCTTAAAAGCTAGCTTAAGCTAAGATAAGTAAAACCTATGATAGGTTAGACTAGGTACATTAAATAGGTTAGGTAAACCCCTAGTAAGTTTGATTAAACTAAACTAATTGGGCTAGGGTACTAAGCACTCATTATGTGCATATCTATTGTTTTACCTAGGTAGGTAGGTAGGTAGGTATCCTAAAACTTAAATGACACTAGGCTAGGTAGACCTAGTAGGCTAAGGTAGGAACATGTACATTACCTATTATTTTACCTAGGTAGGCAGGTTATAGATAAGTAGGACATTTGGCATCATGCAACTATCCATAAGGTAGTTTCAAATGTAATTGCAAATATAGTTGGAAAGTCAAATTCCACATAAATTACATGGGGTCCACATCATATTCATGTTCATCCATGGTACTAGATGAAAAAATGGATTATAATCACAAGGGTTTGAGATTATTAATATGATTTCCATGCCACATGGCATTTTTTGTGACTAAATGTGCAATGGGGCGAAAGCACACTAGGGTGTCACAATTTCAATGGATTAGAATCCCTTTTCAAAATCCTTTTCTAATGTAATTGAAAATTAGTTTAAAATATGAATATTTAAATGATTTTAAAAGTAAATTTTTTTTCCATTTCCAATTTCAAATCATGATGTTATAAGACATATAAAAAATATCACAAAAGAAAATTTTCTAAAATAATTATTTTTAAATTTTTAAAAGGGCTTTTAAAATAATTACAATTTTTGGGATATAAAAAAGTCCATAACATAATAAATTAAAATCACATTCCAAATTCATTCAATGGATCTTTAGTTTCTTAAACATAATTCATGCAATATCCCAAAGTTTCAAACACATAAGGCTAACACATTGTAAGATAAAAATCCATATCCATGAATTTTGTAGGTGTGACAAAAAATGTGGGCAAAATTCAAATAAAATCCATTACTTATTGGTTATCCATGATTTTGATTTGATTTTTTCATTCTTGGGAGGTTGATTATGGTAACTTTAGATAAATGAATCCCTTTTTTTACCATTCAATGAATTTCATTTTATTTATTTTCTTGTATCTAAAAAATACAAAAAAAAACTATCATTTTGACATCCATATAAGGTCATTGTAGTGTGCAAACACCCAATGGCACTTGTCTTAAGTGACTAAAGCATTTTCTAATCACAAGTGTGCCTTATGATTAAAATCCAATCAAAACTTGAGTCGTTAATTTCCAAATTTCTTCTAATGTTATTTGTGAAAACTATCCAACATTGATTAGTGACTATGAACAATTTTGTTAAATTACTAATATGAATGTTGAGGAATCCAAATTAAAAATACATTCAATTTAATTTTAGGTCTTGGTTTTAATTTAAAGTAGTTTTGAACTTAAATAACAAGTGGATCATATATGGCATTTTAAAATGGTTTTGTAAAAGACTAAAGTAATTAATCTAGAATTTTCTTAAATGTAAATATGGTGCTTAAGATCAATTATGAAAATATACCTAAATTATACTTAATGTTCACCGTTGGAATATGATATTCTTTTAATATTATATTATTATCATAATATACCAAGACAATACCCTATTATCTCATGTGTTTCATAAAGTATATAAAGAATGACTTCCCCAAAACAACTATACTTGTGTAATGTAATGTGTTTCAGCCAAATGATATAATTCTACCAATGTCTCCCAATGAAAATGAAGTTATATACATTAGTTTTTGCAACAAGGTGACCTTTAGAAAAAAAATTGGTCATCTTTTCAAAGCACTTCTAAAAGCAATGTTCAATTCATCCTCGAAGGCTCATTTTGATTAACATCAAAAAAATTCAAGGTTTGAACAAAGGATCCACCTTTAATTTAAATTCATCATTCACTTAATATTACATTATCCCATCAATTCAAATTTTAATATGAAATTATCATGTGTTCAATAACGAAATTTCACCAAGCATTACAATAAAAACATGTCATTTTTGCTATTAAATTGTGATTAAGATGATTGTGGAGTCATTGTTATTTGAATAACATGATTAATTTTTTTTATTTTGACTAAGTTCAATTTTTGTTATAGTCAAAATTGATATTATGAACAATACATGGACCATGGGGGACCTACATAAAAATCATAATGCTAATATCACAACTAGATTCAATCGCTAAAATATGACAAAGATGGTGATTTGTCATCATGTATGATTGGTTGTATTCTTAAGAGCCAAGGGCAACAAGGTAAAGTCAAAACAAATATTATGAACAACATTAAACCATGGAAAAACTAGATGGAAATCTTAATGTTAACACCATGACTAAATTTAGTCACTAAAATATGACAAAGATGGTGACCTATCTTCATGTATGATTGGGTGTACCCATAGTTTTAAAATCTAGGGGCACCAAAGTAAAAGTCCTTTTCCAACGATCACATGTGACATGTGACATTCATGTATGTGTTTGTCTATTAACGTAATTTTTACATTATTCACACCCAATTTTCAACTATGTTTTAGATTTAAATATTTTAAAACTACAACTTGATCATACATGACATAAATTATGCATCCATGCTCTTTGTCACATAAAAATGAATAACTTCTATTAATTACACATTTTCACACTTCATGATTTTCAAGACCAAAAACATGTTTGAACCAAACATGCTAAAATGTGTTGTAAAAATGAATTTCACCACTTTCAATTCAATTTTCCCTTTTAACCATCAATATTACAATCTTCATGAATTTTGAGAAAAATGGTGCACATTTGATAAGGAAAAATGACATTTGAAAAAAAATAAGGAATTTCCACCCTAGAATTGAATGTTTTGTCTGAAATGTCATCAATCTACAGCAATTTTGAACACTTTGCAAATAATGGAGCCTATTTCAAAAAAGAAATTAACAATCCAAATTATTGTGTTTCCCTTATGAGTTTTCAAAGATAGACAATTGTAATTTTAAGGAATGTCCACCCCCTAAGATTGTGAACATATTCAACAATTGTGATTAATAGATGCTACTTTTATTTTCTTATGTGGCATCATGTCTAAAATGTGTTACTTTTTTATGTGGCATAATGTGTACAATGCCTTTATTTATAATTAAATGTAATTATGAATTTATAATTATGTCTTTCACACATAAAATAAAATTAATTCATAATGAAAATACAGAATTATAGTATTTTATTCAAAGACATTACATTGGAAATGATGATATAAACATTTTAAATTAATGTCATGTCTTTAGGTTTAAATTTTTCTTAAATCTTATAAATGAAATATTATATATATACACACACACACACATGTGCAAGTGATCAAGAATTTTGACATGTAGAATTAATTTTATATGTAATTTAAATGGGTACATTTGAATTTATAACCCCAATTGATATTCAAAACATCGTATTTAAATTTCTCAAACGATTTTTTTTATTAAAAATACATTAAATTATTAAATTCATTACAAAATCAAATAAATTTATGAAAATAAATGATGAACTAAATCAAATAATGAAATGAAGCTAGGTAGGTAATAAATAAATAAATACATATATAGGCCATATATAATAATTTAGGTAGCTAGATAAATATGCAATTGGGTAAATGGGTAGGTCATAAATAATAATGTAGGCATCTAGGTAATTAGGTAAATAGGTACATACTACCTACCTACACATGAAATTAACTCTATTATGAACTTAAATAACTATATTGTAACATTTAATGCTCAAAATTCAATAAATACATGCATTCATATTTATGTGATTACAAAAATTTTCATCACAAAAACTAATAATCAAGTGGTTAAATATTCACCATATTGTCGTGGAGATGAGGCTCATGGAATCAAATCTCATTTTTAACATCCTATTATTATGACTAAAGCTAGTTATGAACTAATGTGGCTATGTGTGTGTGTGTGTGTGTGTGATATATTTGATGTCTCACAAGTTTGGCTAACTATCAATAATCTTACCAAAGGAAAAACAAATCTTAACATCTAGGTGATGAATCAGTTTTGCAATTTACAAAAATAATAATATTAAAAATACAAGCATTGCAATGACATGTTGAAATTTGATAGAAGTTCTATTTATATCTATTTCAATTTTTTTTAATTTTCTTTTTAATATATATTGCCACATAAATTAACATGTCGATCAAAATAGACATCACACATTTCATCATTTTATGATGGCTAACATATTAACAACTATTTATTGTAATTTATTGATCTTTTTTAACTAATTCCAAATGTGTTTGGTGTTTGTTGTGATTAAAATTTCAGTCAAAAATACATGGAAAAGGACTTGATCTATTGTAATGATGCCTATTCCTAAATTCATGCATAGTAGGGCCTAATAGTGTACATCCTTCATCATCATGAAGGTAGAATTTCAAAAGTAAATTGGTTGCAAATCTTTGAGAATTACTTCTACACTTATGGACAAAATAGAATTGAAAACATGGAAAGTTTATGCATGAAAAACATCATGTACATGGAAAGGTAATGGCCTTTAACATGGGTAAATCCCCCTTTGGTTAAACCCATGGTAAGTTCTTCTAGTTAGGGGGCCCAAGTATGACTAGGTGGTACCACAAGGAAGGTCCTTTCAATTTGTTAAACCTATTAAACTTTAGGACAATGAAAGACACTTTTACAAAAAGTTTTTTTATCAAAAACAATTATGAATACAATCCCCAAGTCTTCTAGTATTTGAAAATATAGTTAGATCAACAAAAATTTGAATTTTGATGTGGACAATGAATGCACAAGAAAAAAGTTCCAAGAATGTAACATGTCAAGGGGTTCCTCTAATCAAGAACACAAAATGAATGTACTTTTTGGGCTTTCTTTGGGACTCTAATTTTTAGGAGTACCTCAAACGCCCTTTTATTTGATTATTTAATAAGTATTTGATTGGGGCAATTACTATTTAGTTACCAAATTTTATATGTCAAAAATAGGAATCTTAAGGGCCACATATGTGAATAACACAAACGTATAATTATCATGTATTTTTTTTTTCCTTTTTAAATGACTTGAAGCCATACTCTTCAAGGTCTATAATGGATAAGCATGAAAAAAAAGCATAATCAATGCAAGGACACATAAAGATAAAGGGTGAAGAATGGGGTCAATAATCAATTTTTGAATACATAATATAGGTGTCTAAATTTTATGATTTTTCATCTAGGTGTTTAAATAGGTGAGGAAAGCATAGCTCACATGTTGCAAGTAGTAGACTAATTAATTAATTTTTATTTTTTTGTTAAATTAAATTGTGTCAAAATTTCCTTTAATTCTAAGAAGGTGGTTCCTTAATACCACCCAATCATAATTGTCCCCTAAGGTTAATTTTGCAACTCCTAAAAATAATCTAGTTAATTTAACTTTAGGGTGTGTAAATTGATGTCATGTATGTTAATAATCAAGTTTCTTTTTAATACAACTATATAACAAACAATGTTTGTTTAATAAGTTTCACCCAAAAAATCATGGGGAGAAATGAAGTTACTATATATGGAATCTTTTTTTTGGCTATGACATTTTTCTTCTAACTTAAAAATGACTCCACAAATATCAACTTGTCAATAATTAACCATATTTGTACATTAATATTATAATAACTTGATGGTTGATTGATAATCTGAACCTCTTTTGGTTTTGGTTATTATGTAATTTAAAATTACAAATGTAATGTCATCTTTTATACATTTTAATTTGAAAACACCACCTTGGCAATGAGCTTAATGTATTGAATTTTAGCATCAAGTTGTCAATAATGTTACCCTAAGTGGTCTTGGAAATTTATTTACCTTGGAAACTTTATCACATCACATTAGTTTTCAAGTAAAAGCAAGCTAGCATCATGATCATTTAAGGTTAATCTAGGGTCAACATAAGTTTTTCAACAAGCTTCCAATTCAAAACAATAACTTTTTTCAAGGGCAAAATCAATTACTCCAACATGGCGATCATAATTTTGTCAATGTAAAATTTTGGTCATGACTAAATGGATTGGGTTGTGACCGAACAGCGAGTCACCACACAGTGGAGCTCCATTGTTTCTGATCCTGATTTTTGCAACCATCACTGGTTTGGCTGCGCATTACTCTCATTTACTGCTGGAATGTATGGCGGCTGCTTTTGGAGGGCCGAGGAGCTCATGGCGCGTGAAGAAGATGGCGCGCGATTATGGTTTGGGGAGGTGTTGCAATCATGATTTGAGGCGGTGGGACACGTATGGCAGCAGTGGAGCTGGCAATTCAAAGGCAAGGAGAAGGGTTTTTGAGGGGCAGGCGAGTGAAAGAAGAAGGCAGATTGTGCTAGATGTTTAGAGAGGTGTAGATCAAGGTGTGGATGGGTTGTTTTTTGAGAAGTTTGGATTGGTTACAGACTCTTTCCGCTGCGCCAGTAGCCAGTCAAGCAATTAGAATTGGCATCAGGAAGCTTAGCTTTGAAGAAGTAGCAAAGTAAGGCTAGGAACTAGAGACAAATTGAGATCGCTTGTGTGAACTGTGCGGATCTGAGAGCAATGCTAGGAGGATGGCCCTCAGCTGTCTGTGCATTTGATGTTTTTGTACATATTCGCACTTTCCATATTTGTAGTAAACGAACTTCAGGTCAAG
>Ga0209611_10014823_pt1 | contig 10310 bp, 8 predicted proteins | sample S1TSphgellanicum_3_FD_187693 | JGI IMG/M metagenome (GOLD analysis project Ga0209611, IMG submission 187693) | Host-associated microbial communities from peat moss isolated from Minnesota, USA - S1T2_Fc - Sphagnum magellanicum MG (SPAdes) (version 2) | ecosystem: Host-associated > Plants > Peat... | reverse complement strand
ATTTTTTTTTAGTTGATTAGTTTCTACCTTTGACTAGTTGATTAGTTTCTACCTTTGACTAGTTTTAGTCTTTTTGTTTAATAAAGTTTACCATGGATTTACACCCTTATGACACCGTATGTCACAACACTACACGTCACGACAACTGTCATGCCCGTATGTATGGCTTCATAAATGACGGCTGGTTATGGCCATGCCATTCATGCTTTTTAGGGTTAATGTTTGCTCTTAGGGTTAATGTACATTTTTAGGTTAATGTACATTATTAGGTGTTTTAGGGTTTTATGGCTTGTTTAAGGTTTTAGCTTGTTGGCAGCTATATAAAAGGCCAAGCTTTTCCCTTTTCTTATTAGTTTTTCTAAAATTCCTTTGTTAGGGAAAGTTTCTTCCATAGTTAGATTGTATTTCTAAATGTTCATGGTGGCTATTGCACAGCCACCGTTTACATACACTACTTTTTCTTTCTTTCTTTTCAATTTAATATACATGAGAATTTGATCTCAACCTCTTTTTGTGCATTGTATATATATGTGCGTGCATCTCTTTTTGGTTGATTAGTCTATACCTTTGATTAGTTTTAGTCTTTTTGTTTAATAGAGTTTACTATGGATTTACACCCTTACGACACTATATGTCACGACATTACACATCACGACAAAAGGTTTATTTTAATTTTTTTTCTATTATGTTGTTTCTTTTTAAATTTTCATATTCTTTATAATTCTTTGTTCTAATTCCATAAAATGTATTTTTGTTATTTGGCTTATGTTATGTAATTATTCTATATTTTCTTAATACTAAATTACTTTTATTACAAAACTTTAAAAATGTACAAAAATAAAATTTTGATTTAATTTTATAAAATACAAGAAGAATTTTTATTTCTCAATAATGAATGTTAAATCATAAAAATTGAATGTTGAATGTTATGTTTCTTAAATCCATTTAAGTTCTAATCAATCTTATAATTATTTTTGTCTACAGTGATACAAAATTCAAATTGAAATATATGACCAATAAATGACCAATATACTATAGCCAATAACTAACCAATATACCAATATAATTAATATTATTCTACATATCATGTAAACATAAACAATCATAAAAATATCAATTTACATCGATAGATATCTATCTTTCTAAAAATAAATGAAAAATAATCATAAAATAATTGAAATTATTATTCTTCAAGATCAACATAAACACATTAGTGTGAACAAAAAAAAAGAAAACAAGAAACAAGTCTTGAAAAAAAAACATTGTACCTTAATTATCAAAATTCACATGAATAAAAAATTGCAAAAAAATTTCAAAACAATGAACAAACAAGTGAAAAATAAGTAGTTTTTTTGAAAAAACAAGCAAACTTGGGTGGCAAATTTGTAATGGTTACCTCCACACCATTGCACACCTATCTTTGCCTTTTCTTGTAATAAATAAATTTTTCCCAATTATTTTTTTAGTGTATTAACAGTAAAATTTGAGCAATTTAAATTAAAAATTAAATGTTCAAGAGAAAATTTTGGCATTGGATCCACTACAAGGTGATGTTTTCATGGAACATCTTAACTTGAAACTTTGTAGCAAAATTGACAAATAACAAATATAGTTATGTTTAACAAATCTTGACTACATTAACAAAATCACAAATGAAATTATCATACTCTTGAAAAAACTTGATCAAACTATGAAATGTTTCATAGAAAAGGAAGATACAAGTCAAGGATAACAACACATCCAAATTAACTAAATGACCAAAGTTGGTTGTAACTTGAAAATTAGTGTCCATGTTCATGCCCATTTTCATCAAAGGAGTTTGGTATTCAACCATCACCATCTTGGTAGGACTTAACATAAAAATTGTCTTCACATTCTTCAATATCATAATCCCTTTAATTTCCATGATATCAACCAATTTTGTGATTCAATTTTGTGGCATTTGAGATTTTTGCAAAGATATTGTCACAAAACTTGAAACAAAGTTTCCATTTGATACACCAAGGGAAATGTAAAAAAAATATGCAGGACCAAATTAATTCAAGGTGAGAAACACAATCAACTTGTAAAATAAAATGGGCCCATGATTGTTGAATTTGCATTGTGACGCTTAATTTGGTGCCTTGGAAAATGCTCACACCATTTACACAAAAAACAGTGAGCTCTAGTGTGATTTCATTTTGGCTTAAATTTCCTTCCAACAACAAAAACTCCATAACGCAAGATGTTAGATTATCCACATTAGACCCATGCACCACTTGCACCATTGATCACAACAATGGAGTGCATACCCAATTGTTAACCACATATACATGTATCAATAACCAATGATGGTTATGAATGGATGTTAATTCATCGCAATTAATTGATAAGTATCAAACTCCCATCACACTCACCTTCAATCAACACTTTCAAAATTTGGGCATAGATATGTTCACTCATCTCCCACCCAAAAACATCATTCCAATGTTTTTTGGGCAATTTTTTAGACTTCATTAATTGAAACAAGAGTTGCAAAACCTCATACTCAAGCATGGGCCTCCCATTTTGCAAAACATGGAAAAGGGAGGCAAATTGAATAACCTTACATCGATTCTCCCCAACCACAACATTGTTAAATTGTTAAAGAATTGACAAAGGCTTGTGAACATTGAGGAGGACAATATTACAAACATGTTCGATTTTCTTCTCAATAAATGTCATTCTTTTTTCAAACCTTTGTTGGGGATGTCACATTCCACACGTTACTTGCCCATATGTTTTTCCAATTTATCTTTTGTTGGCATAATCTATTTAGGTCAACTTGTAACAACTTCACAAACTGTGTATTTCATAAAAATCATGACACCATCAATGATGTCAACCTTTGCCCAAGCAACTTGTGCAATTCAGGTGTCTTGCCATTTTTTAGTGGCATCATAATTTTCTTGTGCCTTCTTTTGATGAATATTCACTCAAATTGAAACTTGTTTCATTGAATTTGGAGACAACTTGATTAGTGATTTAAGCATCCCAAGTGTTGCATGTGATGAATGCAAAGATGTGTAGCTATTCAATGCTACTAAACTTGAATCAACCATGATCTCAACATCATCGTTAGCATTATGACTACTAAATAAAGCTTTCATATGAAAGTTTGGGAACAACTTCAATGGCCCCCATCACAAGTTATTGCCTTTGGCAAACACTCAACAAAACAAAGATAAATTCATTGGTTCAATAGGAACTTTCTTTTTCATGGGGTTAGTCAAATCCTACTTTCTTTTCTAGTTTTTCCCCACCTACAAATCTCTTTAAGAATCAACTAGCAATGTATGAAAACAAATGAACCTTTTTTTGGATGTTTTGCTTTGAAAAGCTCTAGAACTTCTTGAAATGTTTCAGAAGACTCCCCTCTCTTGTTGAGAGCAACCATTGCTTGATAATTGCCGCAAAATTTTGTCACATGGCGCTCCCCATTTGGTCTCCAAGCTTCTGGCTAGGGTTGATAAAACTGTCATTTATAATGTCGTTGCATAGTGATATACAAGCATCGTTGGAGATGCTCTTACAGCAAACACGGGGCCTTACATAGGGGCCTTATGAGTGTAAGGAACCTCATGGGCAGTGCTCAAAACTGAGCAAAATTCTGCCTGACCTTCGTTGTAAAGGACAAAGGTAAAAATGCAACACACTACTCACATATGTGTAGGGTGTAGGGTAAAGCCCCAGGGTGAGGCATACCCCCCCAAGAAGGGGCCTAGGACAAGGCAGTAGGTGAGTCTGGCCCTGGATTAGGGGAATGTCACCCACTTTGCCCAGCCTGAAGCATAAGGTTAAGATTATCTGAACTTGCAAAATGGGTTGAAGACCTTAAGTGGGAGGCTTGATAAGGAGGGATGTCCTTAGGAGAAGCTGGACATTTGGTGCAAAACTTTTGTCTTGAAATCTTCTGGATTCAAGTTCACATGTTGGGTTCTTCTCAGGAATCCAGTAGTGTACATGGCTCACAAATGTAGCCCCATATGAGACTCTAATGAATTTCCCCCAGAAAATCCAAAATACATCAATTTCAATTTTGCTATTATTATTATTATTAGTAGTAGTAGTATTATATTGGGATGAAATTTTGATCCAGTTAGGGGTTTGTTGTTGAAATGTTTGCTCATAAGTGGATGAGATCCAAATGTTACCCTAAACCCTAAAACACACATTTAACACTCTCCTACTGCACTTCTTCTACTGCTAAGGTTGAATTGAACAACATCAATGTTCGAATATTTGACAAATGTTTCTTCTTCATTGATTTCATCCTCACCTACTATTACAATCTTACCAATCATCCCAAAGCCTTTGTTGGAATGAAATTCTCAACTCATGAAATGATTTTCATCCCTAATGATTTTATTTTTTTTCAATATTTTTTTTTCCAATTTATTAACAACTCATGAAACTTAGATATGACATTTTATTAATCCAATGTGTACCTATTCTCATACCTGAATTCTATAGTTTGAATTGAACCACAAAAAATTTAAAATAATTGAAACTTGCAAGACCAAAGAAAAAAAGGATTTTCAAGGTATATTTATATTGCAAGTTCTTTGCCAATGTTATTCCTTTGATATTGAACTTCCTTTTTTTGCAAGTTTTAAGAAATTAAATTTGGGACCAGAATCCAAACCTTTAAAAGGTGTATGCTTCATGTTGAAAATTTTACAAAGAATATGAAAAAGGCGGGGTTTTTTTTTTTCAATTTTTTGATATAAAATTTTTGGGGAAGCTTTCCAAAAAAAAATGAAAAATTATTCTAATTACACTAGCCTGGAAAAAAAAAATTCCCAATTTGAACGGCGCTGAAGTATGTCTGTGTCTACATTGTAATGTCTACGGTGTATGTATTTCTCTATCTTCGTCTTCGAGTATGGCGGCGTCTTCTACGGTGATGTCGCCTACGACGCACGCGACGCCGGCGATGTCTTGGTCTTCTTGTCTGCCGACGCCGTTTGCGTCGATGTGATCTGCGGCGATGTCGTCTTCTTCCTCCATACGAGCGAACAGACCTTCTCCGGCGTCCTCTGTTGCAATCACAATCAATGCCCACAACCCCATGTTAGAGATCTGCATTGCATTATAAGTCTTTTTACAACGGTAAAGCTTCGAAATCCCCACTAATTTTTGTCTAGGCATTCAACAAGTTTACTGCTGCTCGATTCGCTTCTATGAGACTTCTGAGAGATGAAGAGATCAAGCTGCTGGAACATAATCAGGAACATGATCAGAACTACAGGAACTTGAGTTTCTAAATCTAGAGTTATTAGTCTTCTTTGTATGTGTAGTCATGGTTAATGCAAAATTATATTAGTGGAAGCATCCCCCACCCGGCTCATGAGTCATGCAGAGATTAGAGAGCTTACAGTCTCGTTGCACTAAGCATGTATCTGTTGGTGGCGTCTTTGTCAAGTTTGCCGGCCCTCATGAGCCTTCGAAGAGCTCTGCCTAGATGCTTTCTGGTATCTGCAGGTAGAACGTGACCCCACTCTCCTTGAATGCTCTTCATGATCGATGCGAATTTGGATCCTCGAGGGTGTTTCATGTCGTTGAGCGCCGTGGTAATCATCTTCGAGAAGTGAGGATGCAGCCGCTTCGACGCAGATCTGGACTTCCTTTTGCTGGACCCCATATTGTTACAATATGGATACACTCAAATCAATTTTCTCTAATTAATTTTCCGTCAAAAATTTATGCGCTAAAACAAAGAGATCAGAAGGAGGTCGTGATCAATTCCCTCCTCCCCCCCAACCCACCTCTCTAAACCCCCCACCCAATTGCTGCAAAGAGATCAGGACTCTTCAGGAGTTTCCGAGGAGCTTGAAACTCAGGAGATCATAAAAGAAATTGGGATCATACAACAAGATCTGTGAAGAGTAAATTTGAATCTTTTTTGCTTATGAAATATAAGCTAAGACCCAAAGCGCAACTATGCAACTTGGTCCCCCATAGGCTTGATGGGTCCTCACACGGATCCTTAGTGACTAGAGCTGCAGGCGCTAGTCTTATAGCTAGACTTGGCCGAGTAAATGCCTTTTCACAGTCTGAAATTACATGATCCTGGGATTCTCAAGGATACTAGCTGCAGATTAGTTTCGCATCCTTTACCGAAAAGTTGCGGAATTGTGACACGAGGAGACATGTGCCTCATCGTATCTCGCTGCAGTACCCTCAGTAGTACTTGCAGCTCATGCAATATCATTTATTTGTGATTAGGTCCGCCGCTTCCTTCATCTCATTCACCTCACACGGATCACAACGACAAGCTCAATGTGATCATGTCACTAGGTTTTCTCTTCTTCTTCTTCTTCTTCTTCGTCCTCGTCCTCTTCTTCTTCGCAGCATCTAGTGTGAACTTCAGAGCTTCTGCAAGCGCTCAAAGCTCTGTTGGCAGCAGTAGCAGCAGCTAGTGTGAACTCGTTCTTTTCCCACTCATTTCTCTCTCTACCTACCAGCGTTGGGCTAGTATTGATTTGGTTAATAACCGCCGGTTCCAATGTTTCCTCCTTTTGAATTTTCGAAATCAGAGAACCGCCAGTGTGATCCTAAATGTGATCGTGGTTGAGATATTTAATAAAAATATCTTAAATATAATTTTAAAATTTATAGTTAATTTATAATTAATATGATGTTTTAAATTGATTTTGCTTTTATTTTGAACTAATTTCATCTAAATTTGATTTAAAACTTTTTGTCATCTATTTGATTTGTCTAGGTCACAATTAATTCAAATGTTCATCCCAATTGATTCTTGAACTAAATGTAAAACCTTGATTAAATCTTAAATGAGGATTTTAATAAGGGTAAGTCTTAAAACCAAGTCAACCTTGTATACATATTTTTCATGCAATGTAGATGAAATGTATTTCATCCAAAGTCCTCCCTGCATATGGGTATTTGAAATTGAAATTATAAAGAACCAAACGGTCCAGCTTTTGAAATTATTTCAAAATTAAAGAACCTTTGATCCCAGATATTTCAAAAACCTTAGGATTTCCATGAAAGAACTGGCAAAGAAATTGGCAAATTTCTGGACAGTTAATATTCGACTTTTTCAATTCTTTTGCCAGGTGGTTAAATCCATTAAAAAATCAAAAAATTTGGGTGTTTTCATTTGTTGAGAACCAAAGTTAAGAACCATCCTGATACCTGGTGGAGGTATGGTGCCAATTTTGATACCCGGCCAATGGAGGTCTCCTACCGTAGTTGAAAACTGGTTTTCTGGTTCGGAACCCACAATTGATCAAGCAAAAAAAACTAACTATAGTTGGTAACTGGTTCTACCCAGACCTGTTCCTGAGCCTGTTCCCGATCATAACTGGTGTTGTTTTGTATAATGAAACAGCCCATTCCACCGAGGAACACATCCAACTCGGTTTGTTCTGCTCAGTTGGTAACAGGCTCCACAAGAGCCTCTTTCCAAACTGTAACAGATACTATAGGAGGAACTCGTCCATTCTACCTTGGAACATGTCAAGCCAGGTCGTTCTGTTAGATGGCATTAATTAACAGGTTCAACCAAGGGTCTGTTCCAGACTGTAAGTTGTGTTTTGGTGTTTCCAGAGTTGATTCTAGCTTTGCTAAGAAAAATTATCTCGTATTTGAGACCTCCGTACCAGTGTTGTGCATGTAAATGGTTTGGGACTTACACGGAGTGTAAGTGTAATTGTAAAATATTCATTTATATTTGTCTAAATGTAAATGTAGAATACGAAACATGTAAGTGTAAAGATAAATAAATTTATATAATTTTATGCGATCCAATAAAACAATGTAAATATATAACAATGTAAATGTAAAATGTAACCATCTTTGCCAGCTAATGAATGCACTCAAGGGGCCCAAGTTCTTTTTGTTTTTTGGAGGAGGGTGAGGGTGTTTGGATTTTTGTTATTCTCAATGTTCTCATGAAAGTTCTCACTATCTATCCATGAAGTTCCCATTGAGTTCCTAACATGTTCCCCAAATTCTCAATTTGTTCCGAACATGTTAGCTCCTCAATTTATCCCCCATATCCTTTGCCTTGAGTTCCACTTTTGTCATTTATATAAGAACCCAAAATTATCCCTTGTTTTTAATACTTGTGTACATTTTTTGAATATGTGGTGTGTTTTTATAAATAAAGCTTTATGGGTTTTGATGAAAACGGGGAGATTATAACATATATTTTTTGACACTGTACAAAAGTTTTATTATTCTATTTTTCTGGAATGAGCCAATCAAAGATTCACATCACAAAAAAGTAAAAATTGAACCTTTGCAGGTCCCCACAACTAATTACATATAATAAAGGACATCATGAAACATCATTTCATCCATCTGTCCCATCATCCATCTATTCATCTGTCTCGTCATGGTCTATTTATTTCGACGAGACGAAAAAAGAGTGAAATACAGACGTGACGCGACGTAAAAAGCAATAAGAAGAGATGGCACACATGCTATCTCACAGGTCACAAGCAATGCAAACATCAAGATTTTCAGTGGCCAGGGTCCCAATGGCTACATGCGGAATATTGTATATAAACAGGTTTTGGAAATGTAGTTTGTAATTGTAATTTTGTAATATGTACCATCAAATACACACACACCTGTGCATTAGGCACGAGGTTCAAACTAGTTAATAATATAAACGACATACTACACATATAATATATATATATATTATATAGTGCTACCTATCTTTTGTCCATAGCCCAATCTAGTTTAGTGCATCGTTGCAGGGTTTAAGGTTTAGGGTTTTTTCCAAATTCCTCAAGTAGGTGCACTAGCTAGATCCTCAGCATTAAATTAGCGATAAATGGCGACTGTCAAGGTGGACAAAGTAGATTTTTTTTTGGAATCTTGCCTAGTTCTGGCGACCTACAGGAATACACTGTCTAAATCTGGCGACTTACTTCTAAGTTTTTTTCTTTAGATATGGCGATTTTTCTAGAAAAAATTCCTCAAAAGACATTTGTTGGATTCGCCAGCCCCCCTTTTTTTTTTCGACGCCGGGTTGTAAAATTTCGCCACAAAGGGAAAAAAAAAAAAAAAAAAAACACCGTCCAGCATCAACCTCATGGGCCAAGAGGGAAGAAGAGTGACGGGTACTAGGGACTCATTTTTTTCTATCTTATGTCAAAAACATGTGCTGCTAACAACATAGTTACCAACACAGTGCTGATCTCAGTGCTCACATCATATGGAATCATATTCAAATACAGGTAAACGAAAACAGTACAAAAAATATTTTTTAATAAATTTAAATTTTTTTAATTTTTATTTATTATAAAATAATAATAATTCAAATTTGGATGATTCACAAGTAAGTGTAAGTGACACTAAAGGCAAAGAAGATAACGTATGTGTTCACACAACAAAGAAAGACCAAGAAAGAATTTGGTGTAGGTACTAGAGACCCATCATCTTTTCCATCTTTTGTCCATAAGCCCATTTCAAGTAGTAACTGTCTACTACATCACATTTTTGTAACATGCTGCCACCTTTTTTCTCGCTGAAAACCAGCAACAACTTAAAATAGGAAATTGGGAACCGTTTCATGAAGTTTCCCAAACTTTTAAAAAAATCCTATTTCACGTGAACATTGCCTAAATATGGACCAAAAAATATACAATGTCAACAAGAGCAATACAAAATGAGGGATAAGCTTACAAGAAATGCACATAAGATGTTACACTAAAGCCAATGAAAATGACTTCCAAAGAATCTTTTCTATTCTTTAGTTGGGTCTGAGTGACAATGAGTGAGTTTTTTAGTTTGCCCTTTTCTTTTGTTGTTGTTGTTGTTCTTCTTCTTCTTCTTCTTCTAACGATTGCTAGGAACATGAATGCTACAAGCTCCTAGATTGTGAATTGAGTGTTGAAAGTATCAATAACAATTGAATGCTACAAGGTCCTAGATTGCGAATTGAGTGTTGAAAGCATCAATCACCTGACTCAATTGGTTTTCGGAGAAGGAAGTTCACACAATGATGGCTGGATTAGAACTAGAACATCCACCAACAGGAAGACGTCTTGAGAGTTTGCAAGAGAAAGATGGACTTTTTATAGCTCTATTGTTAACCCTTTTGGCTCTTGTTGTGCACTTTGTCTTTTATAGAAGATTTCGGCACTTGCCTCCAGGACCATGGCCATGGCCTGTAGTGGGCAATTTGTTTCTATTGGATTCATCTCCACATCAAGCGTTTGCACACTTGGCAAAGAAGTATGGGCCTCTCGTGTACCTTCGGCTGGGCTCTCGACACACAGTTATAGTGTCTTCTCCTGCGATGGCGAAGG
>Ga0209611_10014821_pt1 | contig 10312 bp, 6 predicted proteins | sample S1TSphgellanicum_3_FD_187693 | JGI IMG/M metagenome (GOLD analysis project Ga0209611, IMG submission 187693) | Host-associated microbial communities from peat moss isolated from Minnesota, USA - S1T2_Fc - Sphagnum magellanicum MG (SPAdes) (version 2) | ecosystem: Host-associated > Plants > Peat... | reverse complement strand
TAATTAAGTTAGCCCTTAATTAAGTATGCATTAAAGAGTGGCTAATTGCCCTGAAAAGGCTGAGAAATCTTTGTAAACCATGGCCTGTCGGTGGGAACATAATTAGATTAGGAAAGGATTAACTATAGCTAATTAAGTATCTAGTAGTTCCTAACTAAGTAAAGCATTAACAGTGACTAATAGCACAAAAAAGTTGTAAACCATGGCCTGTCGGTGTGAAAAGAATTGGATTAAGAAAGGATTAACTATGGCTAATTAATGACCTAGTTAAGCATTATTAAGTAAGCATTATTAACAGTGGTTAATAGGGCAAGAATTGCTGACAAATCTTTGTAAACCATGGCCTGTCGGTGTGAAAAGAATTGGATTAAGAAAGGATTAACTCTGACTAATTAATTACCTAGTTCCTAACTAAGTAAGCATTAACAGTGGCTAATAGCGCAAAAAAGGCTGACAAATGTTTGTAAACTATGGCCTATCCGTGTGAAAAGGATTGGATTATGAAAAGGATTAACTATGGCTAATTAAGTACTTCCTAAATAAGTAAGCATTAAGAGTAGCTAATTCCGCGAAAAAGGCTGACAAATCTTTGGGAACTATGGCCTGTCAGTGTGAACAGAATTGGATTAAGAAAGGATTCACTTTGGCTAATTAAGTTTACCATTAATTAAGTAAGCATTAAGAGTGGCTAATTGCACGAGAAAGGCAGAGAAGACGAAGCGGAAGCCCAAAAGAAAAAAGAAACCAAGAAAAGAAAATTCGCTCGTTACTTTACTGGCGTTGCTGCAGTGGCTATGGCGGCCTTGCACTCTTCTCTTCGCAGTACCACGTCCGCTTGTTTGCGTCCCTGTTTCTCTCGCATAGTAGCTCGCGGCCATGATCGAGATAGTTCAGAGAAAGGCGCACATCGCTAGCTTTATTTTGATCTAATTTCCTCGTCATTCGGTGCTGTTTTAGAACAGATAGTCCATGCCCTAGTACAGGCTCCTTCTGTGTGGAAAGATAGAGAGGGAACCGCAACAGGAGTGGCTTGCTCTTTTACTTCTTCTTCTCGGCAGAGAGGGATGGGAGAGATGTTTTCTTCTATTTTCGCTTGCCTTTGGATTTCGTTTGTTTCCAAAAGAAGATGATGCAATTGGTAGCTAGAGTGGCGAGGAAAGGTTTTGTTGCTGGAGAGGACAGGAATTTTGTGTGTGTGGAGCTTTCTTGATAAAGAAGCTTGATGGCTTGATGAAGGTTTGATGTGTGGAGGTAGTAGGAAAGGAGAGGAGAGGAGAGGAGTCCTCTTCTTCGTAGAGAGGCCGGTTTAGTCTAGAGACGAGTCGTTGTTGCTTTGCGAGTTATGGCGTCACCAGATGGAGAACAGCGGGTACTGATGACAGCGGAACGCATAGTGAGATCGTTAGGCACAACAGATTCCATGACAGACGACATGCTGCAAATTCTCTCCAAGTTTGATCACAGATTCTCCATCATGAACGACAAGAAGAAGAAGTCGGAGTCGACTAGTTCACAGGACTCAGACGAGGCGGCCGCGGAGTACCAGCAACAGCAGCAGCCGAGAAGAAGCAGCAGCAGCAGCAGCAACTCTCGACGACCTTCAAATGTTTCACGGAACACCACAGTCGGTAGTGCGATGGCAAATGAATCCAGTCTTGATCATGCGGAAGATGTGATAGGGCGGTGGGATATGAGATACTCAGAGCAAGCCAGGCAGCAGATGATCTTCGAGTGCCCGGAAGAAGAGGCTTCCACTTACCTGGAAGCTGTGGACGAGGTACAGAAGGTCTTGGATTCGTTGTCAGTAGTGCAGCAGCAGCAAAACAGCAGGGACTCGGAACCAACAATAGCAACGCTGGAGAGAGCGCAGAACCTGATTGAGCTGGCCATGGGGAGACTGCAGGAGGAGTTCCGGCACTTGCTTGTCAAGAACAGTAGATCCGTGGAACCTGAGTCGTTGTTCGACTCGCTGGCGGCAGGATCGTTCCAAAGCTCTTTGGACGAGGGGGAGAATGATGCCGAAGCTAGAGAAAGCTCCGGAGAAGAAGATAATGCAGATGAAGACGTTCTTCCGGTGGCAAGACCTGCACCCCTGGTTCAAACGACAATGGATTTGGTGCCTCCTGACGTTGCCATCGACCTTGCCAGTATCGCGCAGCGTATGATCGCCGCCAAATACCAGAGCGAGTGCTGTAAGGTGTATGTGAATTCCAGGAAACCTGCACTGGAGGAGAGTTTGTCTGGACTTTGGGTTGAGAAGCTCAGCATTGATGAGGTGCAGAGGATGCCTTGGGCAGCCCAGGAAGACAAGATTAGGAAGTGGATCCAGGCCATGAAAGTGGGAGTCAAGGTGCTGTTTGCAAGTGAGAAGCTGCTCTGTGATCAGGTCCCTCTCTCAGTTTCTCTTTCTAATCATGTCAGCTTTCTTTCTTGCACACCATGCCACATAAAGACTGAAGTTTGCATTCAAGGCACTCAGTGCAACACCCACCAAACTTGATCCTTTCAAGGAACACGCAACAGAGAAACTGCTTTCTTATTGACTAGCTCTTGTTTTTCACCCTTCAGACCATCCCCAAAAGCATTTCTTGAGCCACAGCACATAAGACTGTTTGCATTCAATGCACTTGGTGGAACACCCAAACCCTCCAAACTTGATTCTGATTCGAAGGATACCCAACAGAGTAACTGCTTTCTTTATTGATGAGCCCTTGGTTTTTTCACTACCTTGCAGACCAGCCCCCAAAGTATTTCAAGGAATTCAAGCCTATGTGTCCCCATTCATGCCTGTTGTTTCTAAAGTTTCATCTCTTTTGCATGCTTCTTTCTTTGCAGGTGTTTCCAGCTCCTGTATCAGAAACGTGTTTCAGTGACATTGCCAAAGGGGTAATGATGCAACTGCTGAGTTTTGGCGAAGCTGTAGCCATAAGCCGTAGGTCTCCAGAGAAGCTCTTCAAGGTTCTGGACATGTATGAAACCATTCACGATCTTCTTCCAGAGGTTGAGAGTGCCTTCTCTGGAGTGTTTGGTGTGACAGCAGAGGCATCTCTGATTCTGATGCGGCTTGGAGAAGCAGCAAGAGGAACATTTGCTGAGTTTGAGAATGCAATCCAAAGAGATGAGGTACGGACTGCTGTGCCTGGAGGTGGAGTGCATCCTCTGACTCGCTATGTCATGAACTATATTAAACTCCTGTGTGAGTACAAAGATACTCTGGAGCAGCTGTTTGGGGAGAAGAAAATGGATGGCACTGAGCTTTTGGGCACCCGCGATGGGGAGCGGGACTTCGTAGGTGACTATGATAGAGACAGCAGAGAGAAAAAGTCATGGTTAGCAGAGCGTATAAAATGGGTGATCCAGGTGCTTCTCAATAATTTAGATGAGAAGTCTAAGAGCTATAAGGACTCAGCCTTGACTCACCTGTTTCTTATGAACAATGTGCATTACATAGTACAGAAGGTTAAGTATTCGGATGTGATACAACTGATTGGGGATGACTGGGTAAGGAAACAAACTGGAATCTATAGACAGTGTGCTACAAACTACCAAAGGGCGGCATGGATCAAAGTTCTTTCCTTCTTGAAAGATGAAGGCATACACAACTCAGGGAGTTTCTCAAGTGGTGTTTCCAGGGTGGTGCTCAAGGATCGGTTCAAGAACTTCAATGCAGCATTTGAGGAGGCCCATAAAGTACAGTCGACATGGATTGTTTCTGATACCCAGCTTCGTGACGAGCTCCGCATCTCTGTTGCTGAAAAATTACTTCCTGCATATCGTGCATTTGTTGGCCGATATGGCAATTTCTTGGAGACAGGACGGCATCCTGACAAGTACATCAAGTTCTCACCTGAAGATTTGGAAATTGCCATTGGGGATTTATTTGAAGGGTCATCAGGTTCATCGAGTTTCAAGAGGAGATCATTCACAACACAATGAGCTATCACACAAACTCATGTCTGCATTTGCAATCTGTACAGGGCATGAAGAGCCCAACTTGAAATAAGATCTCGCTCAATGTATGCTGGTTTTATTATTCTGTAAGAAATCCAAGTTTTTCAGTACCCGCTACAAGTGGACCAAATAGACATTGTATTCTAAGTTTATAACTGGCACTTCTGATAACTATTAGACTTCTGATCCAGGCAGGCACAGGTGTGGTTATGGGTTTCTAGGTTATTGCAACAGAGTATAGACAAAGGGTTCTCTGGATATACTTGTATGGCAGTTGTTTGGATAACACGGATTAGTCATGGAAAGCACAAAGGGTGTGTTTTGGAGATCAAGTCCATAGCTTCTGAAGGAAACATCAGACAGTAATCAGAAAGATGTTGCCTGACTTGAGTCCCCTGGCCCCCATCTCCAGTTTGGTCCTCTTCTCTCTGTACTTGAGAATTGTGTTCACTTCAGAGATAAGAAGAAACTTCAAAGTATGCCAGAATCTTTGCCTACTGGCTATGCTTCGGTTGGTTTCTCTTGTGGTAGTGAGTTCCCCTCATGCTCATTTCCTGCCACTCTGCTTCTGGATGTGGGGTATGAAGGTTCCTCAATAGCAAAGCAAATAGTTGCCCTGTGTGTCTGACTGTGTAATGCCCCTTGAAAACACACTGGCCTGTGTGTCTGACTGTGTAATGCCCATTGAAAACACACTGGCATCAGCAATATCTAATATGTCGTAGGCATTGCTTCAATGAATTGTAAGTGCATTCCTTCCCTGACCCTGATTTTCTCTGGGGTTTAGTACTTTTATCATAAACTTGAGTTGTTACGGGGGATGGGAAATGGTTACTGAGTAGAAAGGCAGAGAGATTGACAGCAAACCATGAGGTAAGTCGAGTTCCTGGATTTGGTCTTGTTTTTCACTCTGACAGTTTCATTTTTCCTTCCTTGACAGAATTTTTTGATATTAGGATGTTTTATCCTTCATAGTGCTTGCCTCAAAGGTCTCCTCTCTTCTCCCTGTTCTCTTTTACACACTTTCTTTGGGTTTTTCCATTTCTGACATTTTCCCCTTTCTCTGTTCCTCTTGTGGCTTGGGTTTTTTTATTCTTTTTCTGTTTTAGGTTTTGTTGTTTTGTTGTGCTAGCCAGCATCATGGCTATCATGGCTAGGTTTTCTTGTTGCTACCAGACTTGTGACAGAAACTAAGTATAGTGGTTAACGGTTGGCAGGAACCTGCATTGGGTGCCACAAACTGATGAAGTCAGTCAAGTTGCTATGGTAGGTGTTCAATGCCCCCCCCTACATGTTGCTGATGAATTGTTATTGAAAGGTCCCTGGTTGAAGGTGAACTGTTAATGAAGGTGACCATTACACACACAAATTTGCCCTTTTTTCAGAGGCAAAATTGCTAGATTACTAAAGAACACGGATCCTCCCCCAAACATTGGCTTTGATTGCCAAACTGACCATATACTGAAATGCTGTTGTGTGTGTATAGTGACCAAGAAAGGTGTCCCAACATGTGCTTTTTATCTGCTAGCTGAGGTACACAGTTGGCACCAAGCCTACTTGTCAGAATCCTCAATGAAAGAATTGATTATGATTGGGTATTTGTTCTTTTCTTGAAGAGGAGTTTTACTCTTTTTCATGCTTGTGGATTGGTTGTTATGTCATCAGATCATAAATACCAACACCTTTATCATCACCAGGACCAAGTTTTTTAATAAAAATAATAAGTAAATAGATACACTTATAATTTCAAAAATTATTTTTATTATTATTATTATTATTTCCAATTTTGTGATGTACTTACACTGGTGATCACCCACAACAGGAATTAGCCAAATTTGACTAAAGGAAAGTAGAAAATTTAAGAAACCTGCTATATTTTGGCGGCTTGCTTGAAACTATTATCTAAATGTGGCAATGTCAAAAAAAAATAAAAAAATCCTCTGAATCTGGGGATACATACAAAGTATTTAAAAATAAAGGCCCCAATTCATCAGATTTCTAACCCCCAAAATTTCTTCTACAAAGTTCCAGCAGATAGCCAAAATATAAAAGGATTCTTAAAATTTTCTGCTTTCATATCTGGTCTATAGCCAAATTTGGCTATATCACAGAATTGAGGAAAAAAAAAACACAAAACCCTGACTATGTACTCTATGTATATGTACGTAATTATATATATATCCTTCTGGAAATTTCAAGTAACTCAATTTGGCAATTTTTCACACACAATTTATTATGCACCATATGACAATCATATTCTCATCCATGGACAGATGGTATTCATCTGATGGAGTCATCTGTCATCCACGAAGTGAAAATGTTAGTTAATACACCAGATTTGTACTTGTTTCACAAGGGGTGTGTCACACTGTGGCCTTGCCATTTACATTAAAAAGTTATCTTAAGGCAAAAGAAGAATTATGGAAACTCAAATATTTCACTGTGCAAAAATATAATCTGCAAAAAATCCTCTAAAAGAAACAAAAATCCTTGAAGATATTATAACTCTGGCCAATTTCCTGAACTAAACTGGCACATTTTGACTTTTTCGCAATAAATTTTACTGTCTAGAGTCAGTTACTGAGCACTGGTGGAGACGCTCTAACTAATCTCAAGTTTCAACACAAGCCAAAATATCATCTTTCAAAAATCCTCATATAAAAATAGACCTATTATTACACCAGGGACCAAAATCCCTTAAGCTACTATACTCTAAACTGAATCTAAACACAATATCCTTGCCTACCAAGGCAAGGCCAACAAAACACAAGCGGGACTCTGCTCGCCGTTGCAGACAACTTGTGAAGCAAAACAAGGGGCGGAGGAGGGTTTTCCTGACAAGGAAGGTGCACACATGTCCGCTGCAGCCTCGACCATGATGGCCGTAGCGGCAACAACAATATCTTCCACCGATGGTGTGTTTCTTCTGATGGCATAGCCAAGGGTTTGATGCTTTTACGTAGGTCTGGAGTTGTGAAGACTGGAAGCTTGTGGCTGAGACTTGTGTCGTTGTAGTCCCGGGTGTACGCACGTACGCACGCAAGCAAGCAAGCATCCATCCCACGGGCATATCTCTACGGAGTCTGTCTGGATTGAAGGAAAAAAGATGAGTTATTTGATGCAGAGCTTGACGAAGAAGGAGGAAGTGGACGAGCTTATTCGAAACACCATCGACAAAGTGCTTGTGCTCCGCATCGGCCGAGCTTCCGATCCTGTCTGCATGCAGTTGGACGAAATTGTAAGAGAGATTTACTTTGTGTTTTTATGCATTTGTTGTTCATATGCGAGAGTCGTAGAATCAGGCCCCCAAAAAAAAAAATTCTCTCTTCATTTTCTTATTCTTCACCTCCTCGATTGGTATCGACGAGCTTGAGAAATAAATTCTGATGTGTGTGTGTGTGGATGTGCATGAGGTGAACAGCTGGCTAAATCTGTGAGAGATGTATCAAAGTTTGCATCAATAGGGTTGGTAGATGTGGATGCAGCAGAGATTCAGGTTTATGTCGGCTACTTTGACATCACTCTCATTCCTGCCACCATCTTCTTCTTCAACGCACATCACATGAAGATGGACTCCGGGTAAGTAAGAAAGTATTCTTCTGCTTTGTTTGTGCATTTGCAATCAGGAAACCCTTGCAGCTTTTCCCATTATTGCAGCATTTCACATGTTTTCACAGAAGACAGTAGTCATCTTAACAACTCCTTTCCAAGATTCTGAGACTGAAAACATAGGTACCCAACTTTTAGGATTTTAAGGTTTAGGGTTTAGGGGGTTTCTCTGTACTCAATGATCAGCTGATTTTTCCAGTTCTGCATCTATTACTGTAGGACTCCTGATCATACAAAGTGGATTGGAGCTTTTCACAGCAAGCAAGATTTCATTGATGTGGTTGAGGTATGTTGTGGTTTATCAGTTAGAGAACTGCATCAAAACTCTGCCAGTTTTTTTCTGTTTTTTTTTCCCCCCTCTCTCTCCATGCCAAACTGAACTTCTTCTTTTGGTCTCATTCATTGCTACCTTGATCAAGTCCTGGCATTGATGCTTGTTTGTGTGAAATGGTATATGGAAGGAACCACAGCTTTGTTGCAACTGCTTTGTAGCTTGGGGACTGGTGCTTTCTTACAGAGATACATCAACAACACTTGACAAGCAATTGGGAGTAAATGATTTACAATATCAAAATGGGGTTTTCCATAGATATTTGTGTGTTCCATGTGTGCAGGTAGTGTACAGAGGAGCAATGAAGGGTAAGATGATTGTGACATGTCCTCTTCCACCTGAGCGAATACCAAAGTTTCAGCTTCTTTACAAAGACATTTAGAGGCTGAGAGCTGAGACTTTGAGCCAGTTAAGACTCTGACTCATGCTGCAGAAAGGAGCTCATGTGGCAGGGCAAGCATTCTCCAGTGTTTGCAGTGCACACACCTCAAAAAAGGTTAGAGCAAGTTGCACACGGGTTAGCCACCATTAATTGCCCTGCCAAGACTGGCATGGCACTGTGTGTGTGTGTCTCTTTGGGTATTTCAGAATTTCAGAGTATGGGGATTTTTAAGGAATAAGAACCTCAAAGGATGCTGCAAATTTTGTATCTACTCAGGAAACCCTTATCTTCAAAAGTGTTGTCAGGACCCATTCCAGTTCAGATGTAGAGGAGTTTACCTCAATGTCAAAGGCATGTTAAGAACATCCAGAATGTGAGGCACATCTACATTCAGTAATCCATGAAACAATTGTACTTACCTACAATTTCTTGTCAGAATTCAATGTTGATTCAATGTTGTGTTGTCACACAGGCAGTTGAAGTACAACCCAAGTATCAAAGCCTGAATATGTTCAAGGTGCAGGAGGTCCCCACCATTATGCTCTATGCAGCACCTTTCTGTACCTTATGCTTAGATGCTTGCTTTGTATAGGGTCAACTGAAATGAAGCTTAACCTGACAAGCTTGTTGTAGCTTGAATGAGGGTACTGTTTGGTTTTTCTTAATTAGGTATGTTTCTGATAGCTGACATTACGGAACAGGAAGTTTGGACACAATTTTTGTAGGATTGTTTGCCTAAAATTTTGATCAGCTTGTCATATAGTTATCTACATCACCATCAGGAGCTGATGAAGTCGGGGGGGGGGTTGTCATGGCAGCTAGTCACTGCCAATGATGATCAAGGTGATGGTCTGATGCTTCATGAGTTACACTAACATGTTTGTGACTCCACTCATGGTTGTTTGGGTTAGGCCAGAACTTTACATACCAGTTACATTGAAGTATTTTTTGTGGACAACAACAATCTCATAGATATGCATCAAAGCCTGATGCAAAAAGACGGCATCAAGAATTTGTTCAACTTTCTTTCTATGAACATCACAACATTTGCTCGATCCTCATGTTTGAACTATAGAAAACCAGCCTACTGAATTTCTGAGTGAAGGGTATCCTATGATGACAAGGAAGGATAAAGGTGCAGACAGAGAAACAAACTTAGAGTGGTTTTTGTCTGCACAAATCATGTGGAAAATAAATTGGAACTGGTCTTGGTTTCTGGTCTCAGTTTTCATTTCCTGTACCAAACACTTTGTTGTTGAATCTCAAATGTTGAAAGTTGTTTAGTCTAAACAACCTTAAATAGGGATGAAGTCCATGAAACATTATCCAAAATGCATTTAATGAGCTTATTTCATCCATTCGCATTACATTGATCCCTTAGACTTTCAACCTTCGTGTCAAGTAAATTGGTACTTTAACATGTATGTTCTCCCAATTGGAGATTTTGAATTTCCATGATCATAGGTTTTTCAAGCTCTAGTGTAAAATGGGCTTGATGATCATAGGGTTTTCAAGCTCTAGTGTAAAAGGGGCTTTAGTACCTTCATCAGAAACGCATTTTGAAAGTGATTTTTTTCTTAATAAGAATTCCATGGTGTGACTTTTTTTTTTATTGATTAATTATATACCATATTGTGTTTTTCCTTGTCTCTTCATTTCCTTTTTATCACTCTCCAACTATTCATTTTACCTTTACTTTGTACTTGTATTATTTTGAAAATCTAATGATAAAAATTTCCATCTTGTGCATGCATGATACACATTCAGTATTATTTATTGATTGCAGACAATTTGATTGAACTATTGTTCATACTTTATTTTTAAAGTTTTATTTTTTCATTGATATGTTTTTCATCATCATGCTTGAAATGCATTCAGATGAAGTCATCTATTAAAAGTTTACAAACCCAACCACATTTGCCCCACAAAATCATTTTGAAAATGTTAATACTTGTATGTGGAATTTTAAATGAAAGATGTACAATAATCGTAATGTATAAACTTTAATTCACATAACTAGAAATCATTCACCAATTCAA
>Ga0209611_10014820_pt1 | contig 10312 bp, 7 predicted proteins | sample S1TSphgellanicum_3_FD_187693 | JGI IMG/M metagenome (GOLD analysis project Ga0209611, IMG submission 187693) | Host-associated microbial communities from peat moss isolated from Minnesota, USA - S1T2_Fc - Sphagnum magellanicum MG (SPAdes) (version 2) | ecosystem: Host-associated > Plants > Peat... | reverse complement strand
AGTACGAAGATCCACACGAGTCAAGTACCCTGTACAAAGACTCACATATGATGGCTTTGTAGCTCATCATTACGCATACATGGTGAAAGTTATACAAGAGGTTGAACCCACTTGTTTTGAACAAGCGATTAGAAACCCTAAATGGGACAATGCCATGGATGAAGAGATGGCAGTTTTGGATGCGAATGCTACTTGGGAATTGGTAGCTTTACCAAAAGACAAGAAAGCAATTGGGTGCAAATGGGTGTATAAAGTCAAACATAATGCAGATGGATCTGTGAGCAAATACAAAGCAAGATTGGTTACCAAAGGTTATGCCCAAACGTATGGCATAGACTATGAAGAGACCTATAGTCCAGTTGCCAAAATGACAACTGTAAGAGCAATCATTGCTATGGCAATAGCAAAAGGATGGTTTTTACATCAAATGGATGTAAAGAATGTTTTTCTTCATGGAGATTTACAGGAAGAAGTGTACATGGAACAACCACCAGGTTATGTGGACTAAACACATCCTAATTTGGTTTATAGGTTGAAGAAAGCTCTATATGGCTTGAAGCAAGCACCTAGAGCTTAGTCAGACAAGATAGGTCAGTATCTTCTCACAAGTGGATTTCAAACATCCAATGCAGATTTTTCACTATATGTGAAAAAGACAGATCATGGGATTGTAGTCATAGTCATCTATGTTGATGACTTGATTATCATAAGAGATAGTGATGTAGACATCTCTGATTTGAAGAAGCTTTTGAAGCAAAAGTTTGAGATGAAGGATTTGGGAGAGTTGCGTTATTTCCTCGGCATTGAGGTAATCCATTCCCCGAAAGGGATATGGTTACTACAAAGGCAATATGCCTTGAACAAATTGTTCGAATATGGGATGACAGGTTGCAAACCCATTTCAATTCCATTGGAGCAAAATGTGAAGTTAAGTGCAGATGAAGGAGAGCTCGTGGAGGATACCACTATGTACAGACGCATAGTAGGGAGTTTGATTTACATGACCATCACAAGGCCATATTTGAGTTATGCAGTTACAGTGGTGAGTCAATTCATGCAAACACCTCGAAAGCCACATTTGGATGCAGTGAGGCGCATACTGAGGTACATAAAACATACCTTGCAGTGTGGAATTTTTTATGAAACCAAGAGCCAGCTACAAGTACATGGATACACGAATGCTGATTGGGCTGGCAATGTTTCAAATAGAAGATCAACTAGTGGTTTCATGTTTTCTTTTGGAAGTGGTGCTATTAGTTGGAGCAGTAAGAAACAACCACCAGTTGCATTATTAAGCACGGAAGCAGAATACAGAGGTGCAGCAATTGTTGCATGTGAAGTAGTTTGGTTACAAAAATTACTCTCAGATTTGGGACAGTTAATGGATGCTCCTGTTGTCATCTATTGTGATAACATTAGTAGCATACTACTTACTAACAACCCGGTCTATCATGCTAGGACAAAGCACATTGAGGTGCACTATCACTTCATTAGAGAAAAAGTTCTAGCAAAAGAAATTGACCTTATTCATGTGAGTACCGAAGATCAAGTTGCTAACATTTTCACAAAGGCTTTAGGTTTAAACAAGCTAAGGAAGTTTAGAAAAATGCTTGGTGTACTAGAAGTGGATTTGAACTTGAGGGGGAGTGTTGAGAATTCAAGCTAAACTAGTTAGGTTTCATTAGTTACTAGAGTAGGAAAGAAACTAGGTTATTTTCTTTCAAGGTTGAATTACTTTCGTTACTTATTTTAGTTTGGTTATTTGTGATTTGGTTTTGTAGTTAAATACCTTGGTGTTGATGGTTTGGTTCTCTTTTCTTCATTACACAAGTTTGTGTATTTCATGTGATAAGAACCTTGGAGAGTTCTTGATGTTGTGTTTTGTGTGTGAGCATTATGTTGTAATTTCCTTTCAATAAAGATTTATGTTTGCACTTGAGTAGATCCCCTATTTGTTAACAACTATAATGTGCTTTCACCCTAAACTTGAACAAATTTGCCAAAGAAAAATTTATCAACCCTTAATGAACAAGGACATTGCAAGACAAGTGAATTCATTAATCAAATTCATTAATAATTAATTTATTAGATTAACCTCTTAGTTCATATCTAGGTTGGACATCTAAAAACCCAATACCAAACTAAGTTAAACACCTAGGCCATTTAAATCCATCAACTTAAGTTGGAAGTGTGGAGGTTTGAACCTTTCACTTCCATGCTTAAGGAACAAGTCCTTAACAATTGGAACATTATTTAAATTTGGGTGTATGATTTATCATCACATATTATTATGCACATTCTTTTCGCCTACTTAAAAATTTAGGTCTAAATATAATAAAAGGAGCCAAGGACTATGTTAACTTCACAAAAATCTTACACCCCCATGACTTTGAAAATGAATTTCACAAATTTTAAAGATTTAAATGAAGTTGGTTTAATGACTTTTTTTTTATAGTAATGAATTTAGTTTTCAATGATTTTTGTGAAATTCTCAAATGTTTCACTTATTTATTTCTTGATATTTAAGGACTTTTGGATAACTAGTTATTGCACTACGTCAAAATTGACATTTTATGACTACTCTTGTACAACTATAAATGGATAAATGACTAAAAATGGCATAAACAATGGGTCCAAATCAACTACAAATGGCATACGTGATTAATATAATCAATAAGGATCAATCATAGAATGGCATTTCTAACATAATGTTGATTGGTCCTTTTTTGTTTCACACATCTTTAATTGTATGTGAAACTAAACCATTCATTCTCAAAATCCATGGAAGTCCATATATAGGTGATTGTGAGCCCCTAGACTTGAAAAAACTTAAAACTATATTTTCATTTGAAGATACATTGATGTATTTCAAACATGTTTTTGACCCCTTGTGACGCATTCTTACACACCCTTAACATGAAGATATGCACTCACAAACTCGCTCGGAAGTGGAACTACTATGAAGTTGTAGTCTAACAAGTACGGTGGTTCAACGTAATGCAATGAAATTCACTAAAAATCTAATGCGTTGTGTCCAACATCTACACATAACATCCTAATTTAACACGCATTGGATTTTGAAAAGCTAATTTAAAAAGGAACCATGGTACAAAATCTTATAAGTTTTTATTCTTTTGATCAAGAGTTAAGCATGGGACTAAAAATCATTTTGCTTAGATTGAGAGAAAAAAATAGAAAATTTTAACCCCCTCTACTTCCGGCAAGTGTAGCACCCATACAAAAACTCCGATGATGCTGAAAATTGGAAAGAACCTTCTACACCTTCTACACAAGTACTATTTTAAGTTTGACACAAATCCAATGATGGATTTGGGAGAAACAATTATTTGAAAATAAACTCCAGAGGCTTTGTCATGGAAATCCTTCCATGAGTTCCACTACAAACACCCTCTACTTCCAGCAAGCGTAGCTCCCTTACGGCAACCCCGATGATGCTAAAAATTGAAGAAAACCTTCTACACCTCCTACACAAGTACTATTTTAAGTTTGACACAAATCCAACGGTGAATTTGGGAGAAACAATTATTTGAAAATAAACTCCAAAGGCTTTGTCATGGAAATCCTTCCATGAGCTCCACTACAAACACCCTCTACTTCTAGCAAGCGTAGCTCCCTTACAGCAACCCCGATGATGCTGAAAATGGAAGAGAATGGTGGATTTGGGAGAAACAACTATTTGAAATAAAACTTTAGAAGCTTTGTCATGGAATTCCTTCCATGCTTATTTCTTGCACACATAAGAACTAATATTTTTCTCACACATTCATTCTCCTCCTTTCCTCTTCTTCCCACACAAGATACTCCTCTCTCTTTTGGCAACCCTCCATGACCTTTCCTTGAACTTGTTTCCCTTGTCCAATGGAAATTTCGAAATCCTTCCCTCCAATCAATGGCCCCCTCATCCTTCAAAAGCCAACAAGAATTGACAATGATTTGCCCTCCAATTGATTTTAGGATGAGAATTCTTGGGCCCAATGAGACATAAAAAATATTCCATCCTCCAATCAAATAGGATGACAATCCTCATGACTAATGGGATTGGAGGACTCAACCTTCCCTTTATCTTGGATATCTTGATAAGGTTCTTGAGCTTGATCCTTATCCTTTCCATCCGTTGACCCTCACGTCCTATTTCTTCATCCTAATTATTTCAAGTAACTAACTACTAGGACAATCTATCGGTAGTAACAAGTAAACATCCTTGAAACCTTACTTGAGTAAATCAATTCAATGGTTGAAGTAACAATTCCGCATATTATTTACTCTTTTGATATCCCCTACCTATTTTTTCTTCCATGCACTAATTAACTATGTAATACATAGTAACTTGGAATTAAAAATTGCATCACCAAAACCCCCACATACTTCTAGATCCATCGTCAAAATTAAGGTTCGATGACTCCATTAGATCTAGGATGTTCAAGTTTTCATGAAGTTCCGTCGTCACTCCCACACCTTACGCCTACCATAATTTGTTAAATAAAAGAACCTCAACCCCTTCTGAACGGAAGTACCACATTATTTCTACTACCCTTTTGGTTTTTTGTTGATGCATGTGAACATTTAGTCATGGCGGATGATGTCATTATGCCCTCGAATCCTCTAGTTTCATTAGTAGAAAAGGAAGAGCTTGAAGAAGCACCGTTTGACGTGAAGGTCTCTCAACGATCGCGCAAAGAAAAACTGTCCAGAAAAATGGTGCGCACTCGAGTTGATCATTCGGCATGGGATTGTCGATTGTCTCCTAACCCACATGCTTTAGCAATCTATTTAGAATTTGTTCCTGCATGTGGAGTCGCACTAAAAAGGTTTTAAAAGTGTCAATGTGAAGACGACGATGTTCGTCTTCATTGTCGAACTTGGGTTCCTGGTGATGGCCATTATTGTTGGTTACGAGGCCCAATCAATCCCCTTCCCATGGAGCATTGAGCCGAATACCTAACTCGCACCATTCGTCGCATTCTGGAGTTTTTGCAATTGTGATCTATCCCCTTAAAGTTGTTTACTAAGTTGTAATTCACCTGAGGCCACTCAGGTGGAAATGTTAATGCCTAAGTTTGATTTTGATTTTATTTTAGAGTATGATAAAAGCGAAAACTAAATAAAGATGTATTAGGACTGCATCTCATAAATCTTTCAAGTACATCATTCATGCCTGAAGATTATTTTACAGACTAACCTACTATTGTCATGGCGAAATGTTATTGCCAATTATGGGCTTGTATTCCCAATATATCAATAAATCAAATCTAATTATACATCCCCTTTCCTTTCTCTACAACATAAAAGGATCATGCACTTAAAAGGTTTACTAGGTCCTAAAATTAACTAAGCCTTGCATCAATTTAAATAAAAGAGTCTTCTACGCTAAATTATCCAAAAGCTAATTCAACTCTTAATAATTATTACTTGGAGGTTTATCAGGATTTAAATCATTAATACTAAGGAAAATTATGGAACTAAAGCTTAACAATTTGTGGTATTGTAATCCATGGCTCACACCCCTTAAAATACACAATTAACAAAACCTCCTTAAAGAATAAATGTTGTTTACTATATAAAAAAGTGCAAGGTTGCATTTCATGAAAATTGGATATGTTATTATGCTTCTTTGTATGATTGATTGATACCTTATTTTGAAAACTACATGGATAATTACCAAATTACGACCTTTAATGCAAAATTTGGTATCATAAATACATAATCTACTAATGAACACATGTTATTTGTTTTTCCAACATGAATTGTGTTAAATATTAAAACACAATTTTGCCAAATTAATATTGTACAAAATATTAACATTGAACAACATTTTTAAATTAACAATTTTTTCATCAAATGAATGATAAATACATTATGTAATATATGTTTCCATTTAATTTTGTGGAAAATTGTTTGGTATGTGGAAGCTACATGCATGAATGTTTTGCAAAAAAAAAGGACTCTGGCCTTGGACTAGGTGGCTCTTTTTAACATATTTGAACCCATCTACTAGGTAGGTATATATCTTTTTTACTATGTTACTTTGTTACCCTATTTTCTATACTTACAAAACCTAGGATATTAATAGGTTACCATGAGCTAGTTTTAGTCTATGTAAGTTACTTTCGACTACCCAAGTTTATATGTGGGCTACCATAGGCTAGGTTTCAATGTTAATCCCAAGCTATTTTTAAATTAATGTATGTTATTTTAAGATATTCCTAAGCTAATGTAAATTACCTTAGGCTAGGTTACCGTAGGTTAAGATTTTAAGCTAAGTCCTAGGCTATTCCTAAGCTATTTTTGAGCTATTGTACATTAGTTATTTAAAATTATTCTACCCTAAATTATTATTGGCTATTTTAAGTTATTGTTTTTAAATTTATTTTTAGGTTATTTTTAACTATTCCATCCTTAGCTATTATTTTAAGTTATTTCATTTTTATCTATTTTCAACTATTGTAAATTATTCCACCAACCTTTAAATTATTTTTTATTATTTTAGGTTATTCCACTTTAAGGCATTTCACTACATATAAGATGGCATGCCATGACTAGTCCTATAGGATTACAAGTGGAATAAACTACTACAAATGGCATAAGTGACTAATCCAATAGAAAAGCACCAATCATAGAATGTCATTTTTGGTGTAGTGTTTTAAGCTAATTCATTATAAAATATTTTACATTATTTCACTTTAGGCTCCTTTTGGCTATTCCAACCTAGTTTATTATTTTATATTTTATGTTATTGCACCATAGGGCTGAAAACACAAAATTTGATGCATATTTAAAACATTCAAATCTTTAGAGTGAATTTTTTTTTAAAAAATATCAAATGTGCATCGTTCCTTTTAAAATTGGAAAGGATTTAAACATCAATGATTAAAAGAACAAAAGGAATTAAAATTGATGAAATTCATTTTTACAACACATTTGAACACATTTGGTTCAAATTTTCTTTTAACCTTGAAAAGTATGAATTTTGAAAATGTGGCTTAAATTATTCATTTTTATGTGATAAAAACATGAATGCATAATATACATGATATACAATCAAGATGTAGTAAAAAAATATTTATATTTAATACACAATGGTAAACTATATATGGTAAAAACACAATAAAAGGAATCACCCAAGTGACACTCCTTAAAAATATGTTTTTGAATGTTTGAAAGATCACAAGTGAATCATAATAGCTTGGATTATCATAATTCTTTTTGGGATATTTTCCATTAATTGTAAATTTTACATACTCAAAGATTGACACAAATTTTTAAAAATTGCATGTTAAAGCATTAAAACTTCAAAAGTGGACAATATTTATTATTTTCAAACATCATTTTTTCGTACCAAATGTGCACCATTCATTTTGAAGATTGGAAAGGATTTTAACATTGATGATTAGAAGGGCAAAAGGACTTGAACTAGAGGCAAAGGTCAAGTGATCCTATTATACTTGTGGTAGATGTAACAGATTACACATCTGAGTCATCTTTCACAAATTGCCTTCCACACCTTGAGGAAGAAGAGGTTTTTGGGTTTGCCAAATGACTTGCTAATTTTCCTCATGGCATAAATAATGATTCCCATTGTCTTAACCATGTGAATTTCTTTCATCCAGAAGTTGCCGTTCCTACTGCTAAACCCAATATTGTGGAAGATGTATGCATGCACCAATCGCCTTTTAGTTTTAGTAATTTGTTACCTTTGGTATTTCAAGGTGGCCTAGAGTTGAAGGAAAATATTTGTGTTGATGGCCAATGGTATATTAAACATTACCCACCCAATTTTACAATTCAATATCCTACACTTTAAAAAACCACAAGGCTCAAATGCAAAATAAGGATCAACTTTTACAAATCTGTAAATAGAACTCCTACTCCATGTTATTTAGGTTTTTGGGTACAATATCATAGCGGATCACTTGAGCACCATAAGCACTAGTTTTGTCTCGATGACTTGAGCTATTACACTACTAGGACAACACAAAAATTTACAGTTGCAAGGCCTCTAATGTTAAGGACACAAAGATTCACAAAAACAAAAGCTAAAGGAAAGGTCTAAATCTAACTTTCAAACAAGGAACACGATAAGATTATGCGATTAAAAAATAAGAACATAAAAACTAAAAATAAAAACACAAGGTGTGCAAAACAAATGTGAAAATAGATCTTTATTCTGTTAACCTATGTAAACATAAATATGAAAATAACATGACAAGGCTATGGTACAAGATTATGCTTAAAGATAGTGTTGAACAAATTAAAGGAAATGAAGGGTCCTACTTTTGTTTATACCTCTTTGGGAACTTAGTTCAAGGAAGTTTCCAAGGAAGCTTCTATGTGTGCATCAAGTAAAGAAACTTTTTGATAACCTTTTTAACTGAAAGTCAACTATGAATTAACTGAAACTTAATTGAAAATTAATTTGAGTTTAACTAGAAGTTAATTGGGAGTGAATTGAATTTAATTAAGATTAAGTAAGAGTTAATTAAAACTTAATTAAGAGTTAATTAGGATTAAACTTGAAGTTAACTGGGTGTTAACTCGAAGTTGACTAGGAGTTAACTGGGACTTAACTTGGACTTAATTAGAACATAACTAAAATTTAACTATAGTTAATTAAAAGTCAACTAGAAGTGAACTATGAGTTAAGTGGAAGTGAATTAAAACTTAATTGGAAGTTAATTAAGAGTGAATTGAAACCAAACTAAAAGTTTGGTACATGGATAAACATTTAAATGAATGAACTTTATGGCATTAACATCTTTAACATCACCTCCCCTACTAAAGACAAGTTCCATGAGGAACGGACTTGGGTTTGTTTGGATATCATAAATGAAATTCATGCACCTTCTCCATGGCATTCGATAGGTTTTTGATTAATTCCCAAATGTGTTCATTCACATCATACCCATGGCAATGAACAAGATATTAAAATATTGGAGTTGACGATTAAAAATCCTTGAATCTAAAATGTCTTCCACTTCATATTCGTGTTTACCATTGACTTTAATAGGTAGAAGGGGATCATGAATTTTTCTTGGAATGGTAGACATGTGGTAAGTTCTAATAAGGAAACATGAAACATAAGATGCATTTTCATAAATCCTAGGAGCTTGAGTTGGAAAGCCACAACATTTTTGTTGAAGGTCAAATCTTCAATCAAAATCAAATCGATAATGAAGGTGTGAACACTACTAGAAATCTTGTCATTTGCAACTAGTCACTATGCAATTAGCATGCAACTAGTTGTTGTTTGTAATTATCTCGGTCATGTTTGCAACTACAAATTTGGTATTGTATAATTTTTGGGCCATACGGTTGTGTGTGCAACTAACATGCAATTAAATGTGTACAACATGGACATGTGTCATAAAAATAATGGCCTAAACTTATACATACTTAAATACTATACTTAATATATCTATATAAGCTATATATAATAGTATTATGTACCTCTAGTACTAAGGTTAACCCCATGCTAACTTAGGCGAGCTTAAACTAACCTAGGTTCAATAAACAAAAAAGTTAAACTAACCATGGTTAAATTTATTAGATTAAACCGATTATGGCTAAATTAAATTAATTTAAATTAACTATGGCTTTATTAAGTTAGGCCAAACTAATTATGGCTGAATCAAGTTAGGTTAAATTAAATTAAACTATATTAATTATGGCTAAACTAAGTTATGCTAAATTAAACTAGGCCAAAATAAATATGGCTAAATAAAGTTAGGCCAAACTAATTATGGCTAAATTAAGTTAGGTAATAATAATTATGGCTAAACTAAATTAGACTATATTTATTGTGGCTAAATTAAATTAAGATAAAATAAATATGGTTAAATTAAATTATGTTAAAATATTTATGGCTAAACTAAATTAGGTTAAAATTGACAATGGTTAAATTAAGTTAGGTTAAATTAATTATTTTAAAACTAAATTATGTTAAATTAAATTAAACTAAACCATGGTTTCAATATGTTTGACTTTATTTTATTTTGGAATATTTTTTCAGAAAATGTACATTTGATTAAACAAAAAATTATTCAAAATCAATTAATATGATAATATTAAAATTGTATTATAAATAATCATAATAATTACTTAAGTGTTTATTATAATTATAGTGATAATCAATTATATATATAATCAATAGGTATTATATATTTAAATTTTATTATTTATGTTAAAATATTAATGTAAATAGGCTACATTAATTAACCTACAAGTATACAAATGTCCTAAGCTAATTATTAATTTAAACTATATAATAATATTAAAATCATATTTTTATTAAGTA
>Ga0209611_10014819_pt1 | contig 10312 bp, 3 predicted proteins | sample S1TSphgellanicum_3_FD_187693 | JGI IMG/M metagenome (GOLD analysis project Ga0209611, IMG submission 187693) | Host-associated microbial communities from peat moss isolated from Minnesota, USA - S1T2_Fc - Sphagnum magellanicum MG (SPAdes) (version 2) | ecosystem: Host-associated > Plants > Peat... | reverse complement strand
GGGTTCCAGATTGCCTGCATAATTGGCTCTTCCTGGAAGGGAGAGAGAGAGAGAGAGAGAGAGAGTAGGGAACACTAGATGTAGTTTTCATTTGGTCCCACATTTTGGAGGAATGTAGACTGGTTGTGTTACTGTGAACTCTTAGTTGATTTTTTGGGAACTTCATGGAACATTTCCTATTTTTAAAAAACTGTTGCTGGTGTTGCACTTGCCATAAGGGGCAGAGCGATTACATGCAATGAGCATTGCTGATTGTTGTCTCTCATTGTGCTCATATGTTGGAAACTTTGCTGGCTTCTTCTGTGACAACTCTCCAATCTCAAGAGTTTAAAAGTGTTAGATGTGCTATCTTAGCTACTACTTCTGTGCTGTAATTTCCAACCGTCCTGACAAAACACAACACTGGTACCGAAAACAATGGTGTGCATTTTGTTGGCCTTTGCCTACTACCAAGGCAAGGATATTGTGTCTAGATTCATTATGGAGTATAGTAGCTTAAGGGGATTTTGGCCCCCTAGGTAATAATGGGGTTTAGGGTTTAGGGTTTAGTAGCTTAAGGGGATTTAGCCCCCTAGGTAATAATGGGGTTTAGTAGCTTAAGGGGGATTTGGCCTCCTAGGTAATAATAATAGGTCTATTTTTATATGAGGATTTTTTCAATTAAAAGATGATATTTTGGCTTGTGTTGAAACTTGAGATTCGTAATAGAGTTATGATATCTTGAAGGATTTTGGTTTTTCTTTTAGAGGATATTTTTTGAAGATTATATTTTTGCATGGTGAAATATTTGAGTGTTTCCATAATTCTTCTTTTGCCTTAATATCCTTTTTTTTTTTAATAATGTAAATGGCAAGGCCATAGTGTGACACACCCCTTGTTTTCTTGTAGTATTATCATTTTAGGTCTTTTACATTATTTTATGTTTTTTTTTTTTTTTTTTTTTTTTTTTGCAAAAATTCTAGTGATTATGATTTGTCGAGCCTAATTTAGTTGTAGAACAATTTTAGATTTCATAAGTTGTAGGTGTCACTTAGACAATTCCAAGTTGGAATTTGTTCAACCCATTCTGAAATAAAGAGACATGGAATTGTGTTTTTTTTGGATATGTGTTTTAAATTTTATTTATTTTTTCAACACCATATTGACAAGTAAATTTTCAATACCTTCTTCACCCAATTTGCATCCCAATCTTAATCCAATTGTTGAATTGAATTCATTTGAATCATAATTGAATTTAGTTGAATTGAAATTGAAATTCCATTCAATGCATTTGAATTTAATTTAAGAATTTTACTTAAATTGAATTCATACAATACATTGCAGTAAATAAATTTAATTCGATAAATAATTGATTAGTACCAAACCTGAAAAGGTCCTACAATACAAATTCAACTATGTATTAAATATGAATTTGGGAATTAATTTTTTCTTTTCGAGTTTTAAATAAATCCACGAATTTTGCTACCTTTTGGGAAAACATTCGCTAAATTTTGGATATTAAAAAAATTGAAAAAAATTAAAAAAAAAAGAAAAAAGAAAACACCCTGCTGGAGCCTCGTATGTAGTCGCCAAGGATTTGAGTGCCAAGGATTTTCCTTCCCACGAAGCTGACTTGGCAGTTTTCTACCGCGAGACAGACAACTCGTAGGTGTGAAAAGACACGAAGCCCATCTAAACACAACAACCAATGAAGAGGCTCAGAATGTACCAGAGGAACCGTGGTGTGAACACGAATTGACCTCTTGTCTCCACGGACACAGAGAGAGCGAGAGAGAGAGAGAGAGAGAAGAGAGAGAGAGCGCGCGCACGAGGTAGAGAGGGTTGTGAACAACACAGCGGCGTTTGAGAGATGGCGCTTGCGGCCTTGCGATCTGCCGTGGCTGCGGTCAGGAAGAATGGATTAAGGGGGACTTTGCGGGAAGCCAAGGAAAATGGCCTTCTGTAAGTTGGTTCTGCTTGTGCACTTTGTGCCTAGGGGTTTGTCTTTCTTGTACTTTGCTTCTTGTATGTTTTTTTAGCTCTGAGATTAAGGTTGGACATGCATTTGTCTTGGTGGCTTTTTATGTTGTGACTTGTTGTCTGTCTGTCTGTCTGTCTGTCTCTCGCATGGTTCGAATGCTTCCATTTCTAGATTTGAATCCTAGAATCTAGGGAAGGGCTTACAAGAAGGGGCTGGGGTTGCTTTCTGGTTGCAGATCTGCTCTTCTTGATGGAAACTTGATGTAAGTATCCTTTCCGTTTTGTTTGATAACCACAAGCTAGCTATTTCTTCTGAAGTTTGAAGAATTGCTGTGAGTATCTTGTAAAGGTTTGCCGTTCTAGGGTTGAAGGCTTGATGTGAACTGACTTTTCATGCCAATGAAACTTAAAACCCTAGACAAAGAAAAAAATTCAGCTTGTTTTCTTCATGGCTATTTTAAACGTTTTAGTGTTGTTTCCATGCCTGATGAGAGTCTATCAAGGAGACTTGAAGATATTGTGGTTCCATAGAAATTAGGTTTGCCCTTATCCATGTGTTTGAAAGGTTCCAGTTTGTCATGATATTAGCCGAAGGCAATCAATCATCTGCTTCAGATCAAAGGTGTGAGGATTTTTTTCAGGGAGACAAAGTTGCACACAATTGGAGCCACATTGGTTGGGACTGATTCAGTGGGAAACAAGTACTGGGAAAAGACAATTGACACACAGTTCGGTATAGACTTATGCTCTTCAAGACCATGTATGAAACCATTGTGAACAGGATTGAGGGGTCGTGTGTGGGATCCGCTGAGCATTTTCTTTAGGAAAGAGTCTCAGAAACAGCAACTTTAGTTGGCATTGCTTATTGGATGACATGCAAAGGCTATTCAATCTTCTTGGACACATCTGGTTTATTGGTGGTCTGATGAGCAGAGTCATTCAGTACTATACTTGTATTGCATGAGATGTAGGACGGCACAGATGGGTGGAGTATGCAGATTACAAGAACTACAATGCATCTTCGGTCCCACCTGAGTGGCATGGCTGGCTCCACTATATCACTGATCATACGCCAGAACAGGTTTCTGTTTCTCTCACTCTTTGTCTGTAACCTTAGGTACTATGCATGTGTGGAAAGGAAACTTGGTTAGCTTTCCCAGAGTTCATCCAAGTTTTTGGCTTCTACCTCCTAATCTGGGTGTCAGGAGTAAGTTTGGTTTGCATTAATTGACTATCAGATATCTGAATATTTTGTGTTTAGCATATGAAGTTAGCGAAGGGAGTTAATATGCCATTTCTGAATTTTTGTTGTTGCAAAATTGCTGAACTATGCCTTTAGAGGAAATCTGTTAATATTCATTTGTGGTCTGGATCACAGCTTGAAGGGTTGAAGCCAAAGTATGCATTGCCACACAAGGAGAACATGTCTGGCCGTGGTGATGAAATGATTTATCATTCAAAAGGTCATGCGCTTAATCCAAACAAACGGGACTGGAAGCGATATGAGCCTTGGCAACCTCAGGCTGAAATCAAATGAATCTCAAGCAACCAATGTTAGACCTTACCATGGACTAGCGTTGGTAATTCAGTTTGTAAAAGTGTTCTTGAGTCTGTCATTTGGGAGTTTAGTGTGATCATTGTACACTCTCTCAAACATTTATTCTAAGGACCTTCAACCATTTTTTAGCACTTGTGTTTTCTTGCATAAGCAATCTTTTCACTTGCAGGATTGTAAAGTTGGTTTTGAGTGTTTAACATCAAGTCTTCATTGTCCTTTCTGAGTGTTGAGAAAGAGCATTTTCATAAACCTTTTTCAAAGACATGTGTAAAATGTTGTTCAGTTGGGGTTCATTGTCTTATTATGTTTTTTGTTCTTCCAATCTCAGATTGTTCACTCTTGGTTCATCTGTTGTATAAATGTGTTCCACTATTGCCTGTTCTGCAAAAGGTTTGAACAGTTCCTGAGTTTCAAGAAATTCAGTTTGGAAATAGAAATGTTATTGTAAATATTTCAAAGTGTAATAGAGTAGTTGGGATGCAGAGTAATTGTGAATTGAGGTTGGGGTGGGTGAATGCTACTCTTGTAGAGATTTAAGTACACTTGCACGTGCCCAAGAGAAGTTTTTAGATTGAAGAATGGGCCTCCAAGGAAAGCAAGAAGAAACCTGGTGAGGCACAAGTACATCATGTACTAGCATGTTGGTCGTGGCAGTGAGGAGGGTTCCAAACTGATTGAAGGCAGGGGTGATCAGAATCACACTGATCGTGAGATCCATACTGTGGCCTCCTTGCTCATCAGAAGTGAGGACAATTGGAACTGTGAACCCCACAGGCTGTGGCCTCCTTGCTGATTTTAGGTGAGGACAATTGGAACTGAGCCCCAGGCTGCAACCTACTTGCTGATTGAAGGTGCAGACAATCATGAGGCAAGCCTAATGTTGCTGCCTCCTTATGGAATGATGTCATGGACAATTAGAAAGTGCAAAGCTGTGGCAGGTAACGTGGTATCCCCATCACTCTGAAAGTTTCATTCCTTGCATAAAGTTTCTGCACATACTTAGGCTTCCTTGGGTACATGTCCATTGCCATTTTCAAAGAGCAGCAGTCAGACTTTTCCGTTTTGTCACCTTCCAGGTGATATAGGTTGGTGTTGCAAAAAAGAGCTCCTTTCTGGTTCACTTTCATTTGTTTGCTTGAGGTTACAGGGGATGGTCCTAGCTGTGATGGATCAGAATTGAATTATGAGATGGTTTTGTGGGGATTTTCCTATTGCCAACTCGGGGAATCAACCAAAACCTTCAGTATTCCTATGATCAGAAATCTGTAGCTGCATTTTCTTGCAATTATTGACACACCTGCTGTTGATCAGAATTATGTTCCTAGAGCCCAGGCATAGAGCTTGGGTCTTATAATTTGTAAGCATTATGTTTAGAATTGTCTGTGAGAATGCATGGACACCAAGTAGTAGGGAGAAGTTTTCTGGTGGAGGGAGAGATTATGATTGGGATGGTGGTTGCAGGCTTAGATGCTTGCTTGTACAGTGGCAAGCTAAATGGAAGGGAGCTTACTCTCACAAGCCTATTGCAGCATGGTTGAGGATACTGTTGACTTCTTTTGACAGCTATGTTGCTTGAATTCTAGCCAACATCATGACTGAACTTCAGTTGGCTTATAGAAACTGGACAGAAACTCAGGATGCAGGTTTTTATATTTTGTTTGCTTAAAGCTTCTGCAATGTTGTGGAGAAAGGGCAGCAAACCTTCATTTGCTCGTTCTAATCAAAGTTTAGGTTCCTGTCAATGTTCTTCCTAATGTTGCTGTAAGTTTACCTCCTCCTTCTTTGCCAGTTTCTGAAGAGACTGGTTCTCCTTCTGATGATGTGCAACCAAATCATAGTGGGGTCCCTCACCTTTCTCCTCACAGAATTTTTGGCTACAGAGATTACAAAAGAAGGCTGGTATTCCTTTCTTCTCTTATGTCTGAAGGTAAGTTTTCTATTGTTTTTCTCTCCAAGTATAAGACCAAGAATTTGGTTCGTATGCTTTTGTTGCTGTCTGAGTTTTCTCCTTCTGTTCTCGGTCTTGATGTTGGCCATGCTTTACAACTGTCTGAAATTTTGAGCATTTTTATTAAGAGAAACGTTCCTCATTCTTTCTCATCAAGTGCCTCTTTCCTAGGCAGAGATCTCATTATCTCTGTTTTTGTTTCTTCTTGTATGGATGGTTTGAATCTCTCTTCCATTTTAAACCCTCCTTCTGTGCTAGATTGTCTTCCTCCTTTTGTTAGAAAGTTTTCGTCCCCTCCCTTAGTTGCTCAGAAATATGTCAAAACTTCTGGTCAAGAGTTTTTCAGTGATGGGGTGTTGGGTAGATCTGTTTGTGTTTCTCAACTTAATAAAATTATTCACTCTGGTTGTGCTTGTTTTTGTTTCCCTAGTTTTGTTCATTCCCATCATGGTCATGTTATTTCTGCTAACCTTAATATCCTTTCAAGGCCCAGCCTAATTGAACTCTTTTCCAGAGGCACTAAGTTCAGAAGTGGCTTCTTGTCTATGTCGTCTATTGAAGAAGCTATTGATAAAGGTCTTAAGAAGTTTGTCAACAAGCAAGAAGAGCTTCTAGGAGTTCAAGGGATATTAAGTGAGTGGAAAGCCAAAGTTCTTTTGTTTGTACAGAAGAGGACTCGTGCTTCCTTCATTGTTCAAAACTCTTCTGATTCTTCTTTGTCTGTTCCTTTAGGAGATCTGGATCACCTAAGGATTCTCCTATGGTCCTTTGTCATTACTTACATAGATAAATGTTGTAACAACTTTGTGTTTGTTTGTAAGAAGTTTTATGTTTCTTCTGTTTTCTCTGAGCTTAATTCTCCTGTTGGTGCATATGTGGTCTCCAATCTTACCCAATCTGATTTTCTGAAATTTCATCTCTCTTTTAATAAGGCTCATAATTTTAAAGGTGTTAAGTGTGGCCCTTGTCTCCCGTTTCTTTGTGCAGTTTGGAAGTTTCACAAAAACCCAATTAAACCTAGATTTCTCTGTGCAGCCAGCTCTAGTTCTCAGACTGATGTTTCTAAGTGGTTGTGTTCTTTCTTCAAAGCTATGTTTCCTACGTTCAATGACCTTTGGGTATCTAAACTCAAAAAAGCAGATGTTCCTTGTGATAGTAGTTGGATTCTCAATGACTCTACAGGAGTGGTGGAGGTAATAAATAATCTTAATCATTCGAGATCTGAAATTGATAAAGCTTCCCCACTTTTGTTGCAGTCTTTTGATTCCTCAACTCTATACACTAAAATTGACCTAGTGGATCTAAAAGCTTGTATGAGAGTTCTGATAAATAAAATGTTTAATCAGATGCTGAAGCTTCATCGTTTTAAGTTTTTGATGGTTCAAAAAACAGCTTTGAACTTCAGGTTTTTGTGGCTGAAAAATAAAGCAGAGATCAATTTGTTTGAAAATCTTCATAGCTTCAAAGTTGAGGAGGCTTCAGATTTGATCTCTTGGCTGGATTTCTTATTAGACAATTTGTTTCTTTGTTTTGGTCAGGGTGTTTATAGACAATCCATTGGTATCCCCATGGGTACAAATTGTGCCGTCTATTTGGCTAATTTCTATCTCTTCACCTATGAGTTTGATTTCATTGAGCATCTCTTGAAGAGTAACACATGTCCCGTTGTGCTTCATAGTTTGTCCTTGGTTCATAGGTTTGTGGATGATCTTTTTGTTCCTGATTTTCCAGATTTTGAGAATTTCATGTACCTTAACCAAGACTATTTTGGTAGTGGTATTTACCCAAAAACCTCTTGTGAGTTGAATTGTACATCTAAAGGCTTCTCTTGTAATTTCTTGGATCTAACTGTGAGACAAAGTCCTCAAAGTTTATCCTGTGACATTTTTGACAAACGTTCTCAACCAGAGTATGCAGGTATTGAAATGATTAGAATGCCTCATGTTCATTCCAATATCTCAATGACTATGAAGCTGGGGGTTATCAATAGTCAATTTTACAGATTCTTGAGACTTTGTAGTTGTAAGAAGTTTTTTGTCTTCCAGATGGTCAATCTTATTATCTTTCTGAAGGCAAAAGGGTACCCTTTAAAAGTTCTTCTAAAGAGAACTAGAGGGTTGGTTCTTAAAGAAAAATTCCTATTTGGAATTTCCGCTTTTGGCATTTTCAGAATGATTTTGCTTTGGGTCATGTAAGTGGGGAGCTTCTTGTAGCCCACTTGTTCTTAGTCTTTCCCTATTCTTTTCCCTTTCTGTTTTTCTTTGTTTCTTTGTTTGGTCTTTGTTGTGGGGTCTGTTGCTAGCCAGTAGTATGGCTGAGTCTTCCCGTTGCTTTCAGAATTGCAGCAGAAACTCAGTTCGCACGATGGTGCTCGTCACCGGCCTTTACCCACTGTAGGGAGCTGATGAAGTCAGTGGGGAAGTTGTGATAGTTAAGTCACTATCATACATACTACTGTCGATGGTCCCTGAACAGGTGTGAGACTGGCACTTTTGTTCATACCAGTGTGTGTTTTTTGTTTGTTTTTCGTCTCCCCTTGTTTGGTTCTTTCTGTGGCTTCCTGAGGAAGTGTTAGCCTTGCTGTTTCTTCTTCATCGTGAGAATGGAGATTTCTCTATTCTTATGAAAGATGTATTGTTTGCTTAACGTTGTGAGCAGATTATCATTTTGTTATCTACACCCACTGTTGGGAGCTGATGAAGTTAGCTTGGGGTAATGGCAGAGGTAGGCACTGCCCTTTTATGATTAAGGTGATGTACTGATATGGTGCAAGTGACACTCACAAGGTGTCAGACCTGGTTCTTCGATTTTTTTACAACTGCCTGTCAAAGGTCCCTATACTTGACCCTTACCTGCGAGATAGGTCTTTCAATGCACAACACTGATAATTACACTATGCATCTTATTCAGTATAAACGACTTTGCCAAAAATGTTTAAGTAGCTTAGCATTTTTGTCAAATGACAGTATAAACATTAAACAGATTATATTCTCAGGAAACACATCTATAGATAGTTCAATGTAGACACCTTTTATTTAACCGTCTAATTATCTGTATCTATTGGTCTTTCTAAGATCAATCTAGGTGGGTGAAATACTAGCAACCCAAGGGACTAAAAAAGTGTAAAAATTTAGAGAAACATAGGGACAACTCCTCCCAAACTTCCCATCCAAAGGAGGAGGATGCTCTGGTGTCACGGGCTGGAAACGCAATAGCTTTTACTGCATGGAGAATTTCAGCCTCTCACATTTGCAATATATACAAGCATGGTTGGCTTCATGCGCAACCCATTTGAGAGCCCCAGTTTGTATGAGGTTTTGTATTCAATTGGCACAATTTGTTTATTGACAAGGTGAAATTCTCACATTATTTGTGTGAATGTCCACATATTTGATTGACTTTCGCATGGCAAATTCAACTTCATCGAACATTTCCAAAATTGGTGCTAGAATAGTGGCTTTGTTTAGATTTCTCATTCTAACCTTTGGGTTTTCTATTGTAACCACAATATTAAATACACATTTTTGATTCAAGATGTTTTTTTGAACTCTAATTAATATAGTATCTTTATTTACACCATGTTTTTGTGAAAAAAAAGTGCTATTATTTTGACTATAGAGAGAGGTTTATGATATATTAGTAATTAAATTATTGAAATACAATTGAGAAGTACATAACTAGTAGCCACTTTGAAGCAATCATCAATATTATAATTACAATGTGTTATACTTGTTCGAATCTTAATAGCCCTTACTAGGATATTCTAATTGTAATTTCTTTAATTTTTAAGAAATTGTTGAATCAATTTACATTTATTTCATTGTTGTGATTTGTTTCTCAAACAAACTTTAAAAGAAAAAGAAAAAAAAGAAAAAACCTTATCAAAAGCAAGTAAGGTCAGCTTGTTAATGCTAGATGAAAAATGGAAACTCAAGGTATTGAGAGACTTGAAATAGATGTCACAAATTACAAATGTCTTACAATAAATACCCAAAGGCATCGAGATTCAAGAGCAAATATTTCAAATCTTGATGAATTTGCACCTAAAGACATAGGGAATTTGTTTTAAGCCTCTTCATACCTTACCTAGCCTAGGTAGCTAAGTTTAGGGAAGGTATGGAGGGGGTTAAAAGTATGTCAGACTTGTTTTAGGACTTACATTCTACACCCTTGAATTGGGGTGTATGTTACATGAGAGGTTCATCTCTTTGGAGTTGAGTGTCTTGTTTAAGCATATGTCTGGACCTAATGTAACTGGTTTATAATATCCTATTTTGGCACTTTTACAAGCATTTTATTTAATTAATTAATTAATTTCCTCCTAGGTGAGACATGCAACCACTTACTTGCTTTATTTTAGTGTTATCAATATCAGAGTTTTAATGCAATTTTGACAATCAATAAAGGCGCTTGAAATGTGAATCAATGATCAAAAATCAATTACAGGTCTATTTCCTAGGGTTAGGTTTAGGGTTAGGGTCCTAGGTTTAGGGAGTGTTTAAGGTTTTGAGGTTCTAGGTCCCATGTATAAATTTTAAGGTTCTCAGGTTTTAAATTTGGCTCTAATTTAATTTCAGGCCTTTAAATTTTGCTTGCCATTTGGCCTTTTGAATTTTTTTGTAATTAGAACATCGTATTATGAACCAAAATGCTAATGTGTTTTTTAATCCATGCAATAGCAAGAACATGGTGCAATCCATAATGATTGATAGTTTTCTACTATTCGGTTGGATATATAAAGTTATGAGAAGTATACATTTCATATATACTTCTCTCTATTTGGTCATCAACTTTTGAATGTTTTCAAATGAAAATGCAATTTTTTTTTTTTTTTTTTTTTTTTTTTT
>Ga0209611_10014818_pt1 | contig 10313 bp, 2 predicted proteins | sample S1TSphgellanicum_3_FD_187693 | JGI IMG/M metagenome (GOLD analysis project Ga0209611, IMG submission 187693) | Host-associated microbial communities from peat moss isolated from Minnesota, USA - S1T2_Fc - Sphagnum magellanicum MG (SPAdes) (version 2) | ecosystem: Host-associated > Plants > Peat... | reverse complement strand
AACAACATTGGGCAAGAGATACATGGTCATCATGACATGGGGTATCAAACCTTAAATTTGGTGTTGCAAACCCATGAACCTTAAATTCATTGCAAAGGTGTGAAACTCTGTAAAAGTTCCAAACCCTCAAACAAGCGAAGAAGGTATTCAACTTGTTACAAAAAATTAACCCACTTTTTTATGACCTTTAAGCCTTATTAGGTTATATTTTTTTTGCACAATTATGGGCACAATTAGTTGTTAAAGAATTTGTTATAAGATGGTGGTGGATCTTACATTGCCATAGAAAGCAACACATTGTTACTACAAAAACATGTTATTTTGATTAAAGAATCCAATTAAAAAGGACCCCATTTGGATAGGCATCAAAAGGATCATCATGTCAATCTGGACAAGGTGAATTGGACATGTTATGCATGATTGGGGTGGTTTTTTTTACTAGTAGTCTAGTAGAGTATTGGACTATTTGATTGGTCATTTTAACTACTAGATAGTGGACCATTGAACTAATCCAATTTCTACCCCATTTTTTGGGATTATTATGTGTTTTTTTGGTAGGTATGTTTAAGTAGGTACGTAGGTAGGTTGTATATAAATTTAAATAGGTTGTAAAATAGCAAGTAGGTAAGTGGTAGCTTTTACTTAACCTAACTTAGGCTTACCTCTACTTAACATTAGGTTTAACCTTTCTAATTTAACCTAACCTAACTTAACTTACCAACTTTAACCCTTTAAACATGTATATAAGTTACAAGTGTTAGGAATTGAACCCTTCACCTCCCTAATAATAAACCAAGTCTTTACCAATGGACTACACCTTTCAAAGTTGACAAAGCTTATCAAGTTTTTTATTTCATTTATTTAATTCACATCATTAATTATGTAGGTAAGTAAGAAAGTTAGGTAAATAATTAAGTTGCATGATGCTTGGTAGGTAGAAGGGTAGGTAAATAGGTAGCTTATAGTCCATAGGAGGTAAATAGTTAGGTAGGTAAATGGGTAGGTAGGTAGGTAGGGATTTTAGATGGTAGGTGGGTACATAAGGATGTAAGATAGTAGGTGGGAAGTAGGTGTGTATGATGGTAGGTGAAAAATAGGAGGTAGGTAGGTAAAGATGTAAAATGGTAGGTGGGAAGTGGGAGGTAGGTAGGTAGGTAGGGTTGTATGATGGTAGGTGGGAATTGGGAGGTTGGTAAGTAAGGTTTTATGATGGTAAGTAGGAATTGGGAAGTAGGTAAGTAGTGTTTTATGATGGTAGGTGGGTAGGTATGTAGGTAAGTAAGTTGGTATGTATGTAGGCCTAGGCTATTGTTTAGCCTAATTAATAATTATCTTGACCAATTAAGTAGCATAGGATGTCCCATTTGATTAGAACATCATTGTTCATCTTGATTAACGATGTCATTTTGTTTTGTCCAACTTGACTAAATGTCCCAATTGATTAGAAGCCATTGATCATTTTGACCAAGGTGGTTTTTTTTTGGTCCAACTTGACTAGATGTTCAATTTGACATATAATCAAATAAGTCACTTCAGTCAAATTTACCAATAATAAATACACATGTCTCGGGAATGTAGTAAAAAAAGACTTGTTAATCAACTTGAACATTTTGAAAAACCATGAATTGTCGTAGTGCATTAAGTCAAGTGGTAGCTAAAAAAGTTTAATGTTTTGAAAATTTAATTTGATATGGTTACAAAAAAAGAAATAAAAAGGTTTGATGGGTTTGAGGGGCTATTGAAATATTGTGTGCCCTTGCATGAAAGCTTTACCCAATGTAAAATCAACAATAATTTTTTTTCTTTTTATACCAAACTAGATTCAATTCATATGTAAAACCCATATTGTCTAATAAATGAAATGAAAAAATGAAAGATCACATAAAATACAAATTAACAAAAGAAAGACAAAAATAAAAACAAACTTGTATTATGATTACAACACCACAACAAGTTGTCAACAAGAAATTGCAATGCATATCATGTGTGTGCAACACACATTAGTAAAAGCTTCATTGAAACAAAGGTACAACATAATATGAAATCCATATAGAAAAGTTAGAAAAACAAGTATTAACTATTACAAAACCTCCTAGTTGATTAATAAATTATCCAAAGTTAATTGCAACCCAAATGTGGAAATTTCATTCATTTTCATGCTCAAACATTGTTTGAAAACCTTCTTGCTAACGTGTTACACCCACGAATTGTCAAGAATCTTTAAACCAAAATGAATGAGGGTTAGTCAAAAAACAAAGCTCAAAACAAAAACAAAAAAACTTAAATATGAGTACAAGTTGGTGTTGAGTCGGAAACATAGTTGGATGAAATTGTATGAACAATGTTGCAAGGAAATTATGATTAAATCGGGAAATGAAAAGCTTTGAGAAATTGGGTGATTTTCATCATCTTAAATGGTACTGCTAGAACAAAGAATAGGGTGCATTTCAACATAGTTGTAACAAAATATAGTTCAACTCAAAGCGACAACAAATCACCTTTGAACATCCTTGATTAATAACATTTGGAAACAAGTGCAAGAACACTGAAAATTTAGGGCAAAGGGAACAAATCAAAATTCAACAACACAATGATGCAATGTAAAATACAAGAGCATTAAAATTAGAGATTAAACTAAATCAAAAAGCAAGGATGAATCCTAAAATTAATGATTATGATTACTTTAAGATGTTAAAGATGGATGGCATTGATGGAAAGTTTCATCAACAAAAACCAATTGGATTAAATTAAAGGGTTTGAATGAATTTGATCTAAGGACAATATTAAAAAAAGTTATCCATATGTGTTTGGAATATGTTGATGATTTAGATCTATGGTTGAAATTTATATAACTTAAAATTCCAATTCAATGGCTCAATTTGAGTAAAGGGAAAATCATCGACAATGAACATCATTAGATGATATGTTTGTTTTATCTTGAAAGAAAATGGTAACAAAATGACCAAGAAATTGAGGCCTCTTTTTAATCATGGCGATTAATTCAAACTAAAACACCTGACATTTTGTGCAATTAAAATATCAACAAATTAAATTTGAAAAAATATATTAATGAAGTAGACCATGCCATATGTTATTTAAGTGGAGCTCCAACCTTATATTAAAGTTAGGTGAACAAAAGGTTAGGTATCATTACAATAAAAAAAATTCAATGGTGTAGATTTGTGGGAAGATGGTGGCCTTTAAAGTTCATAATTTGGACAACACATATTTGTTAAATTGGTAGCAAAAAACATAGTCAATGGTTTGAAACCTTACTAGGTGTGAGGTGATTTTCCCTCCCTATACTCTTAGTTTGATGAGGTGTTATACTTGGAGGTACATATGTTATTGGTGAAGGAGAGAAATGTAAAGTGTATCATTAGATATTAAATCACATTTGTAATGAAAAAAAATAGTTTGCCTCCTACGCATCGTTTGTGATGTGTTCTAATAACAATTGACTTTGCATTGATCAACTTTCTTTATTCACCATAAACATCTAACCATGATGAATTAAACCACTTCACCTACATGATTTATTTATTGGTGATGCTTTAAATGAATTGAAATGTTTAGGGTAAGGAACTCAAGGCATCACCAAGTTTAATGTTGCAAAGCCAGAATTGTGAAATCAACCCACCTCCATTTAAATAAACACCATTTCCTTTCAACCAATCCAACTAACTTAATTCCAATTGGAATTGATAAATAGATTTTCAAAGTTCAAACTTTTGAAATCTTGGAATTTTATGCTAAAATATCACCCATCTAAACCAACTTTTAAGAAGTTGACAAAATGTTCAACTTGACAACAAACTTCTAGTCATTTAAAATGTTGTTGCCATCACACCCTCTATCCAAATCTAATTTGCAAGAGCTCATTGGAAAACTAATTACAAAATGCACTTGCCTATTAAATTTCAAGCACTACACCTAAATGAGAAAAAAATTGTGCCATAAAATCCAAAAAGGTTTTATGAAAATAAAAATCTCAACTCAATAACAAGCCCCTTTAGTCATTTAAAATGTCATTGCAATCACATAATCTATCGAAATATAACATGCATTAGTTCATTGGAAAATTAATTACAAGGCGCATCTATTTGTCAAATCTCAAACTTTGCATCTAAATCAAGAGAAAATTATGTTATAAAACTCTAAAGGTTTTATGAAAGTTCTCTAAAATTTTGAGCTCCAAATTTACCCTATTCAATTCCATCCTTTCAAAAGTACTACTATGATTTAATGTTGTTTTCTTTCTTTCCACTATCTACTAGGACTAATCATTTTTTTTCACAAGGAAAGTTGTAAGATAAGTTCTCAAATATTCAATAATTCAAATCACATTCGAAAAGACAAAACCAAATGATTCATATTCATGCCTTTAAAAAGAAGAAGAGGGAAAGAGGCGAGGAAAAACCTCTAACTTAGTGGCCAATGGAAGGTTCCAAACTCGGTGGCCTTTGAAAGGAATCTAATGCTTAAAGGTCAATGGGGAAACATTTTTGTTTAGTGGCCAATGGAAGGCTCCAAGCTTAGTGCCCCTTGGAATGTTTTATGTTTGGTTACCTTTGGAAGGAGAAAAAGAAGCACCCTTTTTCACCTCTTTTTATTTTTCATTTAAAAAGATTTTACTTAAATTTTTTTCAATTATTTTTAGAGTTTTATTTTACCATGGTTTTAGACTATTACTTTGTGTCTTTCTTTCCTTTCCCTTGACCTATAAATTACACTCACGCAGCCCGATATACCAAATCTTTCACACATTCATCGCCAAGTTGATTTTGATCGAAATTTTTTTTTTCCTTTCCTTGAATTCATAGTGTCACGCATGGCCACATCTTATAGGCTTCAAGCCAAACAAGTAAATGAAAAATAGCCCCACAAATTGTCCTTAGATTCGACATTAACCCAACACACCTTTGCAATGAAAATTTTGAACTGTGAGAGGTGTGCCTTTGTTCCAAAGTTGAACCCCCTTAAACTTGGTAATATCGGATTTCTCCGAACTCTTATACCTTGGTGATTTTGTTGTAAGTCAACTTCACTTTTGGTGATGAACTTGAAATCGTTTATGAAATTTTTTATGAAACTAAAGACATTTCGATTTTTGCATGGTTTTCAATTCTTGGCGTTGGACACTATGGTTGGTTGTGCGGTCCAAATTGTCGATTACTTCCTAACATCAAAGTGGATTACTTAATTCACACCATCTAACGCATCCTAAATTTTTTGTAGTCATGAATTATCATTATGGCATAGCCTAAAACGCAACATGTACTTGCAGTTCTTCTTTGAATTTATCCATAACTTAAATAAAAACTTTGTTTATCATGAAATCCATGTTACAATGGCCACTCTATCACATTATTTATTTTAATTGTTATGTTATTTTGAATTAATCTTACATGCTTACAATGCTTGAAGATTATTTAATGCCCATTGGACCCTTCATTAACACACCTTTAATTGTTTCAGGAATTTCAAATCATCTTTGCCTGGGTTTTAGTGCATGACTATCCATTAAATACTAGAACAAAACTAACTTTTTGTCAAACATTATGAATTTTATTTTTTGCTTATAACCCCAACCCTCTAAAGACTTTTCAACCCCAAACACGTAATGAAGTTTTTAAATTATGATTATTAATTTTTGTCAAAAAATAAAATTAACCTTACATCTCATTCATCCAACATCAAAATAGAAACAACCCCCCATGCAATTATGTGCACCCACCATTCTTCATTCTAACTTGAAATCACTAAAAACCCTTAATAGCCTTATCCCACCCCAATACCCCTGATGTAATTCTTGAAAATTGAGACTACCACACATGGATGTGTTATTAGGGCTCACATTGGATTGTGTTAAAAATTAACAATTCATAAATTAATTCGTATGTTTGACCTTTAATATAAATAAGCCATATTTGATTGAGAAATTTAAAACCTCTTTTTCAACAATGGAAATTCAATATCATACATAAAAATCTAAATCAAAATTTTTTTGTTTCATTTCAAAAATTGATTAAAATGGTTCTAATTGGAAAATGATTTTAGATATCAATAGTTAAAATGGTGTTGTCATTTTAAGTTTGTGAATTAGATCAATGGCAATGATTTGAAAGTTCTAAAAGATGGTTGCACTATCAACAAATGGGCCATCAACATTTTGAAGTTTCATAGGATATATTTTGGTTTCCAACTCAATATCTACTTTTTTTAACACTTTTTTTTGTTGGCTTCAATTGCCAATTTGTTGGTTGTGCATTTTTTCCTTGTTTATTTGCTATGGTTTAGGTGTAGTTGTTTTCTTTCCATGTTGCTCTTGTATGTGTGAATTTTTGCATCACAATTGTCTTTTTGTCATATAGATCTTTCATGTTGCTTTTGGTGCTTATAATTTGGCACAACTACTTAATTTTTAAATTATTTATTAGTTTCTGTTTGTGTTGTACATTTTGCAATGGTAACTAACATTTAATTTTATGAATGTTTTGCTACTTTTGAGATTTGCCAATTGTTAACATTCTTGAAGTGTCTTCAAGCTTTCCAAATCTAAACATATCAATAATGGATTCTCTTTCTTGTTTTGATTGTTTCATTTCTGTTTTGATAATTTTGAAATTGTTACAAGTTCTCCAAAATCTCCTTATCAAGGTTTTTTTTTGTTTATTTCCATTCAATTTTCGCTAGGACTTAGTTTCAACTATTGTTGGATGTTAATCAAGTAATTTACTTTTTTTTCCGAGGTTCTTGCTGCTATATGCTTGACACATGTTTTGTTCATATTTGCATTTTTTTTTTGTTTACATAGATCTAGAGATGTTTGCCATTCTCAAACTAGAGGATGTTAAAGTTTTAGCTATTAATATTGACAATGAATGGAACAATTAGGTGGAGAAAGATTCACTTGTCATTTCTACTACATGAGGTATTGTTTTTTTCAATTCGTTAATTCAAAAGGATTTTCTTAACCATTGTTAATACATGGGGAGTTAAATGAACCGATGAACTAGAGGATGAGGTTTATAAGATGACATTTTCTTTTGCAAATGGCATTTTTGGGATCTTATCCTAATGTGTGAATGTGCACTAAGGTGGACCAAAAATGGCACATGTGAAATCCACAATTTTATTTTTTCATAATTTTTAATTTGAATGTTTAGTATATATTTTGGGATGTAAAATTGTCCATTTGAAAGTAGAAAGCAAATGGAATATTTAAACCTTAAACTTACAAGTTTTTAAATTGTGACACATGCTTTGATTTGATTAGTTAGGAAAAACGTTATAAGAAAAAACATGGGTTTTTTTCAATTTTTATAATTGGTAGATGTTATGTATGGTACTAATGTCATGTTTTACAAAATAATAATTTTCAATATTTCCATTTTAGTAGATCATAGACTTTATAGACTATTGGCAATCTTATGGAGACTTGACAAATTAAAATATTAAACTTGATTGTAAACCCTTATTTTAGCATTACAATAGCCTCACAATCATATTAGGGGAAAAATCAACATTTCATACATTATTATTATTTGATACAAGTTCATAAAATTTATTATGGACTATGATGGAAGATGTTACATTGCTTTAAAAATGCACCTTGTAATGAAATGGTGAAATTTTATTTTGAATTTTGAAATTTTGATTTTACAAGTGTTATAGATTACCATAATACCTTTACCATTTTGGCAACAAATTATCAAATATTTAATCAAATTTGAAATCTTAACTTCGGCACTTGGTTTTTTTAAATATGAAATTTTTGGTAAGTAGTTATAACAAATAATAAACAAAGTAATGTCATTGTTATGGAACAATCTAATGTGTCTAGATTGTCTCAATTATAAGTCACTATCATGAAAGGTCTACAATTCAATACTTGGGAGGTTTGTGGTTTAAAACTTAACTATTGAGCTTTTTGATTCTATTAAAATTTTGGCACAAATAATAAATATTTTTTCAAAATTTGGCAAAATAAAAAATAATTTAATTTATGCCAAAATGATAAAAGTACTACAATAATCGGATGAATCCTTTCTATAATTTTCAATCATATCCCTTCACATATGATACCAACTTAGAAATACCCAACCCCCCCCCCCCCCCCCCCCCCCCCCCCCCACCCAACTACCTTAGTGACACCAAAAAATAGATTGTTTAGTGTGCAATACAAAATGAAACATATACACTTTGAAAATTGGTCCAAAATATTTTTAATGCATGGAGAACATTCAAGAAATTGATGTCTTTTTATTGATTGTTGATTTGCATGAATTATATTGTAAATCTCTTGTGTTTAGCCTTTGTGATTTTTTTTGACAAGCTAGAAAATGAAATGGTGGGGTAGTCGCAAGATAAGGTGGCCCATTTTTTGGGTCACATTGGACTTTCTGTAGAATGTATTTTATTTGAATGCCACAAATGTATGGTAAAATCATCAATGTGGTAATAAAAATTATTATTAAGATTGTCAACTCAAATAAAAATATGTACATAATAATGAAATTCAATAAATATACACCAAACATATAGTAATGAACTTTCCAAATGGAATCATGGACCATGATTTTGAATCTATATGAAAATTCAAATGCACCTTTCAATACCATTTCATTTGAAGATTTCTTATAGGGATTCAATATGTGATACATGTTAGGAAAAAACTACAAAACTTGAACCAACAAATAACTATGAACTTGTGAATGACCAAATGTGGACCTTATCTTCAAGAGTCCTTATTTTAATCATTTTCCCCTAAAATATATGCCATCTCTCTCTCTGATCAAGACGCGCACACGGAGGCGATGGGAGCTCTCTGCTGCCTTAGTGTGTATCAGAGTAGACCATGATCCCCTTGTCCGAATGCACCTTTTTTCAGTAGAATCTTATGTGCTTTCTCCCTGAGATGATGGAAATCTGCTCAGATGCTGCTGATTCACAGACCGCTAGGCTAGATGAACTTGTTTTGGTAGCTCACAGGACAAGGAAAGCGGGACGTGGAGCTCGACCGGGACTCAACAAATTCAAATTGAGTCCAGGAAAAGGCGGGCACACCCGAGTTTCCTCCCTGATGAGTGGGAAAAACTCACTCACAGCCAACGGCTCTTTCGTTTCGGCATCGCCAGAACTCGGCGAAGCTCCTGCTTCAACAATCTCTCCTCATCCTGAGGAAACGATTCGTCGGGAGGGAAGGATCGTGAGCTCGAACCAGGTGATTTCGGTCGCTCTCCAGGATCGCACGAGATCCTAGCAAGCAAGCGAGGAAATGCAAGTTTCCCCGTTCAGGAGCGATGGCGGACCGCAAGGAAAGCTTCTCCAACGGTCATTTTCGCCTGCTTTTTCCCTGGATATTGCGATGATTCCTCCTCTGGAGAGCAGGATCGAAAGCTCAGGCGGACTATGCACCCCTCAGACCAACTCAATCGCGCCCCAGGATCGGCAAAAACTACAGCAAACAAGCAAGGAAGCACAAGCTTCCGTGCTCAGGAGCGATGGCGGACCTCGAGGAGTGCTTCTCCAACGGTCACCTTCAGCATCTGCTCCACTGGAAGTCGCGTCGAAGATTCTGGAAAGCTCGATCGAAGGCACTGAAGGTCTGCACACCCATCAGGTACCTCCGAAAGGAGTCCCTCCCCTCCCTCGCAAGTCAGATATTTCTTCTGTCTCTGCAGGTTCGGGAAGAAGCTCGAAGACCTCGGAAATTGCTGCTGCTACCAGGCAGCCGGAGAGGGAAGATCTCTCCGCTGCCAGAGCAAAAGTGCCGAGGAAGAGAGGCACACAGTGCAAGGATTCGATTAGTTCAGTGAAGACCCCCTCCCTCCATACTCTGATCGCACAACCAGGCAGCGGGTCAGGTGCTACTCCCCCCGATGGGGAAGCATCCCAAGGCCCATCGCCAGTCGATTATAACTTGGAAATCGAGGCGGATTTTCCAAAGGAATTGGTGCTCACAATGCAAGAAAACGCGGCTAAGAAGGCAAGACGAACCGTAATCGGCAAAACTCTCGGAAGCAGAACAACCTTCAAAACGCTACTCGACTGCCTCAAACTTCATCTTCCGGCTCCCTTGGTCTCGACCACCCTCCTCACAAGAGGTTACTTCGAAAATCTGTTCGAAGATGAGGAGGGAGCCAAAGCCACCCGGCGCCTGACTGCTGTGGAATGGAGCGATTTGCGCCTCTCATTTTCACAATACATCCCGAACTTCGACGCAAGCTCCCAAGGAGCCGAAGCTCAGCTCACCCACGCAATCAAGGTTCAATTCCCCGACTTGCACGAGCAATTTCGCAACACCAAAG
>Ga0209611_10014817_pt1 | contig 10315 bp, 5 predicted proteins | sample S1TSphgellanicum_3_FD_187693 | JGI IMG/M metagenome (GOLD analysis project Ga0209611, IMG submission 187693) | Host-associated microbial communities from peat moss isolated from Minnesota, USA - S1T2_Fc - Sphagnum magellanicum MG (SPAdes) (version 2) | ecosystem: Host-associated > Plants > Peat... | reverse complement strand
AGCTAGAAACTCACTTCCCCAACGTATAAATCATGACATTGGGCTCAGCTAACACGCTTTGAATCAGCACTCGTGATTTTGATGAACTCTTGACGACCTGCAGGACTATCTTCCCACAAAAGTGCTGATGAGTTCTGGTTTGAGGATTCTTTTTTTATACATTGCAAGGAGAGTTGCTGATGACCATGACTGCCAAAGCTTTTTGGTTTGGTGGGGACCCTAACAGAGGTGGTACGTCAGAACTAAGAAGCAAACTTGACGTTACTCCAAACTAGTTCTTCAACTTCTGTAGCCTTTTGCTTAAATGATTTCTACTTCAACTAGACACCCATATTTTTTTGCTAATGAGGACACACTAGCAGACATTTTCTGAGGTGGATGGGTAATCGGACCGCCCTAGTACAGAACCGGACAACCCATGTGGTTTTTCAGGTAGCACTACGCATCTGTAGTGTGCCTGGAATCACGTTTGTGGTCAAGTTCTGCGCCGGAAATACCTGTGCAGCGGTACAAGAGAAGCTATTTCCAAGTTCTATTCACCTCTGAATTTTAATTTAATTCAATTTTTTAGTTCGTTTGGTTTATGCTAAACTTGAATGATTTTGAGCGTCCAAGTACTGCAATGCAGGACCCAAGTTTTTTTTCCTCTACAATATACGTGTACTGCACTGAAAGTCATGTTTGTTGCAGTGGTGTTTTTTTTTCAATTTCCTGATGAGCCAGGGTCGTGATGCATCACTAGGCAGATTCAGCCCAATGGCATGTTATGTGAAAACTGTGGTGTGTTCATGAAATGTAATAACCTTTGTATGAGCTTTGTTGTGCATACAAACGACCATAGAAGTTGGACATTATATGGTGTTAGTACTAAAAAAAGTTGCAGGAGGCAAACACTCAGGAGAGATGGAACCACACCCTATTCCATAACCAAAATAATTCCACATAATGGTTTTTAAAAAAAAAACCTATCAGACTCCATTTGCTCAATCCTTCCATTTGTTGGGCCCTGCCTCCACAGTGGACAGGAACCCTGGCATTGGGTTGTTCAGTTCCATTTGCCCAGGGAGTTGCTTTGCTTTGCTTTGTTTGATGACCATCTTTCAAATTGATTTGAACTGTATTAAAGTTTTTCCAATCATCATCATGTGTCCGAAAAAGTCCAAAGTTGTGCTAGGGAAAAAAAGAAATGATTTTTAATGAGACAGCTAGGGGTCAAAATGAGAGACAAAGAAATACAAATAAATGAAAAAGTGAAAAGTTTAAACAACCATTCTACAAGAGTACCTAGACCTTGGGAACGTACTATATTATAGCAAGTCATCAATGAAAATTAAGAAGTTTCTTCCTTGAACCATACGCATTTTGGAATGCCATTTTGTGAGAAGTCAGCCCTAAGATGGGCTCTTTATTTATTCTTAACAAATTATGGCCCATTACAAATTCTAAAAGATGTTGGAACTTGGGGAATTTGTGTGATGCCCTCAGGGTACACAAAAAGGAATACCCTAACCATGTTGCTTTTCAAGAGGCCCATGGATTGGTCCAAAGAGTTGTGGAAGATACACGCAATACTTAAAAGCAAGCCACATCTTTAAGTACAACTTTATGCCATGACCTTTTTCGAACACATGTCAAGAATAGGACAAAAATCAGCATCTTTTGAATTGGTCAAACTCAATAGGCCAGTTATGCTTTATGGTAGGAACTTTTTTTGAACACATGTAGTGATGTATGGTTTTCTCACAATAGGCAAAAGTGTCCAAACACATTGGGTTTTATCTTGACCAATTACTTTTCCCTAGATTTGGGGTATCGTGTCCTGGCTAGGGAAACTTGTTGAGAATACGAGAAAAATCAGCATCTTTTGAATTGGCCAACATCAACAGGCCAATCATGTTTTATGCCCTAATCTTTTTTGAACATGGTTTGCTCTCAACCGGCAAATGTGTCCAAACATATTGTGTTTTATCTTGACCAATTAATTCTCCCTAGATTTGGGGTATCACATCCTGGCTAGGGAAACTTGTTGAAAATAGGAGAAAAATCAACTTCTTTTGAATTGGCCAACATCAACAGGCCAATTATGTTTTATGCCCTAATCTTTTTTGAACATGGTTTGCTCTCAATTGGCAAATATGTCTAAACACATTAGCTTTTTATCTTGACCAATTCATTTTCTGTAGATTGGGTTATCAAGTCCGGGCTAGGAAAAAAATGGCATCTTTTGAATTGGCCAACATCAACAGGCCAATTATGTTTTAGGCATAATGTTTTTTGAACATGGTTTGCTCTCAATGGGCAATTATGTCCAAACACAGTAGATTTTTATCTTGACGAATTCTTTTTTGGCAGATTGGGGTATCAAATCCATGCTAGGACAAAAATTGGCATCTTTTGAATTGCCCACATCAATAGGTTATTGTGCTTTACAGCATAACCTTTTTTGAACACACATAATTATGTATGGTTGCTCATTGAACTACTAATGGCCAGTTATTGAGTTTTGACCTGAGTATCAAGTCAGTTATTAATAACCTACCAGCAGGTTATTGATCTTTTGATAACTTATTAGATTGATATCTGTCTGGTATTGAATTTTCAAATTTTAATAACCTACCTCGATGACTCAATTATCATCCATATAGGTTACCAATCTTTAAACACTCATACAAAATAATATTATAATAATAAATTTTAGTTTTAAATCTTTTAAACCCTACAACTGGTGTAGATCCAGTGAGTTAACTGGTGGTTCTCAATCAATGATTTGGTAACCTACCCTTATGCATAACTGATGATTATTACCTGGCACCCCAAAAAAAATTCAAAGAGAAAGAAACCCAATGGTTACTTGAAAAAATCAATAACCTGCCAACACTGGTCCAAACACATTGGTTTCTATCTTGACCAGTTACGTTTCCCTAGTTGGGTATCATGTCCTGGCTAGAATTGTTAAGAATAGGACCAAACTTGGCATTTTTGAATTGCCAAACATCAATAGCTAGTTATCGAGATGAAGAAAACTCACATTGAACAAGGACAGCTATGGGCCCAGCTTCATTTGCAAGTAGAAGATCACGAGGTATTTTGTTGAATCACCAGCGATCCATTAGGTCACTTAAAAAAAGGTTTCCATCGGTCATCTACCATCACATTACATCGTTACTGCAATTATTTATTGCTTCCGGTGTTTTGTTTCTTCATTTTTGTGATGTTGCTCAATTGGTGATTATCCATAATTTATTTAGCCAAATTTGGCAATATTCAAAATATGAAAGAAAAAAATTTAAGCACCCTTTCATACTGTAGGCAATTGTCGCAATTTTTGTTGCTTTTTGGTTTTTTTTAGGTAATTTTTTATTTTAAAGTGGAATTTTTGATAGAACATTCTTTCTCAAAATACTTTTCACAAAATGATAAAAACTTTCCACCAATAAAATCATTTATTGGGCTTGACTTTATGCAGGCCTTGGTGATGTGCAACACACATTGAGGAATAAAATAATGGTCAAAGAATAAGCCACATGGAAAACCAAACATTAACATATGCAAGAAACTCACAAATACTAATTTTATCAGCATTTACATATATTGGTTCAATCTTAGCCCATGGCAAATAAATTACCAAATTCAAGTTCCACATTATACAAAATGTTCACAGGTGCAAAAGCATCCTGAACAGAGAGCTACATTCTTATATTTGGGTTAGATCTAACCTTATAGCAGATAAAGTGCCAAAATTGAGGATTGTGTATCATGAATTTTTGTACTACATAAATTGTGGAGGACAACCTTCATCACTTGGCACTACATCTGTCACAATATAATGCTCAGTACAACTTTTCATCAGAAACAGTGTTTTTTTTTTTTCAATTGTATGATGTAGCTGAAGTGGTGATCATATATAAGACGATTTAGTCAAATTTGACAATAAAAAAGAACAAAAGTTACGGCAGTCATGATCATGAGCTAACAGAGGTGGTACATGAGAACTGAGAAGCAAACTTTTAAGGAGGAGCAAGGAAGTCCATTTCCACATTTTGTTCAGATTGGGTACAAGTCAAGTTTCAAGGCCGTGCTGACCACAGGGCCCATCTCCAGAGTCGACAAGACACTGATGAAATGTACACAGAAATACCAATAGTCAGAACTGCGAATATGTCCTAATGGGGCTTCTCATGACGCTCCAAAAGATGCCTCAAGTGCCTGTCACCTTACTCTGAAATAGTTCATCAATTTCTGTACCATTTTACTTAAATGATTTCTAGTTAAATGGGACACCCTTGTTTTTCTACTACAACAACCATCTAATAGCCAAAACAATTGTGTACTGAAATAATCATGTCTGTAGGAAAAAGGATGAACGTTTAGCGGAAGACTATGTTACACATCCCATTTTTCTTGTCCTCATGCAACTATTCTTATTACATTCGACTCACTTACGTTCATTTTGTGAGGAGGAGTTTCCTGACAGAACCATTTGCGTCTAGTTGCATCCGTAATCGAACCGCCCTAGTACAGAACTGGAGAACCCACCTGGTTTTTCTGTACCAGTGCGTAATTGTAGTGCGCCTGCAATCACGTTTCTGTCAGGTTCTGTGCATCAAATACCTGTGCAGCGGTACACGTCAAGCCATTTCCAAGTTCCTTTCGTTCTCTAAATTTTAATTTAATGTAATTTCTTACTACAATTCATTTATGTCAAACCTGAATGATGTTGAGCGCCATAGTACTGGACTGGACGACCCAAGTTTTTTTCCCTCATCGACATAATTGTACTGCACTAAAAGTCATGTCTGTCGGAGAAGAGAGGGCAGATTAGCTGACTCACTTGCCTCACTACTGGGCGTCACTTTGGCTACAAACAAAAATCCCTGAAACGAAATACTGCTCAGACGATCTTCAGCACTGGTTTTTTTTCAGGAATTTTTGTTTGTAGCCGAAGTGGTTATCAAGGGTAGGTAGATGTAGAAAAAGTGGCGATCATCCCTCTGTCGATGTAGCCAAATGTGGCTTTAAGACAGAACTAAAATAACAATCTTTAATCAACATTCTATATTTTTGGCTAAACAATTTGGTGGTAAACTCAAGCTGAGCTCTTGTGTTCTGTGCAAGCTCCTGTTGTGCGCCAGACACGCTCAGGGCTGCTCCAGTGCACGGAACCCACTTGCATCCATTCTGGACAAGCCTGCTGGCAGCATTTATGGAAATCTTATAAGTACTAGCTATGCAACATTCAATGGTTCATTCATTCCTACCAATTCGTTGTGAATCAAAGAAAGTGGAACTTGAATGTTGAATTGAAGTAAAAGGGCATTAATTCTCTTGTGAACAGGGTTTTCCTTCGGAAATGTAGAAAATCAAACAGGTGGCAATCACTAATGCAAATGTAGTGCACTTATGGCGATAAGAGAAAGATTGACATAAGAAATGTGGTGCACTTAATGGCTGCAACAATATTTATAGCATTATCTAATATGAAGTATTGGCTACAAGATCAGTGAAAAAGGTACACAGCTGGCGATGCCCTTTCCATCTCTCATTAGTTGATTTCGCAGGGTCGCTGTCACACTTCGCAATTTGGCGATAAACCCTCAATAAAAAAGACCGGTTGTCGATCATTTTCGCAAAATGTATTAGATCATATTGTGAGAATGGAAAGGAATGTGAGGGGTTCAACTTCTAGCAATGTTTTTCTTTTGTAACTTGCAATTTTCAACGCTTTCAAATACGTTTCCAGGGTATTACATAATTATATTTGCAATTTTTGTTTATATTTTCCTATTTCAAAAATGCATTCTTTCACTTTTAAAAAAATTGCAGATATAGAACACATATTGGAATTTGGGATGGGGACATAATTGGCCCCTTATGCTATTCAAGGTGGTTTCCAAAGTAGAGGGACTAAGCTTTCCAAAACATTTTGTAGGTATGGAAAATAGCAACCCCTGGGACAAGAAAATTTTTAAGTTTTGTGGACTAGTGTGCTGTTTTGGGGGGTGAAAGAAAACCTTTATTCAACTGGCCGTGAAAGATCTGGAAACCTGGAATTCAATTAGTTGGAGTTAATTTCCAAAGACATGCTTATTGAAGGCTTTAAAAAGCATGCTGTTTTGGCTTCAAACATACTTCTCTGCATCAAGCACATTGCAGATGACTTCTTTTGTATTGAAATGACACTAGTACAATAGTTCAAAATGAAGATTTGTTACCATATACATTATACACGTTCTAGATTTTGGTTCTAATAATCCTACATATAGGTCCATTGTTGACCTATTAAACTAGACAGTTTACGAATCTTTATGGTTATTGTGAACCACTAACCCTAAAAATCACATTAACCATAAAAATACGTTTAGTTTGGGTTGGAAATAGCTTCATCCACACAAATACATGTGCAGATGGCACAAAATGGAAAAGTTCATGATTAATGTGCAATTTCTATCAATTATAATGATCGTTGTTCATGTTTTCAAAAATTGTCTTTATTTAACCAAAGATCCCTTCTACATATTATATATACTACAATAAATAACATCACTTATGACGAGTGCTTTTTTGTATAAAAATTTGAGATTTTTTGGAATGATTTTTTCTACTGTAAATTCAACTAATTTTAATATTAAAGAAAATTCACCATTTTTTCAATATCGCAAATTAAGGGAAAAAAAACTCCCCTGCTTGTGACTGTATGCAGGACTTGGGAAGATCTTTTCCCCAACCAGATCATTTTATTGTATAACCTCTATACAAATGCAAATAAATACTTAGCCCAATGGCATGTTATGTGAAAACTGTGTTGTGTCCTTGGAATGTAAGAACGTTTTGAGCTGTGTTGTGCATAGAAACTACCGTAGAAGTTGGACATTATATGGTGTTAGCACCTCCCCTGCCCCCCCTGCCTCCCCCAAGGGCATTGGGTTGTTTAGTTCCATTTGCCCATGGAGTTGCTTTGCTTTGTATGATGACCATATTTCAAATTGATTTGAACTGTATTAAAGTTTTTGCAATTATCCTCATGTTCCCATAAATTTCATCATGTGTTCCCAAGAAGTCCAAAGTTGTGCTAGTGAGAAAAAGAAATGATTGATACTTTTCCCTAGCGGCTGGGGTAAATGATTTTTAACAATTCTAGCTATTGAACCTGCTGGCTAGAATTGTTGAGAATAGGACCAAAATTGACATTTTTGTATTGCACAATATCAACAGCTAGTTATAGAGAAGAAGCTTACTCACATTGAACAAGGTATGGGCCAAGCTTGATTTGCTAGTACAACTAGATCAGTTGATCAGCAACTGAATCACCAGCAATTGATTAGGTCAGTCAAGGAAGGCTGTCATCAGTCACGGACCATCACATCACATCCCTACTGCAATTATTTATTGCGCTCAGTGTTTTGTATCTTCAATTTTGTGATGTTGCTTAAGTGGTGATCATCCATAATTTATTTAGCCAAATTTGGCAAGATTCAAAATATGAGAATTAAAATTCTTAAGCACACTTTCATGCTGTAGGAAATTCTGCCAATTTTTGGTTTTTTTTTGGCGTTTTTTACTTTTAAAAGTGGAAATTTTTACAGAAAATTCTGTTCTCAAAATGGCGAAATTTTTCCACCAAAAAAATCATCGATTGGGCTGTGCCTTTATGCAAGGCCTAACTTGGGTCAGAACACTATACGGGCTAAAACTAGCTTCAACGTTATAGTGAGAAATAGTTGATCCTCCCGAGATTTGAAGTTTTAAGCCCTACTTCTTAAAACCCTACTTTTTAAAGCCCTACTTCTTAAAACCCTACTTCTTAAACCCATATATCTAACACTGTGGCTCAAGAACCCCACCCCTCAATGTTTGAGAGGCAGTGGAAAAGCACACTCACTTGGTGATTTCTCGGACCATCCTATCTTCTGAGTTCTTTTTATGTGTACTTTGGGGTGGTCTGCTCCCCGGCCTTCCATTTGGGGTTTCTCTTATGTATGTTTGAGAGAAACAAGATGGAAAAATGAAAGTCTGTCCAACTACTGAGCGGTGTGGGTATATCTTTTAACCAGATATACCCATTGGTTACAGATAGGGTATATTATTTATCCCAATTTATTTTTCTCAAATCAACATATTCTAATGACACACCTTATTCATAATTTTGAATATAAGTAAGAAATACTCATACTCAAAGCTGCATAGGTCTCCGCATCTGGGTAAACATATTAAGGTAAATATGACTTAAAATTGGTAGCTCTATTAGGTTTTTTTTCCCAATTAGGATTGCCCATCACAAGAAAAAAACCCCCAAAAAATAGAAAAAAAAGAAAGCTGAACTTTGGAAGCTCCTCAAAATATGAGTTTGCATGTGAGAATTGAAGACCTTTTAGCCAAGCTATACAGGTGAAAAGGTGAGAGGATTTGATAACATGTGATAAAAGTGCAAATGTTAAAACTTAGTAGTCGTAAGTGGGGGTAAGAATATATCTGAAGTGGAGGACTTCACTAATTTTGTAGGTCATAACTTTTGCATTGCTTAACAAAATTAGATGATTCAAACTGTTGGAGCATCGAAAGATGAGCTACAAATGATTTTTAGATTTCATCAGCAACCAAGTGTTGATCATCATGTCATTGTCTTTTGATACACTAAATGTTCACTCATAAGTATGTTTACACTTGTCAAGGATGAATCGAACAATTTGACTCTTGCATTTTGACATTGGATTTCACCTTTGAATTTTTTTTTTAATTTCAAAATATGGAAATTTTGTTTATTTTTACATAAATAAATAATTGCGTGTTTTTAAACCAAAAAAAAAAGGGCTATACATTAGAGTGGATGAGAATTGTTTTTTTATGTTAGCGCATGAGGTGAGGGTAGGAACATGCCAAACATATTCACAATCACATAAATTGGAGGTGACAAAAGTTACTTGACAAAGTGGAGGTGATAGAAATGATTTAGCACTTTCTAAGTTCATCAACTAGCCACTTTTCACCATTTCCCTCTCTTATTCCCCACCTTTTGCCCAAAATTTTATTCTTCTTACCTATGTAGCTAGACCAAAGACCAAGGTTATATAATATTTTAATTTAGGGGTGTGCATATTATGATTATTATTTTTAGTGATGGGTGAATCAAAGAGCCACCCCGCCCCCCACCCCACAGCTCCAAAAGGAAAAAACTCTACATGCACGCCCCACAATTAATTAATATTAATCACACTAATACAACATGACCATTGAGATTGAAATGAAATGAACCTACAATTTGTTAAATTTAAATTTTTATATTTTGGAATTTTTTTTTGAATCTAAATCTCTTCGTACATTATAGGTCTATATTTCAAAATGATGACAACATGATATTTTGCCACATGGAAAAATCATTTGGAAACCAAAAAAAAAAATGATAACTTTTGTGGCAAATAGATGTTCTAAAATGGAAAAAACCTAATTCTTTTGCTATGAGTTCGACTTTGAAAAAAAAAATGATGAATGTAAATATGTTCCACTATTAATAAAATAATGAAAAATATAAATAATATCAATTTGGTGATAAAATTATTTTGTGACAAAATTATGCATTTGGGAACCATTGTGAATATATAACTTTCCTTTGAAAATAAATTTGATTCAATAACATATAAGTTGTTTGATTAAGTAATTTTTTATTTGTAACTTGGTCATGTTTTCATGCGATGAAGTAAAAAAAATTGAATAATTAATACTTTCTAAAGATGGTTCCTAATTTACTTTGTTGATGAAAACCTCTATTGGTTGGAAAAATGTGCCTTGAATGGAGTAATACTCTTTTGTTAATGACTCTATGAAGCGAAGTATTTAGGTTTAAAAAGGAAATGTTTTTTGACACAAAAGGTCAAGCTTGAACCTTCACATCATTAAAGTACAAATATTGAAGGATGGCTTATGCATGAGTTTAAAACTTGAGCTTGGAGCATTGACTTGGAAATGGATGAACATATTCATGGATGATAATTTTGACATGAATGAACATCATTTGTCAATTTGGATGAAATGAATGGATGTATGATAGCTTGGGGGGACCATTAGTAAAAAAAAGTAAAAAATACGTGAGTAAAAATATAGGGTGCAATATATTGGTTGTTGGGTAAAAATTATAGGTTAATTAGTTTTTAAATAAGGTACATTTTATTCAAATAATCAATTTATAATAATATAGGGTATGCAATAATTTGAAATAATGGATTATAATTAAAATAGGGTTGATTTAATATGTATATATTAGAAAATTAAATAATAATAGAGTGACAAAAAATGAGTTGGACAATTATCTAATACGCTCACC
>Ga0209611_10014816_pt1 | contig 10315 bp, 6 predicted proteins | sample S1TSphgellanicum_3_FD_187693 | JGI IMG/M metagenome (GOLD analysis project Ga0209611, IMG submission 187693) | Host-associated microbial communities from peat moss isolated from Minnesota, USA - S1T2_Fc - Sphagnum magellanicum MG (SPAdes) (version 2) | ecosystem: Host-associated > Plants > Peat... | reverse complement strand
TTTTTTTTTTTTTGGGGGGGGGGGGGTTACAGGGGAAGGACAGACTTCATTCATAATGGTTAAATTGTTGGGATGAAGTTTGTGGATGGATGGATGGATGGGCCCTCCATCTTAGAGAGTGAGGGAACCATGTAATTTCATTTGGTCCCACACTTTTGACAAATGGTCGGTGACCAGGTGCTTACAGTGAACCCGGAGTTGATTCAAAAAAACTTCATGGATGATTCTTTGTATGTTAGGTAACTGTTGGGATGAACTTTGTGGATGGATGGTGTTGCCTCGGCCTGTAATGGAAAGACTGAGGAAATGTCTGTCCATAGTTTTCATTTGGTCCCACATTTTGACGAATGTTCATCACTTCATGTTTATTACTCATTGTGAGTTGGTTTTCCTCAAACTTCATGTATGATTTTTTTATTATGTGAAACTCTTTTTGGTGGTTTGAATTTGCTAGAAGAAAGGGGTAATAAGTTAGAGCCATTAAACCACAATGGAACACACACTCTCTTGTTTTCCTAAAGAGTATCATCCGGCCCCCCCAACCCCCCCTTATTACATATAATGATTACTACCTAGGCTCTCCTTTGGTGCCTGAAGAAGAAGCACGGTGGGTGATTTGTTGTTATCCACACTCTTGTGACATTGTGTGGACAAATCTACCTGATGACCACTACTACTACTACTACTACTACTACTTGGGCAAAAGAAAAGAAACAAAACAATCAAAAGAATGGTCGGTTCCTCCAGGGGTATGGGACTACTGTGTGCTTTGAGTATGGGAGTAGAGGATTGGGTGCTTTGGGAATTGGCCAAGAATGAAAGATGATGATCACTCACTCACTCACTACTTGGAATGCTCACTCACTACTTGGATTGTTTTAAAAAAAGGAAAATGTCAGTTGGTTGTTTGTTTGCTTGTCTCACCATAAGACAGTAGACTAGTTTGTGTGTGTGTGTGTGCGCTTTGGGAACTGGGGTGCAAACAAAAGAAACCGTCAATCTTGGGAACTTGTGATTTCCCAAAAACAACAACCAACACACTCCAATCAAGCAAGCTCTCATAGAGCCAACACTAAATACTCTTATTATAAATTTTTTATTATCATCAAATTAGCTTTTTCTTATTGGACATTGTCTTGCAACTGTGTTGAGATTGGTGTTGCATTGAATTTGTTGCTCCTATTTAGTGTTTGCCACTCGGCTCTCAAGATGAACATATATAACATTATCATCAGCTTATATCCATTAATAAATCACTATCCAAAGCTACTTATTGAACTCATTTCTCGAAAGGCGTAAATTAAGTTACTTCATATATATAACATTATCATCAGCTTATCTCCACGAATAAATCACTATGCAAAGCGACTTATTGAACTCATTTCTGAAAAGGCCAAAATTAAGTTGCTCCAAACTTAAACGATGAGGCTTTCAATCACACCAACTCTATTTGGCATCAAAGATTTTTTTTTAAATAAAAATAAAATGGTTATGTGGGTTGGACCCATTAGTACCCATACTACTACTACTACTGCCTAATGGGTCTTCTTCTATTGCCTTAAAGTTCTTGCACCTGAATTGATCTGGTTGCTGACACAGGAGGACTTGGCACAAGGCTCCGACTAAAACTGATTATGCCCATATCTGAGGGCATGTGAAGTGGCCCATGCAAAATCCCCTCTGGCCCCGCCCTTTGCCCCCTCCTCCACCCCATCCTTCCTTCTGAAGCCTTCCCTCAAAATGAATGGGTACTTCCGAGCAAAAATTAGGTCGATGACACGATTGTCGAAATGACCGTGGCATATAGTAGTTGCCTTTAATGTGACAAGAAAAAGGAGTTATAAGAAGACGGGTAGGTTGTGTAGTTATCTTTACTGGGACAAAGAGAGGAGTACAAAGAAGTTGGTTAGGTTGTGTAGTTATCTTTAATGGGACAAAGAAAGGAGTACAAGAAAGAAGTTGGTTTCCAGTAGTTATCTTGTGGAACTTTGTTGTCTCTACTTGACAAGAAAGAAAAGAGTTGGGAAAGGAGTAGGAAGCTGAGGTTCGTTGTTATCTTTACCATTGGAACCAAAGTAAACGGTTAACATGACTTTTGCATGCATGGTTTGTTCATCACTGAATGCAAAGAGGGATGGGAAGGAAGGGACGAGACAGTACAGGAAGGGAAAGGAGGAGAGGAGAGGAGAGGAGAGGAGAGGAGAGGGGAGGGAAGGGAAGGGGAAGGGAAGAAAGGAGTAAAATTGTGGATTCGTAGCTATCTTCTATTGGTTGAAAAGTTACATAGCTGTCTTCATAGACAATAAAAGAGTTCACGAAGTTCAAAAGTTACATAGCTGTCCTCACTAGATAACAACAAAAGAATAGCAAGTTGCGAGTTGGGGCATTTCATAGTTATCCTTAACGCACAGAGAGGGCCCAAGAGAAAGGCGGGGGAGGGGGGGGAAGAAGAAGCTGATTTTGGACCTGGACCGCAAAATAATGAGGACCTTTCTTTCTTTCTTTTCCACCGTGCTCGTAAGGTGTGTGTCTCCGAAATTCTTATTTTGTCAAACCAAGAAGTTTGTCCTCAAGACCCACCCATGTGACCTATGACCCTAAACCCTAAACCCATAACTGTAAGTGGTTTGTGTCACCATAGGTAAGATATGGTTTTTCTCACTCTAGTTTGTGTGCGTGTGACAAAAGAGGACCACCTTGCTCGGCAAAGCGTCCATACTATTTGCCAAAAACAAAGAGTATAATATATATAGGCTACATATATACAAAAAGTTTGCCAAACCAAGCATGTGACTCAGGACCCCCCAACACCCCCTCCACCCCACCCCACCCTACCCCACCCCACCTTCTTCCCTCTTCCCTTTCTTAACACCCATGATGATGAGTTGTCAACCAAGTTTGACCCACACAACCCAACATGACACTGCATTTGGTTTACTAATATTTTTTATAAAAAAAATGCCCACTTCAAGACAACCACAGGTGGTTTCGGGAATAACATTACAACATTCCGCAATTTGAATAGAATTTGGGCGACAATTTTGACTTGAACTCGGAACCAATTTGTGGGTGACACTTGGAAAGCCTAATTGTATTTTCTAGGGGTTTCTTTTTAAGCTGATGATGATGAGGGTGTTTTTTCTTTTATAATTTTTTATAATAACCATAGTACCTTGGCGACTTCAAGCATAAATTAAATTATTTTTTTAATTTGTCGAATTTTTTATAAATTCATTTTTTAATCTGCCGGAATTTTGAAAAAGTTGCTTATGATTTACACGTTTGACCTCCCTCAATAGTTAGAGGTCCCGGGACTTGGACCTGGTTACGGAAATAGTTCAAAGTGTTTAAAACATAAGTACCTTACAATAATATATTTTTATTTTCTTTTCTTGTCAAAATTTTCAAAATTAAAAAAACTCAAGCCAACGTCAAACCAAGAAATTAAAATTAAATTATTTGACATTCATGTGCTGAATCCACCAAGGTACTACGATTATTTGACGTAATGGTCTTCAACTAACAACAAGTAAGTAGACAAAACTAAGTTAGTAATAAAATTATATAAATAGATAAATGGTTGGGAAAGGGGAGGTGACAGTCAATTGGTTTTGGTTAATTTGCCAACCATCCCAATTCACATCCTTGCAATTTACAAGCCCCATCTTTTATTATTTGGAGATAAATTGTTCATGTTGTGAAACCTAGTATCAAGTTATCTCGCATGGGAGAGAGAGAGAATGTGAGATGTCTCCCCAAAAAAACATATTTTAAAGACAACCCAATTATTCCAATTTACGCTTCTCCATAAAACTTGAATTTCAATAATGTTTGCACAACAATATAGCCAACTTGATCACGTGTATGCTTGAAAGTTTGTCCAATTTTTTTTTGTGTTAAAAAATAATTGAGGTTTTAAAAATAAATCATGGAATAGATGTATTTTGCATTCGAATTACCTAACCCATGTCACATGATTTCATAATTTCATATGATTTCTTTGGAGTGTCCCCCCATAGGACAAAGCCAATATGTGATCACCAGCTTGTTTTCATTGGCAAGGAGTCCACATGCCCAACAAATGGGAGAAGGAAGATGGGTAGGGGAATAATGTTAAAAAATCACTCCTATTGGATCTTAGTCATAGGATGGCCCTCATAGAGCTTCTTCTTCCTCTGTATTTGCACATTGTTCATCCATGATTAGCTTCTTCCTTGGGTCAAGTTAAACTAGTTGTCATCTATATACCTAGTAGGTAGTAGCCAAACCAAAGATGTAGCACATAGTGATAGGAACCCATTTTCCCAAAGCACAATAAGAGCATAATTTGGACAAGAAAAATTGCTCCATTTGAAGCCATATAAGTAAATCAAGGAGGTCCTCGAAGGGCACATGGGAGATAAGGTGGTACTAGTCAAGCCCTTTCAAAGGCACATGGGAGGTATGGGTCTTCAAGGTCCTTGGAAGCACATGGGATGTACAACAAAGTGACAAGTAGTTATTTGTCAGGTTTGCACACTCAATTGCAAGACAGTGTTGGTCAGCACTGGGCCCCAAAAAATATGCCTTGTAACTCACCAACTTGGTTTTTGCAATGGTGGCATCATTGTAATGCCATGTTGCAATTCACCACATTATGTATTCCCTAACTTAGGTCCTACACCCTAAACCCAACCTACTCCTTTTTCTTCTTCTTCTTCTTCATCATCTCCCACTTCTAGTAAGTTTTTTAAATCCTCCATATCTCATTTTTTAATATAGAACAATAATAAACTAACCCAATTTAGGACCCAAAAATCATAAGAACTATGACCTCAAGGTTCATATACTTAAACATTTCTATATATATATATATTCATATTCACATACACACACACATGTATATAAAAGAAAGATATTCTCAAAAGTAGAAGACACATTATATTGCATATGCAAAAAAGAAATGACTTTATTTAATGTTATAATTGAAATATTCATATGTTTTCAATAAAATATTATCAAGTATTTGAAATGGTGCAAACACACTAAATTGGGTCAATGTGCCACACCACGTTAAGAATTTTTTAACATAGTTATGAATGAATAAAGCCAACCATCCTAGACGTAATGGGTGATATTCATGTGTTAAACTATTGTAATCAATACAATTGCAACTTACAAACTAACTACGTAACCTTATTTCTCTCTTTGAAACATTCTCGGTACTTATTTGGTTGTTTGAATTAAGGACCTTGGTATTGGTAAACATTGAGGCTCAAAAGCCCATACATACGTCATTTATGCTCTTGTACATTGTGCTTTCAATTAAATCTTGTGGTTCCCAAATTATAAACTTCTTAGGCATTAGAATACCATATGTGAAAATAAGTCACATGCGTGAGGAAGAAGTCATAAGTCATAACAATTAAAGTCAATGTAAAGATCGAATTATACACAACACTGAGCAAACACCTAGCAAAAAAAAACATTACTTCAAAGTTTGTGGGCTTTTGATGTATTTTGTGTGTTTAGCAAAACTCTTGGTAAGATACAGCACATTGTGTGCTACAACCCTAACTTGGGCTTTGGGCTTAGGATTGATTTTTAAGAATGTTAATGAAATTTTTTTTCTTAAAATGAAGGCAAGATGAAAGCTTGATGAGGAATCAAATTGAGCACAAGTTCAAGGCATGGCAACCTATTTATCAAGGAAGGTTGTTTGTTTGTTTTGTTTGTTTGCCATGTTGAGATCTCCCAAGCTTGATGTTGCTTGTTACACTTTTGATATATTGGAAAGCTCTTGATGATTAGGGGTGCATTAAGGTGGTTTCCCAATGTTTAAACCTATGGTGTAAGAATTATTGAATATTGAATAATTTTGTCATTGAAAATTCAATTTCAATGGTGAGAATTTTGAGGAATTAGCACATGGGTGATTTTTTATAATCTTTCATAGGTTCCTTATTGATTTTTCATAATTCTTCATATGATCATACCTAGACAATTCCAACTACCTCATTTCCAAGCCTAATTACCCCACTTCCTTCCTAAGAACTGTCTCTTATGCTTATAATTATCTCACTACATTTTAATAACTATTTTAAACTATTTCACCTTTTCTTTTATCCACCAACATGGATATGAAAAGAAAAATTTACATGTTCCTTTTCATGTCCATGATATTTATATTATGTGAAATTAAATTTGACATTGACATAAATAATAATGAATTATTGATAATCATATGGGAACCTAATAAGAAGGAAAATTGTCATTGGTAATGTGTAGCAATGTGAAGTTCAAGTATAATACAAATGAATTGTTTTAGAAAAATTGGGGCGTGCCCTCAATATGGATGAAAGACATTCAATGAGTAGGATTTTATGAAGTGATTTCATAATTTGTAAACGCAAGGTAATGTGAGGAAATCCAAAGGTATTTAATTTTGACAAATGAAAATGAACTTGTGTGTTCAAGTTTTGAAATTTTGGCTTGGATCAAATTATTTTGAGCATGTATTCCAACTTCAGGAATCAATGAACCTTGAAGTGTGGAATTAAGTGTGATATGTCCATGTTCAAGAGCAAGCTTTCATATTTGTGATCATGTCATGATCGTGGTTGTTATGGATTGCATAAACAAAATGTGAACTATCAAAGGCACTTTCGATGGTTAGATCTAAACTCAAACAAAAAGGAATAAAAACATGTGAGATGACATCTCTTTTAAGATCATCTTCTACAACATAGAATAAACATCATTTATCAACTATAATGGGCAATAGGCTTTTCACTTGTTGCCTCCATTGTGCCTAGATAACACAAAATGAACACCATTCTTAACTTCTTTTGATGATGCAACTTCTCGCAGTTGTTGTGCACTACTAGATTGGTGGATTGGGTACAACAAATAAACACTTAAAAAAAACTAAGGTCTTGCCAAAAATACCTGACACAATCATACATTCTAACACTCAATTCCGTCATTCATTGTAGAGAAAAAAAATAGAATTATATATATTATTCAATATCAAATGTTCTTGAGGAGTTCATGATTTAGCAAAGTTGTACCATATTAAGTAGATTGGTTTTTACATACTAAAGGTTTTTTCTTATGAGGTATTGAACTTCTGGAACCAATAACATTCTTGATCCAAATTCAAAGCAAAGTGTTTTCCTCAAAAGATGTAGTCGAAATATATTCAATTGTCAATGATGTTGGATTGCATGGTGTGGCTGAGGGATGTTAGTTTTCGGATTGTCTCTTATGTTGAAGTAGTTGTTTTGCTTGTAGAGGAGTTCTAGGCTTAGATTTGAAAAAATGGGTTCATCTATAGTAATGTCATTTCAAGTGTTGTCTACTTAGCTTGCCATTAATTGGTGTTAACTAGTTTTTTGCCTTTGGTCCAATATTGGGAAAGGTTGGCAGTGACCCATTGGACCGAAGACCCAAGAGTTGATGACCCATAGTCAATCAGAAATAGCAATTCAGCTATTTCAAAGGGTTCTAGAATTGTGCCAATGTGAAGAAGTAAGCTTTTCCTATTGTGTGATTCTTATTAGACATAGAGCTAATCATGAGGTCACTTAGAATGTTCCACAACTACACCTAGAAGCAATGAAGTCAAGATTCAAAAGAATTTTTTTAGTCAATTACAATTCTTTGAATTGTTATATTACCATATATGAAGAGAATAACAATAGTTTCACATTTGCAACATTTTGTGAATTTATGTTTTTTTACTTGTAAGATCAAACCAATAACAAAATGGAAGTGATTACCTATGCAAACAATTGGGCCCTTTGATGCTAGACCAAATCCAACAATGCATATATATAATACATTCAACAACTAGGCTAAGTCTTCCCAATTGAAAAATGTATTATTGATACTTGAGTTGATCTTTAAGCATGATCACATTCACATTTGGAGAAAAAACATCTTTAACTAGCCATGTCAAAAATCTACCACTTGTTATGTTTTGTCTCAGCCGTAAATTATTGCATCAACTTGCACTTGCTCCACTTCCCATTCCAAGTATGCCAGAGGGCTTGCACAAGTTGTGGTGAATGTTTCCACAAAAACACCATCCAATTTTTCTATTTTCATGAGCAGTGCTTGTGAAATATTTGTAACTGCAAAATGAACCGATATGTATGTGAATTAAGTATTAACATCATCAGCATCATGTCATGTGCAACTCCTTATTTGTGACATGGATGTGATACCAAGTAAAGTTTGCCAGTGAGACATTTTGAGGAAGTTGAAGTCCTTGAAGTTTTGAATTCACAATGGAGTGGACAGCGAAAGAATTATAGCTTAATAATATCAATTTCAAACCAAAAACTCTTTCGCATGTGCTTCTGGTGATCTACATGAGCTGCAATTGCTAACAAAGTAAAAGAAGAGTTGTACCCACTGTCACAATTGTCAAGAAGTTGAAAACATTCTTTCCTGGAACTCTGTTTTCTGCTCAAGTCCAAAGCTCTCAATAGCTTACCCTGTTATTTTGCAACCATTTGGAGTCTCCTTTCCCAATCCTGCACACATTCTGAACCTCTTCTGATAATGTACAAGCATTCTCTTTTCAGTGAGAGGAACACATTGTTTTGTCAACCGTGATCTGATCTAATCCAAGTTGGTGACAAATTCTTCAAGACTCTGCACTCATGTTGTGTTGTGGTCTTTGTACCCATCAAGATATGGATTGTCTCTATGCCTCCAAGTTTGGAAATATTACAGACGGTTTAGTATGTGAGCGCGGCAATGGATGGGAGAATCAGTGCTTATGTACTATATTGCAAGTTCATGTTTCCCCAACAGACCTTGCTAGATAGATTTCAGCCAATTTAAATCTGCATGCTTCCTCTCCAACTTTAGATTTTCTATCATGCATATTATGGTGTGCCCAATGAGAGGCAGATGCTTGGTTTGTGAGAAGTTATTTCTTTGAAAGGCCCAGTCAGAGAAAATATGGTGTGAGGAGTGAGGATCATGCTGTTGACTGCAATTTTGCAATGGACAATGTCCAAGTGTAATAATTTATTTCTTGTACGCCTTGAAAGCACTAACTAACAAGAGCTTTGAGGGAGAAAAACAAAGTTGGTGTGCTAATAATTTCAGTTACGCTGAAAAAAAATGGGATGAATTGAAAAGAGATGAAGTCATCAAAGGAGAGAACTAGAGAAATTGTTGGCGTTGTCTAGAACTTCCTCAGCACATGAGAGATCCATATTCCAGGCCTGATGAACACCAGAGAGCTTGTTGCACAATTGGAGCTAAGCAAACTAGCAACTAGAAAATGAAATGTCAAGCTCCAGTGCCAAGAAACTTAGAATTTTGTGTCTCCAGTTTAATGCAGAATACAAGGAAGCTGGAGGTCACAAGTCTACTGTTGTTGAATTTCTATTTGACAATCAAACCTGTGAAAGAATCAACTAGCACTGCAACAGCAGCAAGTACTGTAGCAACACTTAAGTAGCTCCAAGCCATTCCGGGATGTTGCAATGACATACCCAGCGTGCAGCTGCATGATGAGGTCTGCCTTGCTAGCAGCATTGGAAGTCTAGAAACAATGGGGGCCAATGTCAATCCTGGCTTAAACACTTCTTGAGAGCCGAAGTTTTTTTTCCTTGCAAGAACATACTTCTTGAGAGGTGAAATCTTTTTTCCTTGCAAGAATAGATTTCTGTCTTGAAGAAGGAATCCTCCTGCATCTTCAGAAGCTGGAGCACCCATTGATCAACCTTGGAGCATCATCCATGATTCTGCATCAGCTTTGGTTGCAGCAGAAAGGCTAATAGCTTCAAACAGTTAAGGAATGAAGAAAAAAGTGGGCTTGAATGATCCAACATCTTCTTCGACTTTCATAGACTCCCAAGCGAGTTCTTAGAGTACACTCTACCTAAAAGAAGCTTGTCTTCTTTTTAGGGTTTAGGGTTTAGGGAGCTTGTCTGTCTAGAGCTTGAATCCCCATGACTTCAGTTGCTCGAAGGAGCTTGTCTTCTTCTTAGGGTTTGGGGTTTAGTGAGCTTGTCAGTGTAGAGCTTGAAACCTCATGACTTCAGTTGCTGGAAGAAGCTTGTCTTCTTCTTAGGGCTTAGGGTTTAGTGAGCTTGTCAGTCTAGAGCTTGAATCCCCATGACTTCAGTTGCTAGAGGAAGCTTGTCTTCTTCTTAGGGCTTAGGGTTTAGTGAGCTTGTCATCTAGAGCTTGAATCCCCATGACTTCAGTTGCCAGAAGAAGCTTGTCTTCTTCTTAGGGCTTAGGGTTTAGTGAGCTTGTCATCTAGAGCTTGAATCCCCATGACTTCAGTTGCTAGAAGAAGCTTGTCTTC